>Ga0335075_10004963_pt1 | contig 20722 bp, 24 predicted proteins | sample Lox_Sample_24_FD_206723 | JGI IMG/M metagenome (GOLD analysis project Ga0335075, IMG submission 206723) | Soil microbial communities from Loxahatchee National Wildlife Refuge, Florida, United States - Lox_Sample_2.4 | ecosystem: Environmental > Terrestrial > Soil > Wetlands | place: USA...
TGCTCACCTGGGAGGAGCAGGCACCGGCGATTCTCAAAACCGCCTTAGCCATTCGTTCTATTTTTCTTCGTGCAACCTTCGCCGGGTGCACTCTTCCAACATGAGGCTTTTCTCAGGCGAAGACAACAGAAAAGATGAAACCAAAAGTAACGTACGTGCCATTTCGGGAATCATGAGGATGCGGGCCGGGAAGCCCTCTCTCTAACTTAAAAGGTTCCGATAAAGGTTTCTCTTGCAGTTCGCTTTTTATTCGCTACAATGGCGGCATGGCGATCACACGTCGGCAAAAAGAGGTTTTGGACTTCCTCAATAGCTTCACGGCGCGTCACGGTTACTCGCCCTCCTATGAGGAGATGGCGGCCGGCCTGGGTCTGAGCTCCCTGGCCACGGTGCACAAGCACGTGACCAATCTGCAGACCAAGGGACTACTGCAGCGCGCTCATAACCGCAGCCGATCGATCGACGTGCTGCCGCAGCGATCGCAGAAAAAGAGCTTTGAGCGCCTGCCGCTGCTAGGGCGAATCGCCGCCGGGCAGCCGGTGGAGGCGATTGAAAACGCGGAGTCGATTTCGCTGGGGGACATTATCGGCGGCCGCGAGGTCTTCGCCCTGGAGGTGCGCGGGGACTCGATGCGCGACGAGCATATTGTTTCAGGCGATTACGTGCTGGTGGAGCGGACGAGAACGGCGCGCGAGGGCGAAATTGTGGTCGCGCTGGTGGATGGTTCGGACGCGACGCTGAAGCGTTTTTATCGCGAAGGCAGCCTGATCCGGCTGCAGCCTTCCAATACCGAGATGGCGCCGATTTATGCGCCGGCCTCGAATGTGGCGATCCAGGGCAAGGTGCTGGGAGTGCTGCGGAAATACGCCTGATGGCCCAGGCGCGGTGCTGACTGGCCGGGAACCAAATCGGCCAGACCTGCGTATCCAGCTTCGACCCTTCCCTGAAGCTGGAGGCCTCGAGTTGAACTCGTCACGGAAGTCCCGAAAGCGGCTTTGGATCGTCCTTGGCTCGGTAGCTGCGGTTCTGGTTGCCGGCGTTGTTTTTGTCGCGAAGGCGCTGTCCGCCCCGGACAAGCTGGATCCCTCGCAGCTGGCGAAGGCCCAGATGGGCGACATTGCGCGCTCGGTGGTGGCGACCGGAAAGATCTGGCCGATTACGCAGGTCGAGGTGAAATCCAAGGCGAGCGGCATCGTCACAAAGCTGGATACCGATATCAACCACACGGTGCACGTGGGGCAGGTGCTCGCACAGCTTGACCAGGAAGAGATCCTGGACGAGGTGGCAGCGCAAAAGGCGCAGCTGGATGCGGCGGAGTCGAACTTGCGCTCCGCGCAGGCGGGCGTGGCGTATGACAAAGTTGCAGCCGAGGCGCCCGATCTGCCCGACTGGCAGCGCAACTGGCAGCGCGCCGCACAGATGGAAAAGGACGGGGTGCTCTCCAAGCAGAACGCGGACCAGGCGCAGCAGCAATATCTCTCCGCTGCGAACGCGCGTGACCGCGCCGTTGCGCAGATCACGGTCGATGCGGCCAAGGCTCGCCAGGCGCAGTCACAGGTCGCGCAGGCGGAGGCGTCGCTGAAGCAGCTTGAGGAACAACTCTCCTATACCACCATTACATCGCCCATCAACGGGGTTGTGTTATCGCGCGATGTGCAGGTGGGCGATGCGGTGAGCTCGATTCTGGTGCTGGGCTCGACGGCCACACTAGTGATGACGCTGGGCGACACGCACCAGGTGTATGTCAAAGGTAAGGTCGACGAGTCGGACATCGGCAAGGTCTATCTCGGGCAGCCGGCGCGCATTAAAGTGCAGAGTTTCCCGGACCGCACGTTCTACGGCAAGGTGACTAAGATCGCGCCGCTGGGTGTGGAGAAGGACAACGTTACGACGTTCGAGGTGCAGATTTCGATCGATAACCCGGGCGGGGAGCTGAAGGCTAACATGACGGCCAACGCCGAGATCGTGCTGGAAGAGCATAAGAACGTGCTGACCGTGCCGGAGCAGGCGGTGCTCTATGACAAGGACCGCAAAGCCAGCGTCTGGGTTCCGGACCCGCACGGCAAGGACGGCCACCGCGTCGTGAGTGTGAAGACCGGCCTTTCCAACGGCAGCCGCATCGAAATTACTTCCGGCCTTAAAGCCGGGGACACGGTCATCCTGCAGCAAACGTCGTAGGATTCACATCACGGGTTAAGCGCTGCGACGCAAGGCCCACAACCCGCGCAAGCAACTGGCGCGATGGAGCACGGAAATGAATCTTCGACCGCTACTTCTCACGGCACTCCTGGCCTGCACCACGGCGGCGCTAGCTGACAATACCTTCGACCGCACAGTGAACGTCTCGGCGCAGCCCGATCTTTATGTCTCGACCGGCTCGGGCAATATTCACATCGTGCCGGGCGGTGGCGGCCAGATTCACATCATCGGGCACGTGCACGCCGGATGGAGTGCCTTTGGCGACGTGAACTCACGCGTGCAACGCATCGTGGAGAACCCGCCGATCACGCAGAGTGGAAACACGGTGCGGGTCGGCGAGATAAACGATCACTCGCTGTTCAACAGTATTTCCATCGACTATGACATCAACGTGCCCGCGGATGTCGCCTTGAATCTGCACAGCGGATCGGGAGATGTTGAGGTCAACAATGTCGGTCGATTTGTGTCGGCTGGGAGCGGATCGGGCAATGTGCATGTGAGTGGAGTTCATGGACCGGCAGATCTGGAGTCGGGGTCCGGCGATGTGGAGCTTCAGGACAATGGCACCGGTGACGTGAAGGTGAAGACAGGTTCCGGCGATATTAAGGTTTTGAACTTCAACGGCAGCTTCACTGGCCGCAGTGGATCGGGAGATATTGAGGCGGATGGTCACCTGCAAAACGGCGGCTCGATCATGACGGGATCCGGCGACGTGCGAATGCATCTCGCGCCGGATTCGCGCTTCACGCTGGAGGCGTTCACCGGCTCGGGAGACATTCGCGTCCACATGCCGGGCGTGGTCGCAGCCAACGGCGATAGTTCTCGTCATCACGTGACGACCTCGGTCAACGGCGGCGGCCCTGGCCTGGAGATTCGCACCGGCTCAGGAGACATCGAAATCTCACCACGCTGACAGACGCAGTCATTCCCTATCGCACTCCACTAGCCGCAGAACGGATCTCCTTCTGCGGCTAGACTGTCATCATGCAAGGGCCGCGATTGCTGGTCTTCGACCTTGACGGAACGCTTATCGACTCTTCGCTCGACCTATGCAATTCGGTCAACGCGGCGATGCGGGGTGTTGGAAAGAGTCCGCTGCCGAACGCCGTGATCGCGGGCTACATCGGCGATGGAGCGGCAATGCTGGTGAGGCGCGCGCTGGGCGATCCGGGCGATCTGGACGCCGGCAATGCAGACGCGGGAGACGCTCTGTTTCATCGAGCCTTCGATCTGTTTCTTGCGCACTACCGGGAACACAAGCTCGACAACACGCAATGCTATGAAGGCGTGCTTGAAGCGCTGGCGCTGATCCGCGAACGTCAGCCGCATCTTCCGATGGCGGTGCTGACCAACAAGCCTGTGAATCCGTCGCGGCAGATATGCGAGGCGCTCGGACTCGCTCCGTTTTTCTTTCAGAACTATGGCGGCAACTCCTTTACAACGAAGAAGCCCGATCCTGAGGGCTTGCTGACGATTGCGCGTGAAGCGGATGCCCTGCTGAGAATGCGGGATTACAGTGCTGCGCCGCTGGCGAGCGGCGAGGTGGTGATGATCGGCGACTCCGATGTGGACGTTCTTACCGGACGCAGGATCGGCGCGCGAACGGTTGGATGTCTGTTCGGTCTGGCGCCGCATACGTTGCATGCGGCGCAGCCCGATCGCATGGTCGAGCACCCCTCGGAGTGGCCTGCCGCGCTGGGGCTCTAACTCTTCCAAGCACCGAGCACTCGACGCAACAAAACGAGCTCGCCGACGTGATAGGCGTTGTGATCGGCGATCAGAAGTGCTTCGCGCAGAAGATTCTGTCCATCTCCCCAAGAAAAAGGCTTGATGAGGTTCGAATCATCCACCGAATCCAGCAGCCGGTCGAACGCCTCGCGATCCGCGCGGATCTGCTTCACGCTCTTCTCCCACGCCGAAGCGTTCGGCGGCTTGGGATCTTTAGGCCAGTAATCGTCCGGCCACTTCATGGGGCGATAGCTGCCGTCGTCGTTGCGGCAGAAATCGAGAATGTCGCGCTGGGCCATTCGAATGTGTTCGAGCAGCTGCCATGCCGAGTAGGGCATGCCTTTCGGAACGACTCCGCAGAGATCCGCCGGCATTTTGGCGACGGCCTTGTCGAAGCCGGCGTGCGCCTGCCCTCCATCAAGAAGCGCCTTCAACTGCGCGCGCAGCTCCCCACCGAGATCACGCGCTACCGGTGTGGCACTCTTTTTGTTCGCCATCAGTCACCTCACAGACGACCGCCAAGCGGCCTTATGCAAGACTACGACGCGGCGCGGGCCACAACCAGGCAGCTCCGCGGACGCCGCTGGAGTCTCCGTGCAGATTGCGGCGAATGGGTGTGTCCACGCCTCCACCGAAAGCGTAGTCGCGAAGCTTCGCGGAGATGGCGCCGCTGTACAGCCTGTCGATCCGCGAAAGTCCGCCACCGAGCACAATGACGTTCGGATCCACGATGTTCACGACGGTTGACAGGCCGCGCGCGATGCGATCCTCGAGCCGGGCAAACGCGGCCTCCGCCTCGGCGTCCCCATCCGCGGCGGCCGCTACGATCTCGGCGCCAGGAAGCGAACGTCCGCTGACTCGCGCGAAATCCCTCTCGAATCCGGTGCCTGAGATCCATGTCTCCAGACAACCGCGGCGGCCGCAGTAGCAGTGTGGGCCGGGCCACTCTTCGGCGCTGGGCCACGGCAGCGCGGTGTGTCCCCACTCGCCGGCGAGACCGTTCGGCCCTGTCAGCAGCGAGCCGCGGATGACAAGGCCGCCGCCGCAACCCGTACCGAGGATCACGCCGAAGACAACTTCCGCGCCGACCGCCGCGCCATCCGTTGCCTCGCTGACGGCGAAGCAGTTTGCGTCGTTGGCGCAGCGCACCTCACGCGCGAGCGCACGGCTCAGGTCACGCTCCAGTGGCTGTCCGTTCAACCACGTCGAGTTCGCATTTTTGACAAGGCCAGTGGAAGCGACGATGGTTCCGGGAATCCCTACGCCGACTGTGCCCTGCGCGCCAATCTCGCTCTCCAGATCGCGCACGAGCGCAGCGATCGTCTCGACTGTGGCGCGATAATCGTGTTGCGGCGTGGGCACGCGAACGCGATGGAGCTCGCGTCCCGCATCGTCCAATGCAAGCGCCTCTGTCTTGGTGCCGCCTAAATCGACTCCTATTCGCATAACCACCGCGACTGTGCAGCCCAGATTTAGCGTCGCACAGAAAGCGCAGTATAACGGGGCGTCGGTAGATGCGCGAAGTCAATCGATGCGCGAAGTGCAAGGTTCTAGTGGGACGGTGCAGCGTCGTTTGCGGCGGGCGCAGGCAGGGTGTAGATAACCTCGCCGGCGCGCGTGTAGTGAAGTTCCTCGCGCGCCTGATGCTCGATGGCGGCCGGATCGTTCTGCAACTGATCGACATGCTCATGAAGCCGGGCGTTCTCTGTGTGTAACTGCTGCATCTGCTGCTGCAGCTCGCGGGCCTCGGCGCGCTTATGCGCGAACATCGTAAGTCCATTGTGGCCGAAGACGACACCGTAGCCCATCACCAGCACCAGCGCGCCCGCCCCCAAAGTGGCGAGCTTGCGTCGCGAATCGTAGAGTCGCGAGCGTGTTGCGAAGATTGCCGCAATGAGACCAAACCGCTTCGGATTCTTCTGCTGTCTGCGCAAAACCACCTGACCCGCACGAAACTCCGCCCAGTATCGCGCATTTTGTGTAGGAAATCCGGGACTTCCGCCGAGTCGAACCAGATTCGTAATCCGCGTGCAACTGCAATCCGTAGCGCCAGAGTTTGGTATTCTGTGCAGCGGACCCGATGCGGATTCTCTTCGTCATTTCGCTCATCGCCCTGGCTGCGCTGCTTTGGGCCGCGGTTTCGATTGCGCAGCACATCTATCGATCCAGGCGCGATCAGAAGTCCGCCCGTTCGACGAAGCCGCGACCGCTGATCGCATCCTCGTCGAAGTTGAAATCGACATCAGCAGAAGGGCCCGAAGCGCAACGCAAGGCATCCTGAAAACTATGCAAACCGCTCTGACAAATCGCTCCGGACTATCGCAGGCACGCGCCTTTACCTCCAGCATTCCGGGCAAAGTTACGCTGGGGATCGCGGCGACGATCGGCATCGCTATTGCAGCGCACGTGTCCCTTCCGTTGCCTTTCACGCCGGTCCCATTGACGCTGCAGCCTCTGGCCGTTCTCCTGGTGGGCCTGGCATTCGGCCCTGTCGGCGGTTTTCTTACATTGCTTGCCTATCTCGCCGAAGGAGCCTGCGGTCTGCCGGTCTTCAGCCCCGCGGGGCCGGGCGGCCTTGCTCAACTCTTTTTCGGCCCTACCAGCGGTTATCTGCTTGCTTATCCGCTGGTCGCCGCGATGGCCGGTGGGTTGTGCCGCAGACTCGCCAGACGACTCTCGATGTACGCCGCGGCCGCGATCGCCTGTACCGCCGCGACTGCGTTGCTGTTCGTCGGCGGCGCCGGCTGGTTTGCAACGTTCACGCATCTTCCCCTGCGCGCGGTCTGGATCGAGACCGTAGCCCCGTTCCTGCCAGGTGAAGCTGTCAAAATTCTCGCGGCCGCCGGCATCTACAGTGCGCTCCGGCGCCATCCCCGCAACAAGCGCTCCGCTTAATGCATCTGAAGGACTTGATGACTTCCCCAGCATCTGCAGTACGTGAAATCTCTGTTGCCCACAGCCCGGATTCTGACGACGCGTTCATGTTTTACGGCCTCGCCACAAATAAGGTGCGCGTGCCCGGCTATCGCTTCGCCCACACGCTCAGCGACATCGAGACGCTCAACCGCAAGGCGATGGACGAGCAGTTTTACGACGTCACCGCGATCAGCTTTCACGCTTATCCATATATTCAGCAGCATTACACGCTGATGGCTTGTGGCGGCTCGGTCGGCGACAAGTATGGTCCCATGATCGTCGCCGCCCGGCCGTATACGCTAGACGAAGTGAAGAAGCTCCGCATCGCGGTGCCGGGAACGTTGACCACGGCGTATCTCACACTGAAGCTCTTTGCACCTGAGGTCGAAACAGTAACGGTGCCGTTCGATAAGATCATCCCCGCCGTGCAAGCGGGCGAATTCGACGCCGGTCTGATTATTCATGAAGGACAGCTTACCTACAGTCGCGACGGCCTCAAAAAGATCCTCGACCTTGGCGTTTGGTGGTTCGAGCAGACGAGCCTCCCGCTGCCGCTCGGTGGCAATGCAATTCGCCGCTCGCTCGGCGGCGATGTGCAGATGATCGCCACGAATGCGCTGCGCGACAGCATTCAATACGCGCTGGACCATCGCGAGCCCGCGCTCGAATACGCGATGCAGTTCGCACGCGATCTCGATACGAATCTTGCCAATCGCTTTGTGGGAATGTACGTTAACGAGCGGACGATCAACTACGGCGACGACGGCCGCGAAGCCATCCGCAAGCTGCTGGAAATGGGATATGAACGCGGCATCATTCCTTATAAAGCTGAGGTCGATTTTGTCGGCTAGCCGCAGAACGTCCACAGGTTCTTCCGCAGACTGGTCAAATCGGCTCGTGACACCGTGATACACTCTCAACTGTGCGCGGCGTTCTCGTGGCGCATTTCCCTTGCGAACTTTGCAGCAGTTCGCTCCGCTCGTCCGAGCGGAAACAGGCTAGGACGCGTAGCTCAATTGGCAGAGCATTCGACTCTTAATCGACAGGTTGAAGGTTCGATTCCTTCCGCGTCCACCATTATCTCCTTATAGGTCAATAATTTGCACGATTCATCGCTCGCCGACTGGTTGGCTAGCGATCCCTAGTGGCAGTTCTGGTGGCACTTGTTCCGAGCGAGCCTCCGCGGTCGGTTCTTGTCGCGGAAAGACTCTGGCTGCGTCAAAGCGTACTGGCAACTATTGCTAATGTGCGCTATGCTCATGGGAAAGGGGGACGTCATGCCGACTCGGAACGTGAATTTGACCGACCACTACGACCAGTTCGTCGAGACGAGCATTTCCGACGGCCGCTTCGCCAACGCGAGCGAAGTGATGCGCGCGGGCTTGGCGCTTCTGGAGCGTCAGGACGCCGAAGACAAAGCCAGGCTCGAATGGCTTCGAGGTGCGGTCCAGGAAGGTCTCGACGCTCTCGAAGGCGGCGATTTCAAATCATATGCCTCTGTGGACGCATTAGAGGCCGACATTCGCGCACTTGGCCGCGAGGTTTCTCAGGAGATCGCCTCGGCGCGTGCGCGTGGCTAAGAAAGGCGCGCGCAAGAGGGTCGTCCTCACGGGCCCGGCTCGCCGGGATATACGCGACGTTCTCCGGTGGAGCGAGGAAAATTTCGGCCGCGACGCCGCCCGCCGGTATGAAAATCTGCTCATCCAGGCTCTGCGCGATATTGAAGCCGACCCATCGCGGCCAGGCGTTCGGCAGAGATCGGAGCTGCCGGCAGACATTTTTCTCTATCATCTCGTTTCAAGCCGCGATCATGTGCTCCCGAGAGTCGCAGAACCGCGTCATTTTCTGGTCTATCGGCAGACATCCGGCCTCATCGAAATCTTGCGCGTCCTGCACGACAGACAGGATCTGACGCGCCATTTACCGGTAGCCTGAAACCGCTTTACTCCTGAACGAAGAGTCGCTTTATTCACTCACGCGTGGCGGTCTTATGGGCGAAGGTCAAAATCACCCGAAACGCCGCTTTCGGGGTTCCTCATGGAGCCGCACTCTGTTGGGCCTGCGCTCGTCTCTCCGGTTCTCCCGAGAACAGAGGAGCAGATATGCTCCTCATACCGAGCCCTCCTGCTGCCGCGAAGGCGGCAGTCAGGGCCGTGCGAAGCACGCCGCACAGCGGGCGAAGCGCCTTGACGGCCGCCACAGCGGCGGGTAGTTCTGGCGCGCTCGTCGAGGAGAATTGCGGCCGATCTGCAGCTCCGAAACGCTTCAGGCTGCGCGGAAACGAATCTTGATATAGATTGAAGGTTTTCTCGTTTTCGAGGATAATAGTTCTCGAAAGCGAGGAATGCCTATGGTTGCCAGTGCCACCACTCTCGTCCTTCCCCGAATTGCCGGATACGACTTCGAATCCGGAGCCGACCTCGGCAATGCCGCCGAACGCGCGGAGCTTTCCTCCGCCGCGATCAAGGCGTTTATGAATCTCCGCAAGAAATGGGATTTGAATGAAGGACAATCCCGCGCCTTGCTCGGTGGCCTGGCGTCTTCGACTTTCCACGCATGGAAGACCAATCCCAAGCGAACACTCGATCAGGACACGCTCACTCGCATCTCGCTGCTTATCGGAATCTACAAGGCTCTCAACATCTACTTCGGTAAACCATGGGCGGACCGTTGGATTACGTTGGCGAACCGTGGGCCAATCTTCATGGGACGCACGCCGCTCGCGTACATGCTTCAGCGAGGGCAACCGGGAATGATTGAAGTTCGGCGAATGCTAGACGCTTGGCGGGGCGGGCAGTGACGCCACCGCTCCGCCAAATCAATCGCGACGGGATGCATCGTCTGATTCCTTCCCGATATAGCGATGGTAAAGCAGTGCTGAATGACGTCGCCGACGACGACGAGATGCTAGAAAAGTTGATTCGATTGGATGGGGCTACGAATGACCGCATTCAAGGCGAGCAGTTCGGTCTGCCTGGTATTAGTACCTACGAGCTGGTTTACGGCATTCCCAATGCCCACATTGTGCGCGCATCGTTCCTTCATCCGGGCCCAACAGGATCACGATTCAATGTGTCCAGTCGAGGTGCTTGGTACGCCGCGGACGAGCTGGAAACGTCGCTTGCTGAGGTCAGCTACCACAAAGCCAAGCATCTCGCTGCTATTGTGGTTCCCAAGTCTCCTGCAGGCGTTCCCGAGATGGAATCATCGACCTACGACGATTGGTTGGCTGACTTCCATGCCGAATTTCATTCTCTGGAACCTGCTTCGGCCTATGCCGAATGTCTAGCTCCGGAACCTGTTCCCGAGTGTTATACGGCTCCTCAAAAACTCGCACAGAAGCTTCTGAAGGAACAGTCCAACGGCATCCTTTATCCCAGCGTAAGGAAGAAAGGCGGCCGCTGCTTGGTATGCTTCCGTCCGGCCCTCGTCTACCGACCCCGCCGTGACAAGCGATACCTCATCTCCTTCCGGTGGGAACGCAATCGGTATCGCACGGAAGTTCACCAGGCTCCATCGAACGGGAATTGAATGATCTGAAACGTGGAGGCTCGGCTGAATCGCTGATTCGGTGGCAATTTCAAGACGAATCCTACTTAGTCAATGAGATCGCCTTTCTTCAGACCACGATCTTCTCAGGATGATCTCCGCGGGCGTACTTCCGCAGGTCCGCCACGGGAACCAGCACTCTGCCACCGATTCTCCTTGTGGGCAGCTTGCGATTTGCAATCAGGTAGTCGAGCCCGCGCTGGCTAATCGAGAGTAGCTGAGCCGCTTCTCCTCGGCTGACAAGCAACTTCTCTTCCGTCGGAATCGTGGCCCGTCGTGGTGGCTTCTTTTGCGTGGTATCGAATGGCTGCATCGTCCTCTCCCCTGTAAAAGCTCCGGGTCACAAACCCAACCCATATCCCATGCTTCTCTCCAGCACACGCTCAGAAGCTGGCCCAATCCTCTGCGTCACCGTAGAGATTGTCTGTTCCGGCTGGAGCGCACTCTTGTGCGAAACATCGTGACTTAAGGCCTGCACCAGCTTGTCGCGGTCATTGGTAAAGATCTGCGCGTCCCACTGCCCGCGCGAGACGGACACATAGGCCATGCGGTGATTCAGCAGATCCTTAGCCCCGAGTTCAGTATCCGCATGAATCAGCACACGCTCTGCGGTCTGTCCCTGGCTCGAATGGCTCGTGACAGCGTAACCGTGATCAATATGCGGGAAGCCACGTACCCCGACTTCAACATTGCGTCCGCTATCAAGTTTCAGGTGCATCGAGCCGTTCGCGCCGATGTTCTCAATCCTGGCAAGCTCACGATTGGCAATCTTCAGTTCTTGGTTGGGTGCCGTGAACTGAATGCGATCACCAATGGAGAACGCCTTCTCTTCCGCTCGATAAACGGAGACGCCCTTCTGACGGCGTGGATCGTAGGTCGTCTGCTCTCCGTTGTCGCGCAGAACCGTAAGTAAATTCTCTTGGCCGTTCACAGCAACAACACGGGCATACTCTCCTTTGCCGATGCCGGTTTCCTTCGATGTCCGAGAATAGTGCAGCACGTCGTTCGGCAGATACCGCTGTGCCCAGCTGCGATCCGCGCCGGTCAACTGCTGCCGTGGAACAAGCACTTGCATCGTATGTTCCCGCTTGCCAACAATGCCTTGCTCCTGCAGCTCTCGATGAATCGCGCTGTTGATCTCGGCACGGGAGCGATTATCCGGTGAGACAACAAGCGTATTTTCTGACGAAGCAGCGTACTCCCTGGCTATCGCGGATATTCGCGCTTCACGCCCGCTCAGTTCATGCACCCGGCCTTGGATGTCAAGGCTCTCGATCGCCTCTGCGACATGACCGCGCGCCAGCATCTCAACCGCCTCTTTCAACTCTGGGTCACGCTGTCGCAGAATCTCATCCAGCTTCACTGTGTGCATCCCCGCTTCTTGAAGCTGTGCGAAAGGACGCCCGGCTTCTACGCCCTCATGCTGACGAACATCTCCCACAAGCAGAACGCGATCGTTCCGATGGAGGCGCGAAAGGAACTCATGCATCTGCCCTGTGGACGCAAGAGACGACTCATCCAGCACGTAAAGGCGCTTCTCTCCAGTGTCCGGTCGCACTCCTTTAGCTAGATGATGCTGGAGAGTCCATGACATCACGCCCGCTTCGGCCAGCTTCTGCGCCGCTCGGCTTGTGGGCGCGAACCCTTCGACACGGTAGCCCTGTGCTTCGACGCCTTCACGAATGACTGCGAGCGTGGTCGTCTTGCCCGCACCTGCTACACCATCAAGTCCAACAATCTTCTCGCGGGTGAGGAAGATGTCATCCACTGCTGCAAGCTGCGATTTACTCAACTCTCGATGCGCGTCCTCGATACGGATTCGCAGAACTGGCGATAGCAGCATGGAGCTCTCGTACCGGCTTTCATTGCCCTTCTGTACCAGGCCAACGATCTCCCGCTCCAAACGAACCATCTCGGCTGTCGTGTACTGCGGAGCGGCCCTTCCGTCTGAGCGCCCTACCAAACGAAACTCGCCATGCCGTACACGTTGCTCGAACTCTTGTCGAACCTGGCTGTGCGTGGCTTGGCCCATACTGCGATCTATTGCCGCCTGCAAGATGCTGCGCTCATCCTGCACAGCGGACCGCTCGAAAACATGATTCCGTGAATACGTCATCGACTGCTGCGCCGTTTTCTCGGGCTGTTGTTCGACCTTGTGGTCGCGCTCCAGTGCCTGCGATACAACACCATCCGGCTGATTGCCGAACCTCGCCGCAAGGTCACGATGCCGTTCTAGCACCTCTCCACGTGAAAGCAGGTCTTTGCTGTCTCGCGTTCGATGCGCAGCAACCTGTGCGGCGCCTGCGCCTTCCCGACCAATCTCCTGAAGATGCTCTTTGATCTGGGCACGCCGAGGGCTCGACGCTTCCAGATACTCCTGTGAGTAGCCTCTGATCTCTGGCTGCCCGTGTTGGCCGCGTTCGATCTCGTAGCCAAGACCTTGCAGCCGTATAGCAAGCTCCGAGCGATACACGCTTGTTGCATACTGCTGCGACTGAAACAAGCTGCGCTCTTGCAGTGGCCGCGTCTGTCCGTTGTGGCGCTCTGTGATGTTGAAGATTACAGCATGGGTGTGGAGCTGCGGTGCTGCGTATCCGTCAACAGGCCGCGCGGTGTCATGCTCGAAAGTGGCTACGACGAACTTGCCTGTCGTCTCAGGTGCATGAACATTGCCGATGCGAGCTTGCGTATACCGTTCCAATTCATGCAGCGCAACGCGGACGCTTTCACGATGTGCATCACGCACACGCTCATCACCACCAACAAGAGCTGTCACTGATACCGACTTCGGCGCAGAGAACGTGGCATCCCAACCTGCGCGATGTTCTGTGCTCGTGATCTGCTTGCCGTATTCGTTCTCGTACGTCTTTGCAGGCTGATGTTTGACGAGCGGCGCAGCACTCACGGGATGCTGACCTTCGCTTAAGCGCGCAAATTGCTCATCCGCCACGGAGCCATGCAAGCCCCATTCACGCGTAAGCTCTCCTTGCCACTCGCTGTGCCCCTGGCGGTCGCGGCTCCAGTAGTTCTGCTTCTCCGACGTGAACTCTCGCGCATGGTATGTGCGGGCTTGATTTGCCGAGAGAGCCTTGGACAGAGTCAACATGCGCGGGGACCTCAACACATGAGTTGCAGAACTTCGCAACTGCTTGCTGCCTAGCGTAACTCGAAATGTGGAAACGTAGGACCTATGTTCAAGAAATATTTTCGACGCGATAGTTGCGAATACCAGCATGGATACTGAATGAAACGGCTATTGCATATCTAATTCATCGCATATAAGTAAGTCGATGTGAGCTCTTCTAGCAGGTGGACAAGCGCACGAATGCTTGGGCATGAGAAAGGTCAACCATGATCTCTTCGAGACGTGAATCTCAGAAGATATAGAAGATCGAACCGGAGTTCTTTGAGGATCGCGAAGCTAGTCGATCCATTGCGATTCATCCCACGGCTTAGGCGGCACATTGCCGTTGCGAATAGCTGCTGCTCCAGGGAAGATCATGTACCGCGTTGGCTCCGCCGAAGAGACCACTGGAACAACCGGCTTGGCACCACTCAAAGGTGGGCCTCCTTCAGCGTGAAATGGTCTTTGATTGACAGCCGCAAAGGACCTTCCTTCGGGCTCTAATTGCCGGCGCGAAAGACGTGCTGTTGCGCCTGCAAGGAGACGGCCTTTCCAGTTTTCAAGCCGCTCGCTAAACTTCCACCGAAGAGCACTCCAATCGGAGGTGAATTCGACTCCGTACATCTCTTCATAAAGCCGCCTCCATTCACCAACCAAGTCCTGTCTGATCATGACTGCCACACAGAGAACAAGGAGTGGGATAACGCAGATGAAGGAGAGTGGCTCCGCGATTAATTCACCGAACGTGCGGTGGTCGTAGAAGTCCTCTTGCAGGAAGCTTTCCAACTCGGCTGACTTCCATCTCTGGGCTGGTACCTTTACCAGTTCGTTCCACCCTCGTTCGCGAGCCGAAGAGGACAGTCCAACCGGAAGAAACCCGGCTCCGTTTGAATCGACATCTTGAGGAATGGCGATCTCGCTTTTCCGCCCCGGAGCCGTCATGTAAAGCCACTCAATCTGAGTGGTACTGTCCGGACTTTCGGCGTGCCGGGAACAGTCCCAATAGGTCATCAAATAGTAGCGTTCGAGCGCTGGCAATTCCCACCGGAACCAGGCCAGAAACGCAGCCAAAGCCAGCGCCGGAATCGAGCACATCAGCAGTGCTGTTCTCCACGGAAAGACCCTGCGAAGAACCGGCCATTGCATGATGCTTTCTCCTCTTATTTTGTGATGGTTTGCGACTGCTTTCGAGACAGGAATTCGCGGGCCTTTTGTTCCTTAATAGAGTCTGCATAAGCCGACATCTTGCGCATATCTTCCGTGCTCAATGGCCCCTTCGATGCCTGGGCAAACAGGTTCAGCATAAGGTCCCGCATCCCGATGATTTCTGCCAAGAGAACGGAGTCGGTCGGCTCTTCCTTTGGCGCGCGGACAGATGCGAGAGCCGTATCGCGCAGCCACTCGGAGACCTTTTTCCCCGCGTTGAAAGCTGCCGCTTCGATCTCGCCAAGCTCCGCTTCTGTGAGCCGAGTTGCGACGGATTTCACTCGCGAGGCGTCACTCGGAGCCGGGCTGGCTGAAGCTAGCTCTACGACTTGCTGCGGCTTCGTATCAGCGGAGGCCATGAACAGCACCACCTATCGAGACTTCTCTGGTAGCCGCTTGGATGCGCACAAGGCCGGTGTAGTTTCTGCAACGACGCCTTTTGCAGGGCTGTCAGCACGCGTAAATGGCAACGAACCCGTCCGTTTACTCACGTAAACACGAAAATGCTAAGTTCTTGTAGCTGCGCCAGTTAACTGATCCCCGCTGCGGACGCGCTTCACAGCACCCATTTGGGGATGACGTGTCAGCATTCCATCCGCTGCACAGCAGCGCGGCATTGAGACGTTCGACAAGAATCACTCCTGAAGTGCTGGTCCGTGCCAGTGCGCGATTGCAAGGACGTTTCAGGACAGCAATCTTCCAGAAGCACAATCCACCGCACTACTGACGAGCTTGCGTCTTCATCAACCTGAACGAATAGATGTTGCGCGTGGAAGCCGCTTCGCCGGCACGGAGCCGCGCCGTCGATGCAGGCTGCTCAGTCTCCAGAGGACGATTGTCAGAACACCTACTCCGACCCCGATCGTGTCCATGAGCATATCAATCAACTCGACGTCACTTTGGTAGACAAGATGTTGCGTGAGTTCCAGGCAAAAACCCGTTGCCACTCCACAAATGAGAAGGCAGACCTGACCTGCTCTCCGCGTGCTCCCGGTCGATAGGATGACACCGCCTACGGCGAAAACACAAAGATGATCCCACGAGTGGAACCTGCCTTCTGTATGTAAAGCTAGCTTCACAGAAATAGGCAGGAACGATGCGATGGCAACGGACACTAACCACGCCAACGCCATGAGAAGAGGTACCTTTCCCCTTCCTATTCTGAACTCTGAAACGATCATTTTCTCTCTGCTTCGGGCAGTTTTTGTAGGATAGCTACAACGAGTTCGCCAAATTCAATGTCCGTCAATAGGTAGCGGTAGTTAGCGTCCCGATAGGAGCAAAAGGCTTTACGCAAACTGGTGACAGTTAGTCGTAATGGATACGCGAGGAGCAGCTAGGCATGCAACACGCCCCTAGTTTCGGTCTGCGTATGCGTCACAGACGCCTTCTTGTGTACCGCTCGTTCTATTGAACTCTGCCGCGTAGCATTCCTCGAATCGGCGAGAACATACAGGATTAGCTCGGCGCGGCTTGAAACCCCAAGTTTGTCGAAAATGTTGAACAAGTAATTTCTGACAGTATGCGAGCTCAAGCCAAGCTGTTGGGCGACTTCGCGGTTCCCAAATCCATCGACCACAAGACGTACGACATCCCGTTCCCGGGGCGTAAGTAACTGATCGCCTCTTGCGCTAACGACCCGAACTGGAGCCGGCTCCGCAAAGGCGTCTATCACGAAGCTGAGGAGTTCACTTCTTGCCCAGATCTGTCCTTCCGCGACGCACTCGATACACCGGCAAAGCTTCTCCGGCTCGTACTCCGACCGCTCAAAGACCCCTTTGAGGCCTGAGCGAAACAGTTCACAGATGAGAGCACGGTTCCCCTGCCCTATGAGGGCGATCGGCCGAACATTAGCACGCTGCCGTCGTAAATCCCTGAGAAGTTGGGCTTCTTGCGACGGAACTTCCGTTTGTCTTAAACCAAGGACCACGATGGCCTCACCCTGACCAGCAATGCTTGCCAGTATGGCCTGCTCGATGGGAGCGCATTCCGCAATCTTGAACCGGTTTTGCCTGCGGAGATCCTCGGCCAACAACCTCGAGGTAAGGTGGTCGGCCTCGGCGATTACAACCAAGGGAGAAGGCTCTGCTTGTTCCGGATGTATGCCCATTGAATAGCCCGTTTTCTCGTCTCAGTACACGCCGCTATCCGATGACATGCCCGAGAGGAATCCTTCTGACTTAATTAACCTGCAGTTCAGTCGAACAGAAGTTCCCATGGCCAAACAGCTTTGTCCTGATGCGACAGATGCACGCTGCAACGGCGGGGTACGACAGAGCCTATACATCTCTGTTCATAAGTTCAATCAAAAATTAGCCAATTCAGAAAGTACAGCAGGGATCGCAGCTGACTTCAGTAACCGCATTGGCATAGGGACGACGGACATCCGCATAAACGTGGACGACCAAGCCGCCGATAATTTGTGTCGTATACCGACGCGCGCTTGGCCTGTTGAATTTGTCACTATCTCATGGCAGGTCTGTAGCAGCTGGAGGTTACTGACAACCGTTACAGGCGACGTAAGACGTTCGTCTCTGGTTCGCGTGCCCACAGTACGTACCGAAGTACGGTGGAGCTTTGTTGGATTGTGCAGCAGGACGGCAACACCTACCTTGCTTTCAATCACAGCCTTCGACCCAGAACAGCAGGAGTCCGAGAAATCGGTGAACAGGACGAATATTGACGCCCGACAACAAACCCGGTATCCCGTCGCGGCACCCGTCAGCTTCTGGTGGCCTCACGCCGGTGGTAGTTTGCGTACCGGGGAGGGATTTACTCGGAACATCAGCACTCGCGGAGTGCATATATCCACCGCGGTTTGTCCCCCCGCGGGAGTTTGCATCCAGATGACAATCTTCCTCCCACCACCTGATGGCGGCATCCACGGCGTAACGCTTCAAGGTGAAGGTGTTGTCCTTCGCGTCGAAAGAGCCAGCACGGGATCAAAGGATTTAGACATTATCGGGTTTGTCGCCGCAGTTCAGTTCCACCCAGAACAACGCACCACCTCGAAAGCAGAAATGCAAAGTTTGGAATCGGTACTGAAGACATTTGTCAACTGACATGCTGAGCATGCAGCGAACACTGTAAGTGGAACGTTTGATTATGAGGACAAGCGGAATGCCGACTTGGAATGGCGAAGCTCTGCCTACAACGATCCACAATGTTATCGGATCTTCGCAGCCACGCTGCGATAAGAGATGGTTTGCACTCTATACGGCTTCGCGGCACGAGAAGCAGGTCCAGAAACAACTAGCAGACAAGAACACCGATGCGTTTTTGCCGGTGTACAGCATCAGGCGCGAGTGGAAGAAACGCAAGTCAGTCCATATTGACCTTCCCCTCTTTCCCAATTATGTCTTCGTGTGCATTACTTCACGCGAGCGCGCGGCAGTCCTCGGCACGCCGGGAGTGTTCTCGTTCGTCGGGTCGACCCGCGAGGCGTGGGAGTTGCCCGAGCGAGATATCGAAGCACTTCGCAACGCCAGCCTTTTGGGAAAATTGGAACCCCACCCATACCTTGTGGTCGGCGAGAGGGCCCGTGTGCGGTCGGGTCCGCTAGCGGGTCTTGAAGGTGTCATCATTCGCAAAAAGAAAAATTTCCAGATCGTCATGAGTCTTGATCAAATCATGCGAAGTGTGGCCATTGAGGTAGAGGCAGGCGATCTAGAGCCGCTGTCCCCATCCCTGAATTGAATCCAGTCCTCTTGCCCATTTACTGCGAAAGACCAATGAGGTTTTCCCATGAAATTGTTTGCCATTGCGTTCACCTCGATGTTGGCGATGCCGGGCGTCATGTTCGGGCAGAACGAGATTTCCGGCCAAATCGCCGGTCTGCCGAATTCAACTGCCACTTCTCAGGAAGCGCCGTTGAGGGCACGAGCTCCGTCGTATCAGCTGCGGAGAGGCGACTCATTCGAAATTGAGTTCACCTTTTCGCCTGAGTTCAACCAGATGGTGACCGTTGAACCAGACGGTTATATCACACTCAAATCAGCAGGAACGATCCACGTGGAAGGCCTAACAATTCCGAAGCTGACCGCGGAAATAGAACAGAAGTATGCAGGGACCCTCCACGATCCGGTCGTGACGATTGATCTAAAGGATATCGAGAAGCCGTACTTTATCGCCGCAGGTCAGGTTGGGAAGCCAGGTAAGTATGATCTCCGCAGTGATCTGACTCTGACGGAGGGTGTCGCAATTGCCGGAGGATTTACCGAAGCATCGAAACACTCACAGGTGGTGTTATACAGGCCCGGCCCGAATGGGGTGACGGAGGCCCGCCTGGTCGACGCGAAAAAGATGCTGCGCTCCCACAATCTTGCCGAGGACATCCATCTGCAGCCTGGCGACATGATCTATGTGCCGCAGAATCGGATTTCGAAGATATCGCGGTACCTTCCCACTTCGTCTCTCGGATTGTATGGCAATCCTGCCCTCTATTAGATTTGTCGGTTTTGGTTTGGAGGAACACCAAATGGAAAACGAAATCATGGAATTCCAGCGTTTCGAAAGGCGCCCTCTTCCCACAGCCCGGGATCTGGTTGCGGTGCTCTTTCGACAACGCCGTCTAATCCTGACGCTTTTCATTGGAATTGTGATTCTCGCGTTTTTCTCTGGCATGTGGTCCAAGAAGTATGAGGCACACATGAAAATCCTAGTATTGCGTCAACGCATGGACGCGCTTGTAACGGCGCAACCTAGCGCGCCGGCCCAAACCCTTCCTGAGGTAACAGAAGAGGACTTGAATTCCGAAGTGGAGCTGTTACGCAGTGACGATCTCCTACGCAAAGTAGTTCTAGCGACAGGGCTGCAGCAACAATCACATTCTATGTTCGGAACTGTGAATAGCAACGTGGCAATCGCCAGGGCAGTCAACGCACTCGACAAGAATCTAACCATCGCGCCCGTTCCGAAGACTAATGTCATCGCCGTCAGCTATCGAGCCAATGATCCACGGCTGGCCGCGACGGTGCTGAACGCCATTGAGGTCGCTTACCTCGAAAAACACCAGGAGGTCCATCGCCCCTCAGGGGAATTTCAGTTCTTTGACCAGCAAACCGAACGATTTCGCCAAGGGCTCGAGCAGTCGCAGGCGCGTCTTGCAGCCTTCACGGAGAAGAACGGCGTCGTTTCCGCTCACATCGAGCGCGATCTTGTTCTTCAACGTGTCGCAGATTTCGAAGCGAATGCACATGAGGCCGAGGCAGAGGCAGCCGACACTTCTCAACGGATATGGTCTCTGCGAGCGCAACTTAATGGAATGCAGCCACGGCTAACCACCGAAATTCGAACCGGCGAAAACCTACAGCTGATGCAGCAACTGAAATCAACTCTGCTCAATCTGCAACTGAAGCGGACGGAACTGCTGACCAAGTTCGATCCTTCTTACCGACTCGTGCAGGAGATTGATAAACAAATCGCCGACGCCGAAGCGGCGATTTCCCAAGAGGAGAAGCATCCCCCGCAAGAGAAAACGACTGATCAGGATCCAACCTATCAAATGTTGCGAAGTGAGTTGGCGAAAGCTGAGGAACAGTTGAGTGGTCTGAACGCCCGTGCCGCAGCGTCACGAGTCGCCGCAGATGAATATCATGTTGCATCGCTCAGTCTGGAAAGAGAAGGAATTCAACAGGAAGACCTAGAACGCACCGAGAAGACAGAAGAAGACAATTACTTGCTTTATTCGAATAAGCGTGAGGAGGCGCGGATCAGTGATGCGCTCGACCATCGCGGTATTCTGAATGTCGCGATCGCGGAGAAGCCGCTCGTCCCTTCACTCCCCGTACAGTCACCAACCAAAAGTGCAGAGATAACACTTCTGATGGCTCTCTTTGTCAGCATGGGCGCCGGTTTTATCGGCGATTACATGTCTCCCTCCTTTAGGACACCCTCTGAAATTGTAGGGTATCTCGACGTTCCGGTTTTGGCCTCACTGCCAAAGCCCAGGAGCTAATCTACGCCGATGTTCGAGAGACATTTCAAATTCGCTGACCAACC
>Ga0335075_10004964_pt1 | contig 20721 bp, 15 predicted proteins | sample Lox_Sample_24_FD_206723 | JGI IMG/M metagenome (GOLD analysis project Ga0335075, IMG submission 206723) | Soil microbial communities from Loxahatchee National Wildlife Refuge, Florida, United States - Lox_Sample_2.4 | ecosystem: Environmental > Terrestrial > Soil > Wetlands | place: USA...
CTGACGGCGTACTCAGTGTCCCTAGAAGTTTCGAGATGACTGTCTTTACGCGTAACTCGCCCGCTTGAAGATGCCGGGCAAGCGATCCATAGAGGACGATCACTGCTTCATTGGTCCAGTCAAACTCCTGAGTCGCTTTGTCGGGTGCATCGAGGGTTGATTCAAACAAGCCCATGAGAGGCTCGAGGCATTCTTTACCGCGTGTCGCAACAAGATTGGTACCAGCTGCAACCATCTCATTTCTGACCGTCGCATTGCGGTCCGCCACAGCTCCCTGACCTATGAGGAATTCCATGAATGGGACGAATGCGCTGAGCTCAAAGACCGGAACCATTGCTTTAAAGGCTAAAGCTATCCCACTCCTCGATTCCCAAGGATCAGCAAGTTCGCCCCTTTGAATCATACCGTATTTGTCGCGCTTCGGAACAACCGGCTGGGCTTCCTCAATATAGGTAGTTTGGAGAGACCTGATTACGTCTCCGAAAGTAGATGGTTGTGCCTCAATTGCCTTGCTGAGCGAGCGCGCTGCAGCCAGTCGGATCATTCTATGTGGAGAGCGAAGGTATTGTAGCATCTCAAACACCAACTTATCTTCAGTTGCCAGTCCGTTCTCCTCCCAAACAGCAAGAGCGGTCTCGGCAATTTCTTCGTCCTCGTCGTGGCTCGCAAGCCACACTTCCTTAGAGAAGTCCAAGTCCGTAAGATCAATCTCGGCATGAATTGCTTCTAGCACTGCGCTTCGAACCGAAGGTTCCGGTACCGTAACGCTGTCCAAAAGTACCTGAAGCTCGTCTTGCTTGATGGTAGCGGAAATGTTCCTACAACAGTCGAGCAAGGCATCCTTTAGCAAACGATAATGTTGAGTGTATCGCTGCATACACCGTACTAAGGTTTGCAGAATTTGGGCACGAGGAAGATAAGAATCTGAACAAGAATCCATCTGGAAGGATAGGAACTCCAATGCCAAAAGAACCTGGGCATCAGCATCCTCGCCAGGAGGATAGCCGATAGATCCTTTCTCTACGACAACAAAAATTAGCGGAAGCATATAACCGAGCGAAACAGTGTCAAACGGTCTTTGCTCGGCGGCAAAACGTAGGCGGTAGAGTACTCTGGTGACCAAGTCTCCCAGCGGCTCATGAGAGTAGCTTGCTTCAAGGTGACCATACCCGGCCGCGCGAAGTGTGGCTATGCCGATGAAGTGCCTGAACGTTCCCAAGCGAGGCGCAACCTGATTAGCGCATGCCAAATACGCATCCGTGAGCTTATCCTCCACGAAGAGTTCAGCACCAGCGGCAAATGCGCTCCATAAGGCGTTGATAGACCCAATCATCCACATTCGAGCATCTGTGGGCGGTCCGGTTGCCAGGCTATGCACGAAACTCGCGCCTCGTCGAATGCGGCCAATGACTTTGCGCACGTCTTCACGGATTGCAGCTTCTCGAGCAAGTTGGGCATCGACCTTGGCTTGCTGATCCGGGGTAAGCTTCTTCTGCTGACCCTTCTTCTGTGCCAATTGAGACCTGATCTCTTCCTCCCACTTGAGAACATCGTAGTCTTTCCGGTTCTTGTCTTCAACAACGCCGTTCGTCTTTTGATTCAAAACATCGATGAAAGGGACGCCTTCGGGGTTCCGAGCTATAGCGGCTTCGGTGGGTCCAAGTTCTGAAAGTTGGGCCCGATCTAGGTCTTCGCGAATCTGGTCGACTAGCATTGGTAACATTGTATCCGGCGCAATAAAAGCGAGGTCCGCCGCGGCTTTTGATGCCGCAGTCTGGATATCTACTCTGCCGCTTCTCTCACCGAGCTCGAATCGCCGTAGTGCTTCGGCAAGTAAGTCGTTGGATCTTTCGTGCGCCAGCGCACCAGGATCCACCCCTTGCCTCAAACAGTTTGAGATCCACTGAATATTTGGTACTAATTCTGGACGACACAGAACGAGAGTGGCGACGGCTTGCGATTTCATGGGGTCTTCTGGGACTTCAATATTAAGCTCCTGCCACTTGGACTTCGCAGGGCTGATATGCTTCAGAGCAACATGGAGCCTCGCGTTTCCCGCCTTTGAGATTACTGCTGCGGACTCCTTATCGTTCTTCGCAAGAGCTTGGACCCATTCCCAAATTCCAAGGACGATGCTCTCCCCAATCGCATTCGGCAGTTTGAGATAAATGTTGGACAACGCCACGCCAGCTTCTCTTCGGACGTCGACGCCGACCTCAGAGCAAGTCAGCAGAAAAAGTAGTGCTTCAGCCCAGGCGATTCTAGTGACTTCATCTTCGTTTGGCAGTCCACTTGCGGCGCTGGTAAGCGCACGGACCGCCCACAACATATCCTCAGAGGTTGACAATCTGCTGTAGACTCTTGCATTTAACAGAAAGGACGCTTTGGGAGAGCTGGTTAACGACTGCTGGATGATAGCGTCTGCCTTGATGGTCAAGAACGATTGTACGCGTAGCAACTTGGAATCTAAAAGAGCAACTAGGAGATAACCGATAGACACCGTGCTACCTTGTACAGCAGGTATTGGATTCGCTGCTATCTCGTTGAACGCATCATGCATCCTCTCAACGGCAGACTTGACGAATTGGAGTAAGTCTGGGGACTTTGGAGTTGTACTCAGTTTCCATATGGCTTCGCCAAGCTTGAGAAGCCATACTTTCCGAAACGTCTGGCGCTTTTCTGTGCAACCCTTAAGTATTGCGTCGAGGATACTCTTATCGACTTGGTCGTTAAGAGCCAGCAGGGTCGTCAGGTGTGAACATAATGCCCCTACTGAGGCGTCAAGGGCACCTTCATTTGTTTCCTTCGCTGCCAGAGGCGCCACGCCACGTACAATGATGCTGGATACTTCTGAGGAAGGAGAGATAGCATTCAAAGAACGAGCAAATAAAGATCTTTGATCGGCAGCTTTGGAAGATCTCAATTGGCTAAGCAGAGCCTCCGCGGAACGGCATAGCGTCTCGGGCTTGTGGCTCTTCATAAACAAAGCCTCAATTGCTCGAGAAGCGCCTTCTTTGATGACCGGGTTTGTAGATTTGAACGAGGATAACAGGGGTTGCAGCAAGCTAGAAGTAAGAGATTCGGAAACGTCAATACTGCTAGGTAGACAATCGACCAATGAAGGTATGATCCCTTGGAGCACAACTTCTGGAGACCTGAGAACGGCCTTCTCCAGTGGAGGTGCGACATCCCTCGAAATGTCGGCGACATTGACTAAAGACGAGAAGAAGTCGCGTAACCCACTGGCGATGTGCTGGGGCACAACTGTCTTCGATCCGACAATCACTCTCACGTAGAACGCCAGAATGTCCTTTACAAAGCCGGCGATCTGTGGCTCATACTCTGGAAGTCGGACACAAACCCCGGCTATGACGCCGAGGTATGGAGCATACTCTTTAACAGCACATGCGTTCGACGTAAGCCTTGCAACAAGATCTGGGAGGAGTTGTCTGCCAGCATCAGAGGATCTGAAGGCGGTACGCAATCCTCGTCTTGCTATTACCAAGGCAGAGTGTAGCAATCCATTCCTAACGTTGGGAGCCACACATTTCTCGAGCAAAAGGGCGGCGGCGGAAGATACGTCTAAGAAGTAGGATTTGAGCGATTCGACGTCCTTGGACGCCGATTGTTGGACAAGCACACACCATTCGAGCAGAACGAAGGCATTTGTTGGAGCTGTCACCGGCTTATGAGACTCTTCTTGGAGAAATTTTGTAATTGCAGAGAATGTGTTCTGCGCAAGGGGAGGGTTTCCGAGAGCAGCGGAAAGGCAGGCTTGCACGGCTTTGCGAGATGGCCGATCCTGGTAACGTGGGTAGGTCAGGAAGAGCAGCGGCAGAGTGCTCGGTAGGAAGGCAGAGTCAGGAGCTTTTCCATATCAGCGAGCGAGCTTGAAGCTACACATGTAGCCTTACTTGATTCCTCAAAGCGTTGCAGAATTGTTTTCAGAGTCTGAACGCGGACATTAGTCGAGCTGGTCAGTAGTGCCAGTGACAGAGGCTGATCCTCCACATAAGCTTCGTTTGACATGCCAATCTCCATTCTAGCCGACGCTAAAACATGCTCGAATCAGCTACAGGAGGGCGACACCACTAAAGGGTCTCATTCAGAATGTTTGTGCGAGAATCGAAATTGAGTCAACAAGCGGGAAATTCGTGCCAAGTCTTGGAGATGCAATGCCCCGCCCAAAACGGGCAAAGACCAAAAGAAAGCTGGGGTTGGGCGAAGTCGCAACGTGTAGTTCGTGCGCTCAATAATATCTACGCGCTCAACTTGGATGACCATGAATTGTCTTCAGCTTATCTTTGCGGTTAAATGGTACTTAGAAATGCACGCGTTTTTAGAATTGCGTTGTAGGACTAGTGATGAATTGGGTTGATCTGATTGCACCTATGGTAATCTTTATATGAAGTTCGAGAACCTTACCCAAAGCTGGTAACACAAGGAGCATGACCAAGTCATCCGGGCTCTTGTTAGACGTCAATTATCCAGAAGACGGGTCCGTGATGAGCCCGGATAGCAGCCATAGTCCATGAGATCAGCAGTCCAATCCAACCGTTCATCGGCTCGCCTCCCTCTTACACATTTCCAAAGCCCCTGCCATGAACAAGCTTTTGTCAAAACAAGTCGTAATTGTCGGTCCTTTGCAGCACAAGGTCTTGCCGCAAGGAGCAGGAGCCATTCCGTCGAAGCAAATAAAAAAGAAATTCGTGTCATAAAAGGGTCGTTAGTCTGCGTTGAAGACGAAAAACTCAAAGGATTGTATCAGTCATAAGTCTTTAGTTGCTTTTGAAGTTGCGTATCAGCATGTAGTCGTGAATGCTTGCAAGCATCTCCATGAAGCGATTCTCATCAAGGGTGTGTCTGCGCCATAAGCGTCATAATAATGGGATGATGTCGTATCATAATGGAAGTGAGGGCCCCTTTTTTACCAAGTCACGAGAACTTCGGGCCACTGAAGGTGATGATAGACACGTAGAACGTAAACCAACATAGAGGAGGCTTGCTAGTCTCTGGTTCATCGTTGGCGCACCGCTCCGCCTCCAGTCTTAATTCCTTGCATGTTGGGCATTGCGCCCATTGGGGCGCCAAGGGTATCTTGTCGGACCGTCTTTCTTCGTTTCAGGTCATAGCCTGGCTCAATACCGCGGCTGTTGGGTCGACCACCTTGGTCTTGATCGTCGTCTTCTCTTGGGCGTTTGACCGACGTTCCAGCACCATTCATCGAAGCATTAGAATATCCCGACGAATTGTAATTCTCTGCAGCGGAAGTCGAGTTGGATGTTCGAGAATCGCTAACCACGTTGTACAAGCTGCCCGCAGGTGCTGGTCGAGGAGGCGTCTGGTACTCCTGGGCCCATTGCGGCTGAGTCCCAGTCGCAGTCCGCGGGGTTCCTCTGCCAGACCCAGTTTGTTGCGACGGCGAGCCTGAGAGCTCAGGGGACATGTGGGGATGCTCTCCTTGAATGGAGGTTGTTGGATTATATGCATACTGAGCACGATTGGACCCGTAAGCAGAGGCATTGCTACTCATGTAGCCAGAGTCATGATGGTGGTGATCAGGTTCCGCACCGGTCGTACCGTGGCCGGCTGCTCCATTACTATTACTATGCCCGTACGGATCGGTCTTGATATCGTGGTGGTCGACTTCTGGATTGCCGCTGCCAGGAGCGGACGGAGGGCCCATGTCGTTCTTACTGTAGCCATTAGAGGTGATGGGCTGCCCATATCGGGTCATGTTCTGCGGCGCATATGCGCCTTGTTGGCTTGGAGGTCCCGAATAGTATTGTTTGGGAGTATCGTAGCTCTGCTGGCCAGGATATGATTGCATGTTTTGGATCGAGCTCCCTGGAGGAGTGCTTGCAGGAGTGTTTGGCATGGAACGGGCATTGCTCAGACCGGTGTCTATTGATAGAGGTTGTGCGGCAGCAACGTTATTGGCGATGTTTTGGCTGCTCCATTCATACGAATTGCCTTGGTTGCCCATACCCATGACGCTTGAAGCGCTTGTAGGAGGCGTTGGAAACGTATGCGCACGATCAAGGCCTGGCCTTCCAGCCCCGGGATGAGGTGCAATGGAGTGCGCAGTTGGCGTACCGTGAGAGCCGATAGCACTCTGCATGGAGTGGTGATGGTGGAGAGCAGGCGGTTGCGAAACCTGGGTTGGCCTTTGTCCTCCCTGGGTTGCTGCCCCATTGATACGGCGTTGCTCCGTCGCAGCCAGGACTGCGCTCGTCCGACTAGCGTTCTCTGGATTGTAGAGGAGACCGCCGATGTTATGTACGAATAGAGGGTAAAGGAGTTCTGTAATCTTTTCCTTGTTGGCGAAATCTAGAGCTCTCTCAAAAGGGATCCTGGTTTCCATCAGTACAAGTCGGGGGCTGGTGCGGCGAAAAGCAACTCACCAGACTCCTTTTAGATGCATCGGGCCAATCTTCACAACATGACGAGTTTTCTCACTCTTGAGTATGCCATCCCGACGACCTCGAGTCATGCCTGCTACGTTCAGTAGCTTCGTGCCATTGATCATGTGGTTGTCTGCCAAAAAAAAAGGAGAGGTTAGCAATCATTACCGGCGTCGTAAGAGAAGTTCCCTTGCGAACGACGAAGAAGACTGACCCTCGCGACGAGCGACACAAACGCCTTTGGCTTCTACTTGGAAGCATAGACTTCCTTCATCCTCCCACAACGTAGCCGTGACTCGCGGTTTCATGCCAGGCGGAGCAACCTGACCTGTGGTGTCAAATTGGTGCTGCGTTGGGTAGCCTTGTCCCGGCCCGCCTGTCGAGGACATGTAAGTGTGTGGTGTCGGTGGGCCGGTGATCATAGCTAGGGGGTTCATAAGAGTTAGCCTTTTGGGGTTTTTCCTGAAAGTATCCATGTATTCTCACCAGGTAGTGTAAGACCATGCGATGGAACCTGAGATCCGACCGGCGTAGAACCGGGCTGAGACCCAGACTGTGGGGATGTTACTCCATTGGCATACCCATAGGCCCCGTAGGAAGTAGGCGCAGGTGCATAGTGACCTGACCCAGGCTGCAGAACTTGCTGCTGTTGATACTGAGGATATTGCGGGACTCCTCCGGATGTGGCAGGTTGTGAGGCGTAAGGCTGGGCGGATGACATGTGAGGTGCAGAATGCATGTCCATGTAAGGCTGGCCTTGGTTCATCTTGGAGACGGATGCAATGCTAGCACACTATAAGATCGAACCTAGCGCTGTGGTTTTTTTTTCAACCTGCAGAAAAATGCAACCCACAACTCCAGAGGTAAGTTGTCCAGAAGAGGAGTGGTTCATCCAAGGCTCCGTTCCGCAATATCTGCAGCCTGCTGTACCTAAGCGGATCGTGATCATGCAATCCAACACCTTTTATTGTGATCGTGCGGGTCAGCGATTTCAAAGCTAGAGGGGCTTGGATTCGAGGTGCTAGCTCTTCCGGGCGTATTTGTCCTTGTCTTGGAGTCCAGCGTCTGTTGTAGCGGTACCAGAAAGGGATGCGTCTACACGATAGGTTCAGGATTGCATTGGAGGAAAAGCGTGGCGCTTGTATCTGGAGGTATTGCAATGCGTAGGCAGGCTCTCTAGGACAAAAGAGAAAATGGTCGCGAGCCCAATGCTGAACAAGCTGTGTGTTTGGCCGTAAGTGTCGTTCCACTTCGTCATCAATGAGCTTCAAAAAAGGCAGTTTGCTCGCATCAAAGAAAGAAGGCTGGTCGCTATGCTGCAAGCACTCATGCAGATCGATTGACGCACTGCTTATGCAAAGATTGGCGACGTTGCGGTACAGGTGTGGGGGGGAGACGTTGGTGATCGGGACCCTGCCGAAGGAGAGGTAAAAGAAAATGGATTGTTCGTCCCAGACAGAACGCGCAGGGCGGTGGTTTAGAGCAGTAGAGGAAAGGGTCGAAGTGCAGAGCTTTTGCAGAGATGCAAGGTCAATGCACAAGATGCAGACGGGCCTTGGGGCGGACACGGGAAGGGAAGAAGAGCAGCAGCTGGTGTTGGCTCCAGTTATTTAGTGCGGCGAGACTTGTTGACCAGTGGGCTCCACTCCCAGCCTTTTGCTGCGCTGGCTGGCTTACTCGCCCTAGCGGGCACCACGGCCACTGGACGAGCGCTGGAGCACTGGCGTCGACGGGGGGGATCCCTAGGGCCAAGCAAGCGAGAAAGTGCGAACAAGGGTGGGCTTGCCGCCGGGGGGTCTTTGTCTCGGTGCACTCTGTTCTCTACACTGCGCTCGACGCCGGTCTTAGAGCAGTCTTTCAGTCTGCGCGGCCTATAGATGTATTACAGTAGCCGAGAACGAGCAAAAGCCCACGCGCCGCCAGTTCCAATTCCAATTCCAATTGCAATTGCAAAGCCGGCGGTTTCGAGAGATCTTGTGCAACTTGCCGACATACGGACGTGGGATTGCTGGTTCGCCAATTGCGTTGAGAGAACCGGGGCCACCCGAATACCCACAATTTGGCGGCTGTTCTCGCTCGTTTGGCGACGATCGGGGGGCTGGAAGTGATGATCCTCCCATGCTTTTTTGCGACACGGCCAGCCTGAGCCTGTCCCGATCCAGTCGAGTTTCCCGAATTACAGCACACAGTTATCATGGGCGTCCTCCGGCGTGGACGCCCGCACAGATTGCAAGAACATCATCTAAAGAATGCGGCAGAGAAAAGAAGCTGGCGAGCCGGGCATGGAGGTTTAGGAAAAAGATCGAGGCCTTTATATAGCCCACCCCAAGGTTCAGTGATGCACAAAGCCTCCCATGGCCGCAGATCTTCGCCATCCCGCATGCATAGGTCTGCAGAAAGATCGCATGGTCTGGGAGATCAAACACGAAACCTCGACCCTGTGCCAAGCCCAAACATCACAAAAAGTTCAGACAAAACCATCCCATCCTGGCTGAGGTGAGTTAAATTCCTTCTTACAAAATTGCTTGTACTGCCTAGTTCGGGTCTCAGTCAGGAGCCATGGTGCAACTGAGGCCTTTAGCCAGCGATAAGAGAAGCTTCGACCGACTGCCTCGGTGGAGACAAGCCCTCACTCCATTTGTCGGCGGAGCGAAGGATGCTCCACATGCCACGCTTGCAAATTGGAAACCTCCCAATGAGAACCGACTTACGTCCTCGGTTGGGGTTCTTTGCCAGCTCCGGTAATGATTCTGATACTTCTGGTGTTCTATCGTAGCGATTGCGGAGCACGGTCGTGCGCTTTTCAATCTGCTGACTCCAACACTTTTCAACATTCAACGGCAGGGATAAGCTGACTTATGAGATGGTTGCCAGGCCCTTTCGCGCAAGGCTTGGAAAAAAATTGGAAAGCTTGAGTACAGTCTTAGCCAACAACGGAAAAATGGCCCCATGGTTTGGACTTTTTCTTCCAGAAGTCTACTCTGCTTCCTTCAATGGTGACTCCGGGTCGCCGTTTCAATTGGAATGATTCATCCCCGACCATTAAAATCAGTTCCGTAGCTGCTGTAGAATTTGTTTCTTGTGCGAGCTCACTCCAATACGAGAAACTACAGTCGGCAAAGTGGTTATCCTAGCAACAGAATGACCTCTACTCTAGAATGGCCGAGGATGACAAAAAGGGTGCGAGTGGCGGCCCGGGTAAGAGCATGGTTCGGAAATACTCGAGAGTTTCCTCGGTCCATTGTTTATTACAGTATTTGATCGTTAAGCCCAGTGACTGGGCCGCCATGTCTCCGCGACTTATCACTTGCCCCCCGAATCGTTACACAGTAGCCTAAGGCAATTTCAAGGATCTGGAGGAATGGTGGGCACATGAAAGCAATGGAGCACGCGAGCTCTCACTACCCTGTTCCGCTGGATCCAAATGATCTCCAACCAACGTCCAAGTTTCGGATGTCTCCGTCCTTGGTTGCCGGTTTCTGTTTCCGAGGAAAGGTCGGAAGGGGCGTCTGAATGGCCCGCGCACAGCAGCCGGCATGAACGGATTCGATCTAATAGTGCCCGTTTCAGGCTGTTCCAGCTTCGAAGACCACTGCAGGGGAAAAGTGCATGAACAACAATGCATCCTGCGCCCCGATGCAATGCAAGGCGACCTTATTTCTGAGATTCAAGATGATGCCTTAGCATGGCGGCGCAGGATCGAGGGTCACGCCTTTGCTTCAGATTACTGAGGCACACATGTCACACATGAGAATCATAATTGCAGGGGTTTTTGGCCCAGATTCCTCCGGTTCTCCTCCTTCGAAGCCAACGTCGTCTCATTCGCTCATGACAGTGCTCAAAATACGTGAAAAAGGCGGTGAGGCGAGTTGGCTAATGACAGGCAGCCACGTCGATCGCTCGCAATCGCAGTCGAGACTAAAAAAATTCTCGCCGACAAATTTAGCAAATCAATTCGTCCAAAGCGCTCTAACCGTGTCACTTGCATTAGCTGCATTAGTCGCATTAGCCCCGATATGCAGCGGGCCGACCAGCCGGACATGCAATGGAGGCCATTCCTTGGATCAAGCCACCGTCACAAACATGGTCGCAGATCTGAACCTCGTGGATGCCCTTTGAGAAATCAAAAGCTCGACTAATCAGCTTCCCAAGATCCGAAAAGAAGGTCATGTGTATGTGCATTTTTTCCCGTCAATTCACAACGTCTCATTCTCAGGCCCCGATCAGCCTTTTTTGGTCAGATTCCTTCCGACTGACAGAAACAAGCCCCCCACAACTCCTGAACACGCGGTATTACAGGCGAGCTTCGAGATTACCGAAGCTCCAAACGTCAGCCTCTCAACCAGCAGATCTTCATTGCTGAAGTAGCGTACATTAGCGTCGCCGGTAAATCTGAGTTCTCTTACAGTAGCACTTGCATACACGGTAGTTCCCGAGGAGGGATGCAGGCCTGCTATAGACCAAAATGCACCATGCACGCACGAATCTAGTTAGTGGTGAGCTTGTTCCTGCTTCAATACAAAAGCAAACAAGAGCCGACGCAAAGATCGTACTGTGACCTTGACGTTCGTCACTGGAGGACTGGCTTTGTTCGAAAGAATCTTGGATGGGTAAGCTTTGATTTCTTTGCTTCGCGACCATCTTTGACATGCCGCCATACGCCGGAGAGTATCTCAAACCTATTCCGCAAGTTTCTTCAATATGGTCACCTAGGACGTCATAGAAAGGGGCATTCAAAGCCTTGGCTTGAAGGGGCGGGTCCTATCTTCTGGGAACAGGAACTGACTCCAACTTAATGTCCTGCTCACCCGGGGCGAGGATCTTCTGCCACAAGTTGGCCCAAACCTGTAATGAAGATGTCAAAGGTCTGCCTGGGTCCTGTATCATAGAGGTTAAAGCGTTAGTTACTTTGGCCCGCAGAATCTTCAGCGCGACCAGCGTCCTCCAAGTGCGAACACGAAAGCGAATTTTGCTGCCATCGATTGCGACGACCCCAGCGAACATTTTGAATTCTGCTTCTCCCAAAAGTGTGGCAATGGCTAACTCGGGCACTCCGCTCGTATCGAATGCGGTTGGCAATTTGCTTCTCGTCTGCACAGTTTGATAGAATGAGAGCCATCTCGGGGGTCTTGCAGTCAATTTGTTGACAGACGCTGGGGCAAGATTGACTTGTTGGTTGGTGGAGATATTCCTCCATCCTTTTTCTTCGCGCACCAAAAGTTTGGGATAGGACGCAAGGGCAATTAGCGAAGCTAGAGCGTTGTCGTTGGTATCGTTGGCATTGTAGCGTTCGGGGACCATAAAGAACTCTCGATTTCGGCCACTGGATCTCGATCTCCGAAGAAGTGACCTTTCGGCGTCATCTAAGCTCAACAGCCCAGCGTCCCCCAGCGCGACCAAAAGCTGCACTTTCATGTCCTCTATCTGTGAGAGGGCTTGGGGGTCGAGAAAGTTTTTCCTACAGTAGTCAAAAACGTTACTAGACTTGGATGTCCTCCTCCATGCAAGGTAGGCATTATAGCTTAGTAGTAGATCCGAATCAGCACGTTGGAAGACGAGCCTTGCGCTTTCCACTCGAGAATCGGCTCTATTCGAGAGCAAAAAAGGCGACTTAGAAGACATGATACTTGCAATAGTGACCGCGGCGTCCAGACATCTAAAAACAATGCCTAGTATTGCAAGCTTTCCTAGCCATATGTCGAGTGGCAGGCGAGCAAGCTGCTGCCCCAGCGGTGTCAGCGATTCCGATTTGGCTAGAGCCCCTACGTCCTTCAGCGCTTCGACGGCCCTTCTGATGTTCTTGCTTGTTGGAGGATTGAGTGCTTGTGCTAATGTTTCCTCAATGTCGCCAAACCCCCAGATCTTGACCCTCAAGGCGGGCTCCTGTAGACTCAGCCTGAGCATCTCGGGAACATGCTGTTCAGGCAGCAAGTTTTCGAAGCGATATTTCGTGACCAGGCGGAAACACAGGCCTTCCTGGACGCGAGCCGCACGACCACATCGTTGCCGACAAGAGGATTTTGAGGTAAAATTCTCCGTCAACCTGGACATTTGCCGGCGCTCATCGAACCTCATCGTCTTTTCCTTACACGTGTCTATTACCGCGGTAATATCAGGAATTGTAATTCCGGTCTCCGCAATATTTGTCGCAATGACAATCTTTCTTCGACCGACAGGAGGGGGCACGAAAGCCTGCTCTAGGTCTTCGGAGGAAAATGACGAATGGAGAAGGTTGAAGCTCCAACCTTCACGAAAGGATGGATGGGATGTAAATGTGTGATGTAGTTGCCTAATCTCTGCAATGCCCGGCATGAAGATAAGAATCGCACGGCTATATTTGGCATACATCTCATGCGAGGCAATGAATGCGGCAAGGTTGGCAATGAGGGAATAGTCGATACGGTATTCATCGTAGCTTGCGATCACGGCGCGTGTTTTGGGTTTGTAATGATCTAGGCCTGTGAGAACACTTTTCACCCGTTGACCATCGTCAAGGTCATCAGGAGAAGTTTCGTGCTCGGTCTCGAGAGATCTTGTCTCATTGGTATTGTACTGTTCAATGGTGTGCTCTATGGCGTCCTCTAGGTACCGAACCTCGACCGGGTAAGAGCGCCCGGGAATAGCCAAAATTGGTGCGTCTCCGAAATATCTGGAAAACTTTGCCGCGTCAACGGTTGCCGACATGAGGATGACTTTCAGATCGAGCCGGCGCTGAATCAGTCGTTTGATGGCTATGAAAGCCAAATCAAGGTCAAGCGTGCGCTCGTGCACTTCATCCAATACAAGGTGGCTAACGTCCTCGAAGTCGCGAAGGTTTTCCAACATGCGAAGCAGGACACCAGTTGTTGCGTACGTAATCCGCGTTGATGACGTTGTCTTACTCTCAAGTCTGATTGCGTAGCCGACCAGCGATCTATGGGTTCCCATATGATTCTCAGCTTCTCCAAGTTCTTCAGACACCCTTTTTGCGACCGACATTGCGGATATTCGACGAGGTTGGGTGACGAGTACGCGGCAGTTTCGTCCTAAGCTCAACTCATTCTCGAGAATGAACGCTGGTACTTGCGTTGATTTTCCCGCGCCCGTTTCGGCGCAAAGAATCGTGACTTGTTGCGCATCAATTGACTTGATGATCCGCTCTCGGTGCTCAGATATTGGTAACTGTTGGCGAGTCGGCAGCATGGCTCGATACCGGGGCGTGGATGACTTCTGGAGCCACTCCGTACGCAGTTGCTCTGGCGTCATTCGCAAGGCTCTGGGGGTCCGTGTCATCGAAGCCCGTCCAGCATCCTCACGATCCTTCTGCTGCATCCTCAAGCGAGCCAAGCTTCCACCTTCCTCGGGCCGTGACTCTCGGTCGCTAATCAGATTGCGAATCTGCTTCAGATCGGCCTTATCCGATGAAGCAATCTCAGCTTCCCTTTGCTCAAGGAGATCTGCCCATAGCTTGCGCCAGACGGACGGAAGGCGGAGAAAGGCCTTTTCATCTCTTGCCTCACCAGCACAGAGGGCAAAAAGGGCTATGGTAGAGATATAGGCTTCTGACTGTAGCCTCGTCGATGTTGCAATTGACACCATCTCGATGTTGACTGTGGATGCTTCGAAATCATACGATAGCCTCGAAGGAAGCGATCTAATGGACACCTCCTGCTGCTGATGTCGAGACCACTTGATATGGACTCTGTGTCTATTCGAGTATGTTGTAGAAGAGACCAAATGAAAGGAGATTTCGCATCCAGGATCTCTGTACAATTCGTCAGTACGTAAGACATCAATCATTCTCAGCCGAAATTTCCGAGGCTGGTCAAAGACGATTCAGAGGGCTTGTACGTCCAGATCGGAATAGTTGAAAGGCTAGGGCTGTGATGTGCGATCAGACCAAGGAGACGGATGCTCACCGTGATTTGCAGGTATCCTCTAATACCCTGCGAGGCGATATGCCGGCCCACTTACCGAAATCGACCAGCAACATCGAGCCATCTCCTCCGTCCGGCGGATTTTGGTCGTCCTTGGCCGGAAATTTTTCAGCTGTGGTAAACATATCCCCAAAAAGGCCATCGCCAACGTCACCTGCTTCTACAGGGTCTAGAGGTGTCTCTTGACGTTCGGCTGTGTCTTGAGAAGATGTCGCTTCAAGGTTGTCTTGTACCAATGGCTTTGTTGCCTGCCGCCCTGCTCGAGGTCTAGGAACGCCCGCTCGAAATTGGATCAACATCTCGTTCAATTGCACATTGGCTTTGCCATGATCGAAGAGAATGTCGCGTTCAATGGTCTCAATCTTTCGGTGGAGGCGACTGATCTGTGATGGTTTTAGCCCTTCCTCACGGTTAGATATACTCGTTGAGCTATCGTCATATTGAAACTCTGGTTCCAGCTTTAATAACTGCAACTTCATCTCGATATACCTGCTCACAAGCTTTTCTGGGTCATTGTCATCGTCTGTGCTACTCTCTGTATCAGTGAATGGCGCTGACTGTATATCAGAATGGTCCGCTCTATTTGCATGGGTGTTTACGGGCGTAGTTGTTTTCGTGGACTCGACGACTGGCTTTCTTGATCCATTGCCTCCCTTCCGCGTGGATGAGGTTGCACGAGATCCTTCACAGCTTGAAGAAGGGGCGCTGCACTCGCTCTGGTATCGACGTGACGACTGAATGCTGGGCTGGTACGGTGGTAGCTCTTCGGCGCTCGCGTGTAGAGCCAGCCAGTCGAGAGCCTCTTCTAAGCCCCAGATGTAGTCCTTCGAAATCAAGTTACCATCACTTGTAAGACTCACCATGTGCTTCAGGACTCGTTCTTCGTGAGGAATGTGTAAGAGTCTGAGCACTTGTTGTAGGGTCCACAACTTGACCAGCAGGTCATCCTGGTGCATCTCCTTGTCATGCTGCGGCAAAAGACGGGCTCCCTCATGTTTGATTTCGCTGCTCTGATACAGATTCAAGATCTCTTCAACAAGGCCTTCCGTTAGCCAGTCATCTGTTTCCAAAGGCATTGCATGGGCACGTAGAGTTCGACGCTCAGTTTCAAGCCTCGCCACCTGCCGAGCTGCTTCGCTTTTCACGCGCTCGGCAGATTTCTCCACTATGTTCTCGAGCTCTGCGTCCTCGAGATGAACTTCCAGTTGATCAGCTGTCATGTCCCGGTAGGAAGAAGGCTCGAGCAATGACTGGCTGACACCAGCCGTGCCACGAGATTCACCAGCACTTTGCGCCACACTGCCAACATATGTTGGGGCAGGCTCCGATTCTGAGACAGCATCGTCAACTTTCGCCTTTGAAGGCAGAGAAACAGTTGCAAAACCTCGAGCAGGGTTTGAAGCTGCTTTTTTCTTCTTCTTTGGCGCCATCTGATGGTCACGGTTCTGCAAGCCTCGTGATTTGGAAGCAATAAATCTACAAATCTTTGACCACAATATCGACAGACAGCGGGATTTATAGTTTGTAGCAGGTGAAATGGCTTTAAAAAGTTCAACAACTGCACCTAGGAATTCTGGCCCATCTGCCAAGACCTGACTCCGCCAAGATTGACGGCCCTGGGCTGCACTAGTGGATTTTGCATCGCACAACAGTAGGCAGGCCTTCAAGTCGACATTAGCATCACTCAACGCCAACCCATCAACTCTGTGTCAAGATGTAAGTGAACCTTCCTTCAGTCCCTGTGTAGCCAGATAGCCCTCCTAGGACGTTGATATGATCGATCACACCGATGCAAAAGGGGGATCATTTCGGGTTCACGACGTTCCTTCCTTGATCTAACTAACCATCAATGCGCCACAGGGTCAATCTCCGGACACAGAAGCGCCTCGCAGCCTCCGTGGTTGGCTGTGGCAAGCGCAAGATCTGGCTCGATCCCAACGAAGTGAACGAAATCTCCAACGCCAATTCCCGCCAAACCATCCGCAAACTCGTTAGCGATGGCCTCATCATCCGCAAGCCGGTTACCATGCACTCGAGAGCACGAGCGAGGGACTTGGCTGCTGCTAGAAGAATTGGCAGACATCGGGGATTTGGTAAGAGGAAGGGTACAGCTGATGCAAGAATGCCAAGGTATGTGGGAGGGGGGCATGGTGACGACGGAACAAAAATCGCATTGATTGAACGAATAACATGGCTGATCAATGCTTCCTCACAGCCAAGTTCTTTGGATGCGCCGCTTACGAGTCCTCCGTCGCCTCCTCGTCAAGTATCGTGCCGCTGGCAAAATCGACAAGCACCTTTACCACGAACTCTACCACCTGAGCAAAGGTAACACATTCAAGCACAAGCGTGCGTTAGTTGAGCACGTACGTTGATGTCACAAATACCAGAGCTGTCAACATACTAACAATATGTGTCAACAGATCCACAAGGCCAAGGCCGAGAAGCAACGTGAGCGCATTCTCAAAGAGGAGATGGACGCCAAACGTGCCAAGACCAAGGCTGCCCGTGAGCGACGACAGGAGCGTATTCAAACCAAGAGAAATGCTTTGACAGGCGAAATGGAAGAGACGAAAGAGGAGACAAAGTAGACGATGGCGCGGCCATATCTACGGAAGGGAGCACGGAGTAGAAGCATATGATGACTCAGTCACGAGGACACATGGGGGAACGGGCTCTTCATCTTTGATTGCCAATTTCATGGTCGGATAAGCTGTTTGCTACATCCAATGGATCGGCATATGCTGCGTATAGAAGGTCATCTGGCCACTAGCTCAGTTCTGACAGACATGGAAAAGCTCCGTCCTTCAAGACTTCAGTGCTCTAGCGCCTTGCAGGGAAGATTCAAAAGCTCTCGTCCCGCCATCTGCGATTCAAGTGTCTTTCATCGTAAAAGGCCTCTTGAGTCCGTCTCCGGCGCAGCTGAAAGGTTGCCTAGGGAGGCCGCCTGGCGTGGATATGGATCAATCGTTCCAACTTTTTGTAAGCGTTCGCCTGTGCTCATTTCTCTTCTTGACCTTCGTGCTTCGTCAGCCATCCCATAACCTGCCACACACCTCTCTGAGCCTCTAACCGTTCCTCAGGGTTGAACATGTCATACCACTTTGTCCTCCACAGCTGTAGCCTACCGTTCTCCTCCTGCAGCTGCAAGCTCTCCTTAGATAAGGCTTGCTTTTCTTCACCACATGCGCCTTGCAGCCAAGCCAGATATCGGTCGCTGACCCTCATCCTAAGAACGCTGATGTGGTGGTTCATGGAGGACACCAGAAAAACATTGTCGAAAGTTTCCGTCGGACTCACACCAGCCTGTGGCTGCTCTTTACCAATCCTCATGTAGATTCTCTGATCATCCCAGAGGCTTGAACCAGCTTGGATCAACTTCCACCTATCTGCCATCATGTTCCATCTTTTCAGGTTTCCGCCAGGCTTTGCTGCGGCACCCTTCCTCGCCTCCCGGCCCGACTTCTTCTTAAAGTCCACCGGAATAGGCGCCTTTTCCTCCTGCAATCCTTCCTCCATTGGCTCAGCCAGAATTTTGTCCACCTCTGCCTCAGTCAATGGCCTCTTCCTTGCCTTCTCGCATTTTACTCTCCCTCCCTCCAAGTAGTACTCTTTCTGCAACTTATCCTCCCACCCCATCGGTCCACCACTTCCACCACCCCACCTCGGCTTCGTGGTCCACCACTTCCCAGCTCCAGGTCTGACCTCTTTCTTCCCTTCTCTCGCTCGTTCCTGCGCAAGTCTTAACATAGCGCTCACCTCCCTTAACAAATCATACACTTCTGCCTTGCTCCCCTCCAGCTCCGGCCATGGTGCATCCATCAAGTACCCCAGAGTATTCCTCCCTAGAATCGCCAAGACAGGCCCCTCCAGCAATCCTCTCCGCGCAGCTGCTCTCTCCTTCGGGCTCCTTCCTACCACTAGGTTGTGCTTGACGGGAATCAACATCGTCCCGATCGCCAACCGCGGCTGCGTTAGGGGCTTCACGACCTGGCATCCGTATGCCCACGCCGCGGGTTCCACGAACCCCTTCAGCACCTCGTCGCGGAAGTCCTCCGGCATTTCCCGACCTGTACCAGTCCTGCGGCCTTTGTAGACACGCTTCAATGGCGGGAGGTCTTCCTTCTTCTCCTCGACCTTACCCAAATCCGGGCCACCGTAATTTGCCGTCAACATCAAGTTGTCACCCTCTACACACTCATCAGTCATCGAAGCCGGTCGCGCATCAGTTCTTGGAATCGTACCTGACGATCGTTCCGGAATTTCGTAATAATCATCTAAGCTCGTATCCCAGTACTGGCTCATGCGCTCGAGGCCGGTCCAGAAACGCCGTGCGTGCGTGATCTTAACTTTCTCCGAATCGTCCGCCTTGCCAGAACGAAAAAGTGCCTTCAATGCACGGTCGTTGTCATAGCCAAGCTCCACGATCATTTGGTTCATGCGTTCAGCGGGGCTGATCCGTTCATTTGGAATGAACGACTTCGACGTGTCGAAGGGAACTTGGTCAGGAAGCAGATCTGTGAAGCTGATGCCGGGAGTTAGGTGAATGTTCAGCACTTCAAGCAGGTCGGTGGTGACGTCTCGGGGCTGCCGGATGGAAGCGAGGAGTTTGGCGAGTGTCTGGAATTTCGAGGGCGTAAGGGGCTGCGATGGCGAAATGGGTGAGTAAGATGTTGACGGCAAGTTGATCGGTGTTGGCTCTTTCGGTGGGTTCCGCTCTTTCTCTGTGAGCTCCTCTAGATTGGCAGCTGCCCGATCTGGTCAGCGATTGGTGGGGGCAAATGCAACCGCTCTGACTGAAAGCGCTTAATGAGAATGACATTGGAGAATCGTACAGGCATATATATGCAGAGCTCCGTATTCCAATTCTTCTTCGCGCCTGAATGCGCGCCATGGCTTTTCCATCATAGGGAATTGTTGTGTCTTTGGGAAAGGAATAAACGAAGGGAGATGCATGAGCAAATAGCTCCGGGAAAAGAAAGAAACCACGGTTCGTGATTACTATTCGTGAAACACCGTTTGCCAGATGGATCGGCTGACATTCAATTATTTCAGAAACATAGGTTGACAGATGAGATCGACACGAAGCAGCCGCCCAAAAGAGCGAGTCGTGGAAGAAAACACCACATACCGTTCACCGCCCATGCGCCAAACATATTGCTTTACTATACTGTATACAAGTCTTAACACAGGCTGGCAACATCTCACGACTTTCAGATAATGTCCATTTGCAAAAGTCTGTGTACGTGCAGAGACAGATGAGTCGTTTTCTTAGGTCAAGTCATGCTAGATAGCACACCGGTTGACACGCCTCTTATGCATAGCTAGATCCACGGTGGATGTCATGCAGAGCACCCGTCACCCCCTAGACAATGCAAGTGTAGCGCCGGCAAGGTGCATTCAGACCTAAAATTTTACTCTACCGGGGTGAACCGGGGGGAGAGCCTTAGCTGTTTCTCGACTCACATTAGCCGCGAGTCCTGCAGGGAGACCAACCGCATGCTCCCAGCGAAAAGGGCAGACAATCAACCAAGTAAGATTAGATTTATATGGATTGTTGCCATTCATTTCAATATCACTGACTTCCCGAGACTATAGAAAAGCTGTCGGCAGTACTTGACAGTCCTGCTGGTTGCTTCATGCACGCAAAATAGGTTCGTCTTGCAAAGAGATGAAAAGGCCCAATACCGCGATCGAATACAGCAATCACAGACCAGCAGTCTCACCGATCGCCAGGAATACTACGATCACCAAGTTACATTGCAACCGTGCCTTTACAACTTCCAAATGTCCTCCTCATCAATGCGCTGAGGTATCCTTATTCCATGGCTCTTCGAATGTGCCGACCCACTCCTCCACCTCTGTCTTCAAAAGCAAAATTTCAGGAACATCCTCGCCTTCCTTCAGATAGTTCAAGAACGCTTTGACACTCCCTGGTGCCTTGACGCCCTTGGACTCTGCGTCTGACTTTGCAGCTTTGTCAACTTTTAGTGTGATGGTGACAGCCCTGTCGACAATCTCTGCCACACGAGTGAAATCAGCTGGCTGAAATCCTCGCGTCGTCATGGCAGGTGAGCCCATCCTGAGGCCACCAGGCTTCATGGCGGATTTGTCACCTGGCACAGTGTTCTTATTGCTTGCAACGCCGCAGAGTTCAAGGACACGCTCAACACGTGCACCATCAACGCCTTTGGATTTCAGGTCAACGAGCACCAGATGGTTATCCGTTCCGCCGGAGACGATATTATAGCCAAGGCCACCAGTATATGCAGAATTTCCAAGTCGTTCCGCCAGAGCCTTTGCATTCGATAGGACTGTCTGTTGGTAGTCTTTGAACTCCTTAGATTGGGCCTGGTGTAAGGCCACAGCAAGAGCCGTGATTGTATGATTGTGGGGGCCTC
>Ga0335075_10004965_pt1 | contig 20719 bp, 17 predicted proteins | sample Lox_Sample_24_FD_206723 | JGI IMG/M metagenome (GOLD analysis project Ga0335075, IMG submission 206723) | Soil microbial communities from Loxahatchee National Wildlife Refuge, Florida, United States - Lox_Sample_2.4 | ecosystem: Environmental > Terrestrial > Soil > Wetlands | place: USA...
ATGCGATTCGATCCGTGGACCACATGGCTGTTGGTGAGGACGAGGCCGTCGGGGGTGAAGACGAATCCGGAGCCAGAGCCGCCACGGGACTGGCCGTTGCTGACGTCGATCTTGACGACGGCAGGGCTGACGCGGTCGACCGCCGTTGTGACGGCGCGTGAGTAAGCGTCGAGCAGCTCGCCATCGCCGTGCGGGTAGTCGAAGGAGGAGCCGGGATTCAGGCCGGAGGAGCTGAGGGTAGCAAAGAAATCGTTCATAGCGCGAGCCCTTGAGTGTGTACCAAAAGGTTAACTATAGATGCAACAGAGGGTGGCGGGGATTCGAGCGTCTGACGGGCGCGGGGCAGGAACCGTCACAAAAGCGGAACTCGCGGCTGATCTTCATCGTATCCGGCTCAAGAGACAGGGGCTCATCGTACAGGGGGACACATGGGACATGACTTGAAGTTTGCGCTGCGCATGATTCTGTCCCATCGCCTGTTTTCGGCCGCCGTAGTGGCGACCCTGGCGCTGGGAATTGGCCTCAACACGATGGTCTTCACGCTGGTCAACGCCGTGCTGTTCAAGCCGGTGCCGGTGCCCGGCGGAGCGCAACTGGTGTCGGTTCTGGACCAGAACCTGAAAGAGCGCACAAACAATACGATGCGTGTGTCGTATCCGGATTTTCGGGATTACCGCGCGCAGAACACGTCACTGGCAGCTCTCGAGGCGGCGAGCGATGAAGAAGGCATTCTCAGTGAGGCGGGCATTCCTCCACAGGCATACCGGATGGAGCATGCCTCATCGGGATTCTTCGAAATGCTGCACATTCAGCCGGTGCTGGGACGCGGATTTCTTCCCGGCGATGACAAGCCGGAGGCAGCGCCGGTGGTGGTTCTCAGTTACGGCATCTGGAAAGACCGCTACGCCAGTTCACCGAATGTGCTGGGCCGGCAGGTGCAGATCAACGAAAAGCCAGCCACGATCGTCGGAGTGATGCCGAAGGGCTTCAAATTTCCGACCAATGTCGATATGTGGGCGCCTCTGGTGCCGACGGCAGATCTGGAGAAGCGCACGAACCGGCCGCTGGCACTCTTCGGGATGCTCAAGCCCGGCGTGGGCATCCTTCAGGCAAGCGTCGATATGGGCGGGATTGGGCGGCGGCTGGCCATGCAGTATCCGGAGGACAAGGATGTCGGCGTGACAGTGGAGACATTCCACGAGCGGTATAACGGCGGAAATATCCACCTGATCTTTATGCTGATGATGGCGGCGGTGGGATTCGTGCTGCTGATTGCCTGCGCGAACGTGGCGAACATGATGCTGAGCCGCGCGATGCTGCGGCAGCGTGAGATGTCGATCAGGTCGGCGCTGGGCGCTTCGCGATGGCGGGTGGTGCGACAGCTGCTGATCGAAAGCGTGCTGCTGAGTATTTTCGGCGGCGTGCTCGGACTGGGGCTGGCGTGGCTGGGAGTGCACTGGTTCGATCTTTCCACGCAGAATGTGGGCAAGCCTTACTGGATCGAGTTCACGATGAACTACACGGTCTTTGGCTACTTTGCCGCGCTGTGCATTGTGAGCGGGCTGCTCTTCGGCACCGCGCCCGCAGTGCGCTTCTCGCGCGTGGACCTGAACGAAGTACTGAAAGACGGCGCGCGCAGCGTGGGCAGATTTCGCGGCGGCAAGCTGGCGAGTGTGCTGGTGGTCTTCCAGTTCTCGCTCACGCTGGTGCTGCTTACGGGCGCCGGAGTCTTCGTTCACAGCCTGCTGAATACCCTGGCCGCCAATCAAGAGGTTCCGGCCGAGCAGATCACAACGGCGCGCATCGACTTTCCTGAGGAACGCTACAAAGATGCTGATGCACGCCAACGCTTCTACGATCAGCTGCTGCCCCGCGTCAAAGCCCTGCCGGGAGTAACGAATGTAGCTCTCACATCAAATCTGCCCGGTCTCGGGGCGGCCCCCCGCGATATCGAGATCGAGCATACGACGGCCAGCGACGCGGCGCATCGGCCCGCGGTTTCCTTCATTGTTCAGTCGCCGGGGTATTTCGATGCCATCAATCTGCCCATTCTGCTCGGGCGTGATTTCAACGAAGTCGACGGGACGGCGAACCACAAGGCGGCTGTGCTTACACGCGAATGCGCGGAGCACTTCTGGCCGGGGCAATCGGCGATTGGGAAGCGCTTCCGGTTGTACGACGAGAAAAACAAGCCAGGTGACTGGATCACGGTCGTCGGCGTCTCGGCGAACATTGTGCAGGAGCTGAACGAGAAGGCGCCGAACCCGCTGATGTTTATTCCTCTCCGACAGGAGGGCTGGAATGGCATGGCGCTGCTGATCCGGTCGAGCGGCAATCCCATTCCGGCGGTGCGTGCGGCAGTGCAGAGCCTGGATCGGGATCTGCCGCTGCGTGATGTGTACACGCTGCCCCAGGCGATTCGGCACGATGAGTGGTTTCTCCATTTATTCAGCGAGATCTTTTTGGGCTTTGCTTTGATTGCGCTGATGATGGCGGCGGTGGGCATCTATGCCGTGCTGGCGCAGGCGACGAACAGCCGCACGCAGGAGATCGGCGTGCGCATGGCGCTGGGGGCGAATGCGGGCAATATCGTCGCGCTGGTGATGCGGCGCGGGCTGTGGCAGATCGGGGCGGGCCTCGGACTCGGTCTGGCGGCGGCCTTTCCGGCGATGCGGCTGATGGCGAGCCTGCCGATCGGAGTGTCTCCATCGGACCCGGTCGTGTTTGTGATCGTGGCTTCGCTGCTGGCGATCGTTGGATTGCTGGCCTGCTGGATTCCGGCGCAGAGAGCGGCAGGACTTGATCCGGTGAAGGCGATTCGCTACGAATAGCGTTTCAGATCGAGCGAATCATTTCTGCTGGTGCGGTAGTCTGATTGCCTATGGCACGAGCCCGGAGCCCGGAAAAGCGCGCCGCGATCCTCGAAGGGGCTGTGCTCGAGATCGCCGAGAACGGCCTGGGCGCGGCGACCGCAAAGATCGCCCAACGCGCAGGCGTCGCGGAGGGCACGCTCTTTACCTACTTCGCCAATAAAGAAGAGCTGCTGAACGAGCTGTATCTGGAGCTGAAGGGTGAGGTCTACGCCAGGGTCAACGCCGGCTTCCCGCAAAAAGCCTCTCTGGAGCGCCGGGCGCAGCATGTGTGGACGACCTACCTCGACTGGGCGATTGAATTTCCCATGAAGCGCAAGGCGTCGGTGCTGTTGAATGTCTCCGACGTGATTACGGCAGACACGCGGGCGAGGGCAGCAATCGGTCGCGAGCTGGTCGATGCGGCGCTCACGGAGCTTGAAGGGCGCGGCGGCCTCAAGGGACTTCCGGCAGGATTCGCAGCGGCGACCATGTCGGCCATACAGGAGGCGGCGATGGATTTTATCGCGAAGTATCCAAAGCAGCGCAAAGACCTGACGGAGCGGGGGTTTTTGTTGCTGTGGCGGGCGGTGAAGTGAGGGGAAATTTTTTCCATGGAATAAATGAGCAACCACTCACTCATTTATGAATCTTATCCGCAGGAGGATTTTGGACATGGGTAAGGTTTGGTTGATCACAGGCAGCGGCAACGGGCTGGGGCGCGATATCGCCGAGGCGGCTCTGGCTGACGGCGACAGCGTAGTGGCTGGAGCGCGGCGTATCGAAGAGCTGGCTCCGCTGGTGGCGAAGCATGGTGAGCGCGTGAAGCCGGTGACACTGGAAGTGCGCGATGAGGAGGCAGCGAAGGCAGCGATAAAGCTGGCGGTCGATAGCTTCGGGCGGCTGGATGTGCTGGTGAATAATGCCGGGTACGGACAGCTTGCGCCCTTTGAGCAGATGAGCGCGGAGGACTTCAAGGCCATCGTCGACACCTGCTTCTGGGGCGTGGTGTACACGACGCGGGCGGCGATCCCGGTGATGCGCAAGCAGAAGAGCGGCTATATCTTCCAGGTTTCGTCGATCGGCGGCCGTATCGGGATCCCGGGCAATACGCCGTACCACGCCGCGAAGTGGGCGGTAGGCGGCTTCAGCGACGGCCTGGCGCTGGAGGTTGCTCCTTTTGGCGTGAAGGTCTGCACGCTGGAGCCGGGTGGAATCCGCACAAACTGGGCGCGGCGCGCAGGGCAGAATCCTGTGGAGTTGCTGCCGGAATATGAGCCGTCGGTGGGCCCGATTTTCGAGCTGCTGAAGAGCATCGAAGGGCGCCAGGAGGGTGATCCAAAGAAGATTGCCGATCTGATTGTGCGGCTTGCGAAGAGCGATGAGGTGCCGATGCGCCTGATCCTTGGCGTGGACGCGGAGAAGCGGGTTCAGAATGCCGAGACAGCACGCGCGAAAGAGGCGAAGAAGTTCCGTGATCTGACGCTATCGACTGTGTATGCAGACGCGGAGCCGATTCCTGAGCTAATGCAACACTGAGGGGCAGCGGCGGCGCTCAACTGGCGACGCCGCTGATGTAGGCCTCGAGATGGCGGATGGTCTCCTGCTGCTCGCTGATGATCCAGTTGACCAGGTCGCCTATAGAGATGATGCCGATCATCCGTCCGCCGTCGATTACGGGCAGGTGGCGGACCCGGTTATCGGTGATAATACGCATGCACTCCTCGACAGTATGCTTCGGCGAAACGGAGATCACGGGGCTGCCCATGATCTCGCCGACGGGCGTCTCCTTCGATGAGCGACCCATCAGGATGATCTTGCGGGCGTAGTCGCGTTCGGAGATGATTCCCACTAATTCACCCATCTGCATGACGGGAAGAGCACCGACCTGTTTTTCGGCCATGATCTCGAGGGCATGATAGACGGTGGCATCAGGTTGTGTGGACCAGATCGCTCCGGTCTTGCGCTTGAGAACAGCGTTGATTGGGGTGGTCAATTCGCTCATGGGGTACCTCATGGATGGCGCATAATACCGCCGCCATGCGAGAGCGTCAACCGGCATTCCGGGCTCTCAGGCAGGCTTCCACGTCTGAGATGGGTTCCGGGATAGGGATGGTTGTCGGGTCAAAGGATTACAAAAGTCTTACCCGATTCTTATCAAAACCCATGCCGGCCTCCCATGATATTGGCTCTGAGGGCCAAAAATGAGTTCCGTATTGACAACAGAGCCACTACCGGAGCACTCCGCCGGAGCCATTGGCGAAATATTTCCCAGTTCTGAGATCGCACCCGACCGTCCTGACGGTACGGAACGGCGAGGGGCGCACCCGCTCAGCCGCGAGGCACAGGACAAATCTCTGAACTGGTTCACGAACTTCTTTATGGGCCTGTTTCACGCGGGGGCAGTGCTGGCGCTTTTCTTCTTTACCTGGAAGGCGCTTACGGTTACGGCCGGACTCTGGTTTGTCAGCATCTGCCTGGGAATCGGGGTGGGGTATCACCGGTTGCTGACGCATCGCGGATACAAAGTTCCCAGAGCGCTGAAGTATTTGCTCGCCCTCTGCGGGACGCTTGCACTTGAAGGCGGTCCGCTGTACTGGGTGGTCAACCACCGCATCCATCACCAGCTGGCCGACCAGCATGGCGATCCTCACACGCCGCGAGACGGCGGGTGGTGGTCGCACGCCGGCTGGGTGCTGCACGGTAAGGGGCTCGACGGGCAGACAGAGCTTTTCAACAGATACGCTCCGGACCTGATGAAGGATGCCTTTCTGATGCGGCTCAGCCAATATCACTGGGTGCCGCTGGTGGTGCTGGCGGTGGTGTTACTGGCGGTCGGCGGCTGGCCGTGGTTGCTTTGGGGCGTCTTCTTCCGCGTCACCTTCGGGCTGCACGCGACGTGGCTGGTCAACTCGGCGACGCATATGTGGGGCTCGCGGCGCTTTGCCACGCGCGATGACTCGCGCAACCTGTGGTGGGTGGCGCTGCTGACGGGCGGGGAAGGCTGGCATAACAACCACCACGCGTATCCGGTATCGGCCCGGCATGGGCTCGCGTGGTATGAGCTGGACATCAACTACTACTGCATCTGGACGATGGGGAAGCTGGGGCTGGCAACGCAGATCAACGTCGCTGATCGAAGGCCGCCGCGGAGCTAACGGATGACCTTGAGGGCGGCACGGAAGAGGACGTCGAAGTCCTCGCCGAGGAATTTGTCTTTGGCGACGGCGGCTTCGATGGCCTTCTGGGCGGCGGGGCGCTGGTAGCCGAGGTTCACCAGCGCGGAGAGGACGTCTTCAGCGGCGGGTCCGGCGGAGACGAAGGCGGGCGCTGAGGCAGCCATGTCTTCGAGCTTGTCCTTCAATTCGACAACGAGGCGCTCGGCGAGTTTCTTGCCGACTCCGGGGATGTGGACGAGGGTGGCGTGGTCCTGGGCACGGATGGCGGCGACGGTGCGCTCGGGGCTGAGTCCGCTGAGGATGGTGACGGCGAGTTTGGGGCCAACCCCGCTGACGGTGATGAGGCGCTCGAAGAGTCGCTTTTCGTTCAGGTCGAGGAAACCGAAGAGGGCGATGAGGTCTTCGCGGACCTGGGTGTGAATGTGGAGCCCGACTTCCGCGCCTTCGGCAGGGAGCGCGGTGAAGGTGGGAATGCTGATGACGACATCGTAGCCGACGCCTCCGGCTTCGACGATGGCCTGGCCGGGTTGTTTTGAGAAGAGCCGTCCGCGAAGGTGGGCAATCATGGAAACAGGGTACAGGGGATAGGGTACAGGGGATAGGGTATAGGGGCGGTGTATGGTATCGATATGCAATCGCTGCCACCTCTTTCTTCCTCCTGCGGAGTGGTGTGCCTGGCTGCCGCACGCTCCCTTTCTGACACCGATACAGATACGAATTGCCGGCGGAGCAAGCCAATGCGCCGGGCAATTTTACGGATTGGGGCCGGCTGCGCGCTTTCCGCGCTGCTACTGGCTGGAGGGCGTGCCGGGTGGGCCCAGAACGATAAGCCGGCCGACAAGACGGCGGAAAAGTCCGGTGAGAAGCCGGACGAGGCGAAGGATAAGAATGCGCTGCCTCCCCTGCCTGCACCCGCGCACGTGCAGCAGACGATGGAACTCGACGGCAAGACGCTGCATTACACGGTTACGGTAGGTACGCTGCCGGTGCGCGACAAGGATGGCAAGACGGCGGGCGAGGTGGTTTATACCTCATATACAGTTGACGGGCCGAATCGCCCTGTGACTTTCGCCTTCAATGGCGGACCGGGAGCGGCGTCGGTCTTTCTGAACTTTGGGGCGATCGGTCCGAAGCATCTGAATGCGGGCAATGAAGGCGACAGCCCGTCGGACCCGGCGACGCTGAGTGACAATCCGGGGACGTGGCTGGATTTCACCGACCTGGTGTTTATCGATCCGATCGGCACGGGCTTCAGCCGCTCGCTGGTCTCCGAGGCGGAGACAAAGAAGCTCTTCTACGCCACGGAGCCGGATATCGAATACCTGTCGCGCGTGGTCTACGACTGGCTGGTAACGAACGACCGGCTGAGCTCGCGCAAGTACCTGGTAGGCGAGAGCTACGGCGGCTTCCGCGGACCACGCCTCACCTATTTCCTGCAGTCGCAGCTTGGTGTGGCGATGAATGGGGTGGTGCTGGTTTCTCCCTACCTGAACCCTACGCTCGAGGATAATGGCGACCTGTCGCCGATTCCGTGGATGGTAACGCTGCCGTCGATTACGGCCGCGCATCTGGAGCGCGAACACAAGCTGACGGCGGAGGCGATGCAGCCGGTGATTGCCTACACGCTGGGCGACTATGCCGAGGCGCTGATCAAGGGCAACACCGATCCGGCGGCGACGCAGGCGATGATCCAGAAGGTGACGGAGATGACGGGGCTCGACGCGGAATTTGTGAAGCGCTCGGGCGGGCGGCTGGAGACGGGCGCGTATCTGCGCGAGGTTTTTCGCGAGGAGGGCAAGCTGGGCTCGGTGTATGACTCGAATGTAACTTCCTACGATCCCTTTCCTTATTCGCCGCAGCGCCGGGCAAATGACCCGATTCTGGCGGCGATGATCGCTCCATCGACGACGGCGATGGTGGAGTTTGTGACGCACACGGTGGGCTGGAAGGTGGATGCCCGGTATAACGCGCTCTCCTACGAGGTAAACCAGGAGTGGGATCGCGATGACGAGCTGCGCCGGGGCTCAGTGACACAATTGCGGCAGGCGGTGGCGGCCGATCCCAAGCTGCGAGTGCTGATTGTGCATGGATGGAACGATCTTTCGTGCCCGTTCATGGGTTCGGTGCTCACGGTCAATCAGATGCCGGCGATGGGAGATCCCACGCGAGTGGCTGTGCATGAATTTCCCGGCGGGCACATGTTCTATACACGCGAGACAGGACGGATTGCGCTGCGCAAGGATGTGATGGCGATGATGGCGGCGCACTGAGGGCCGCTCCGCTTTTAGCTGCGTCTATCCCCTTCAAGCCAAGACCGGGCTTGGATGGGGCACCCGGCGGACGGGACCTGGTTCAGGCTATCCTCTGCGGCGGTAGCGGATCTCGAATTCGTAGCCGGAGTTTGCGGGGAAGAGGCCGGCTACGTGGCGAAGGCGTTCGGCCAGGGCCGGGGCGGAGAGCAGCGGGTATTCGCGCTCTCGCAGGTCGGTGTAGTCGAAGTCGATGGTGAGAGCCAGCATGTAGATGGCAAGCGCGTCGGAGAAGGCGGCGTCGAAGTAGGCGGACCGGGCTTTTTCGTCGACGTGGTCGCGGCTCGTATCTTGTACGAGTTCAGGACCGGTGGATTCGTGGCGGGACTGGCGCTCACGGGCGCGGCGGCGGTTCTCCCAGGCGTCCTGGCTGGTTTCTCCGCGGACGTCGGCCTTGACCTGCGACCAGGTGAGGTCGGAGAAGCTGGCGGGGACGCCGACGGCATCGACGAACTGGTGGCCGACGTTGATGAAGAATTCGAAGGCCAGGGCGAAGCGGTCCTGCATGAGGCGCGTAGAGATGAAGGTGAAATTCGAGGAGCCGAAGCTGACGTTGCGGTGACAGATGGCTCGGTCGCCGAGGTCGATGTTGTAGGCCGGCGCGATGGTGGTTTCGTCGTCTTCAGCAATGGCCAGCGGGACGAAATACCAGGCACGGCGGGTGAGGGCATTGGCGACAGTCGCGGGGACCGCCTGCACGATACGTTCGAGGTCTTCGGGGGCGATCTGCGTCTCTCCGAAGCTGGCGTAGAAGATGCCGTTGGGAGCCTGCTGGACGTGCGCCTCCTGTGCGACCTGGGCGGCAGTGAGCAGGGGTGTCTGGGCGGCATCTACCATAAACTTGTATTCTAGCTGAGGCGGCTGTGAAGTCAGTCTGCTCAGGGAAGATTATGGCAGTTCGTGCAATGAGTTCGTCGGGCAGGGCTCCGGAGCGGCGGGCAGCGGGGCGAGTTTTTGGCATTCCGCTGGGCGAAATGGGGCTGTTTTCGAGCCTGCTGATGGCGTTTGCTTTCGGCTTCCTGGTCTTTTTCGCGACGTGCTTTGTGGCGATCATCAGCCTGCTGTTCTACAACTCGGCCGGGCACCATACGGTGGACATGGCCGACAGCTACCGGTATGCGGCGTTGCCCGCAGGGCTGATTGCTCTGGCGTTTGCGCTGGTCGTGCTGCTGGGCCTGTGGGTGCGGCGCAAGATTGGCGGGAGATAGGCACAGGGGCTAAAGCCATGCCCTGATACAAAGCCAGATATCAGGCTGGATTTCAGCTGGAGCAAAACTTTGGGGTTGGTAACGATTTCGCGGGCGGAGCTGAGGGGAACGGTGTCCTGTGAGCAGGCGCGGGAATGGTGTGCCCGGCTTGAGGGGGGAGAGATCCTTTACTTCCCTGAGACGCCGGTGCCAATTCCGCCGGATGACCTGGCGTTTCTGCTGGGGCAGCAGCAGACCGACAGCTCGCTGCACAAAAACATCGCATATAAGCCGGCGCGCGGCGCGAATCCGGATAAGCTGAGCGGTGTCGACACAAAGACCGCGGATGCCGCGGCTGTGGCGCGGCTGCAGGGCATCATGCGGGCGTATTCGCAGCATGTAGTGGAATTTCTGACGGGGTTTCTGTCGCCGTATCAGCGGAAGTGGCGGCTGGACTACGCGAGCTTTCGCCCGCAGGAAGAACAGGGCAGGGATCTTGCGCTGCGCAAGCGCAATGATTTGCTCCACACGGACGCGTTTCCTACCCGTCCGACGTATGGGGCGCGGATTCTGCGCTTCTTCAACAATATTCATCCCACGCGGACGCGGGACTGGATTGTGAGCGATCCCTTTGCGAAGGTGGTAAAGGAGTTTGTGCCGCAGGAGATCGCTCCGGCTCTGGACAACACGATGTCCCGCGCGGCAAAGGGGCTGGGGCGCGCTGTGGGGCTGGGTGCGGCGATTCCGTCGATCAAGCGGTCGCCGTATGACGAATTCATGATGCGTTTTCACAACTTTCTGAAAGAAAATGCGCGCTTTCAGGCGGAGTGCGCGAAATATCCGTGGCAGTTTCCGGCGGGGTCGAGCTGGATGGTATATACGGATACGGTTCCGCATGCGGTGCTGGCGGGGCAGTATGCGCTGGAGCAAACACTGCTGGTAGAACCCGATGCGCTGGTTGCACCGGAGACCTCTCCCCTGAAGGTACTGGAGCGGATCGCGGGTACGGCGCTGGTGTAAACGCAGGCGATTAGCGATTAGATTTGGGCGGGGCGGGACGCTGCTTGCTGTTGCGGCAGATCCTGATCAGGCGGCGAGTTCCCTTATTGTGGTGATGGCCGGCTGAAATGACGGCATCCGGCATGGACATGATATCCTTCCGGTTTTCCGGTCAATTTCAGGAGGCACCACAACTAAATGCATTCACGCTTTCTCCGTCCACTCACCTGTTTACTGCTGGCGACGGCGATTTCCGTCTTTGCTGCTGACAAATCCGAGAAGAAAACTAATGCCGAGGTAGCCGAGGTTCCGGCATGGGAGCAGCCGCAACCGGCGGTCGAGAATATCGACTACACGATGTATGCCCGGATTCGCGAAGAGGGGCTGCAGCACTCACACATTATGGAGTACGGGTCGGCTCTGGCGGATGACATCGGGCCGCGGCTGACGGGGTCTCCCAACCTGGCGAAGGCGAATGCCTGGACGCGCGACCAGCTTACGGCGATGGGCTGCGTGAATGCGCATCTCGATGACTGGGGCGAGTTCGGAATGGGCTGGCAGCAGCTCAATACATGGGTACGGATGAGCTCTCCGGACACCGCGGTGTTTATCGCGCAGGCGACGCCGTGGTCTCCCTCGACCAACGGGCCGGTGAGCGGCGAGGCGGTGTGGGTGAATATCCAGACCGAGAAGGATTTTGACCAGTACAAGGGCAAGCTGTCCGGGAAGATTGTGCTGCTCGGCGAGATGCGCGAGGTGCCTCCGGTCGATAAGGCTCTGTTTGATCGCTATACGGATAAGGAGCTTGAGGAGATTGCCGAATATCCAGTGACCGACCGGGCCGGGGCGGATATGCAGGCGCGGCTACGAACCTATATGCAGCGCTATCGCCTGGTAGACAAGATTGCGCAGTTCCTGGCCGATGAGAAGGCCCTCGCCGTGATCCGGCCGAGCCGCGATGCCAAAAATGGCGGCGGTTCGGGCGGGACCATCTTTGACGACAATGGCGCAGCTCTGGGGCGCACTCCATACAAGCGCGAGACGGCGGTCAAGGTTCCGGTCGTGGTGATGGCGATCGAGAGTTATGGCCGCGTGTACCGACTGCTCGAGGCGCATGTTCCGGTGACGATTGAGATGGATGTCGAGACCAAGTTCACGGGCGACCATGAGCATGGATATGACACCATCGCGGAGATTCCGGGCACGGATCCTAAGCTGAAGGACCAAGTGGTCATGGTCGGCGGGCATCTCGATAGCTGGATTGCGGGCACCGGCGCGACCGACAATGGCGCCGGCACGATCGTTGCGATGGAGGTGATGCGCATTCTGAAGACGCTGAACGTGCAGCCGCGGCGGACGATCCGGATCGCGCTTTGGACGGGTGAGGAGGAAGGCCTTTTCGGGTCGCGCGGCTATGTGAAGGAGCACTTTGGCTATGCGGCTCCGCTGACGACGCCAGAACAGCAGGCGCTGCCGGAGTTTCTGCGGGCGACCGGGCCGCTGGAACTGAAGCCGGAACAGAAGCTGATTTCGGCCTACTTTAACCTCGACAATGGATCAGGGAAGATCCGCGGCATCTATACGCAGGAGAATGCGGCCGTGCTGCCGATTTTCAAGCAGTGGATGGAGCCGCTCAAGGACCTGGGAGTCACGACGATTACGATGCGCAATACTGGCGGGACCGATCATCTGTCGTTTGACGCGGTGGGGATTCCGGGATTCCAGTTCATCCAGGACCCGCTCGATTATGAGAGCCGCACGCACCATTCGAACCAGGATGTGTATGAGCGGTTGCAGCCAGCCGATCTGAAGCAGGCGGCGGTAGTTGAGGCAATCTTTGTTTACAATGCCGCGATGCGCGACCAGATGATGCCGCGCAAGCCCCTGCCGCATCCGGAGCTGCGCCAGCAACAGACCAAGCCGCTGCCGGGAGTTTTTCCGGGAGCAGTGGAACCGGCTGACGAAAAGAAATAACGCGGTCAAGTATCAAAGCAGGCGAGTATCAGGGCGGGCGGAGGATTCTCCGTCCGCCGTTTTCTTTTGGTAACCGGAACAGAGAGCGCTGCCGGGGCAATGGTCGATATCCCTCAAATGTTGCAGAAGTTTTGACGAGAATTCCACGTCGTCCCGGCATCTCTGCCGCTTACACTGTCATCAATAATTTTTATCTGACAGATAAGAATTTATTGGACAGGCGCCTGTGGGTACGATCAGACTTTCCCGCGTGAAGTTGCGTTGGCACTGGGCCAATCTGGCGGTCAGACTCGGCATTGTTTCCGTTCTTCTGGCAGTCCCCGTTCTTCTAGCCCCCCGAATTGCCGCAGGGCAAGACTTGAATCAGGACAAGATGGCAGTGGTGTTCTATGCCGAGCCCAAGGTTGAGGCGTCGGTGTGGCCGTCACTGGCTGACGCCTTTCATGCTGAGATCTTGCGGGAGGAAAGCGAGTATCCGCTTCCGGAAGACGTGGCGCTGATTCGCGGCAGCAGCTTCAGCAAAGGAGAGGAATTCGCAGGGGTGATTGAGGTGCGCCTGATAGGCCGCTGTGACGTGGTGCAGCAGGCAGAGCGCGTCCTGCCGCCGGGACCCCTGGGATGGGTGGTCGATGTTTCCGGTGAGATTCAGCCCTTTGTTTTTGTTGACTGCGCTCGGCTGGCGCAATTCCTGAACCCCACAACCCTGGGCATGAACGACGAACAGCGAAAAGACGCTATGGCGCGCGCCATCTCCAGAGTTGTGATCCATGAGTGGATCCATATAGACGGGCAGACCGCCCGGCACACAAGCCGCGGCCTGCGGAAAGCGGAATTGACGGGTACGGAACTGACCGGAGGGTCGGCAGGCGGCCGCTGAGTTACTGGCTCAGGTGACAGCTACCACGTCCAATTCGTGACAACATCCACTATTGCCTGTCCGAACCGGGATTCGACACTGCCTGTAACTAACCCGGAGACTTCCGCCTCCGGGTTAGTTATTAGTTTCGGCGTTATCTGCAGTTACTTCGTAGCTACGAAGACCTGGCTTTGGTTGTGGAGGGCGGCTTCCTGCGTGCGGGCGCGCTTTTCAGCTTTCGAGGGGGGCACGCTCACGTTGATTGCGGCCTGTTCGCAAAGAACTTCGTTGAGGAAGTACTGGTTGCCGTATCTGGTGAAGACCAGCTTGCCGCCGCTGCGGGATTCGTGGCTGTCGTAACTGGTTGTGGTCAGGATCGCGGCGTGGCTGTCGCGGTTCTGAACTTCGATAATGCCGTACGAGGGCCTAGTGATCTGGTAGTTTCCGGCGGGGAGCAGCTTGTCACCAACCGTGAAGTCGAAGGGCACGGTCGCACGTACGGCACGACCTTGCGCCATGGCTCCTGCCCCGGGGGCGAGGGCAGCGGTGACGAGAGCTGCGAAGAGAAAGAGCGCGGTTGCTGTGATTCGCTTCATGACAAGTCTCCTTTAAATGAAGGCGGATCGTTTTTACTGCCTTCACCCTGATAAGCGGGGGCCAGGAGGGATTGGTGCCAAAGCGCGTGTCAAATTTTCGTCTAAAGACAGGAGCGAGGTGTGGGGTTGCGCGGAGGGGGGCTGGATATGGCCCGCAATCATCGCCCGTCACTGCTTGTGGATCGGGCGAACTCTAGTTCAGCCGCCAGATGGCGAGGTTAAGATATCCGGCGAAGGTGACCCAGACGAGGTAAGGTACGAGAAGCAAGGCGGCTGTCGTGCTCATCTTTTTGAAAGACAGCAGGGTCAGCAGGATAGCGACCCAGAGTGCTACCAAGTCAGCAAAGGCTGTCAGCATCTGGTGGGTGCTGAAGAAAATCCAGGTCCAGAGAAAATTCAGCCCGAGCTGAACCAGGAAGAGCCGCAGTCCGCGGCGGCGACAACCGCTGGGTCGTGTCTTCCAGGCGATCCAGGCAGAGATAGCCATCAGCGCGTAGAGGACTGTCCATACGACCGGGAAGACTTCGTTGGGCGGGTTGAAGGGCGGCTTGACCAGAGCTGCGTACCATGTGGGGATGGCGCGGGCGGGAAAGATGGACGAAACGCCTCCCACGGCGAAGCAGAGCGCAAGCCATCCGATCAGCGCGGCGGCGGGGTAAGGTCTGGGTCCAGGGGTGGGCAATTCGTTTTTCACGGACAGCGAGCCTTCGAAATCCATCCCAGAGTACGCGAAGTGTTCCGGGCTTTCCAGTCGTGGCGGGGCTGATGCTTCTAACCGCTGCTCGACGCAAGTCTCACAAGAACTTATCCTTAATGAAAGAAGACAATTCTGGCGAGATTTCAGAAGCTGATCGATTTTATGAGCAATTCTGGCGATGCGATTCAAGTGAAGCTGCCCGACGGCACGGTGAAAGATTTTCCCGCGGGCATAACTCCATTGCAGGTAGCGGAGTCAATTTCGCCGCGACTCGCGGCGGCGGCGGTTGTCGCGCGTATCAAGCCGACGCAGGATGCGACAGGCGCAACTGCAACGACCGAAGAAGCCGCGATGTATGCGGCCGAGGATCCCAAGGCAGAGCGCCTGGTGGACCTGAGTATGCCACTCAAGGAAGACGTCGCGCTGCAACTGCTGACGGAGAGGGATCCGGATGCGCTGCCAGTGGTGCGGCACTCTGCCGCGCATGTGCTGGCGACAGCCGTGCTCGAACTTTTTCCTGAGACCAAGCTCGGACATGGGCCAGCCACCGAGTCGGGCTTCTTTTATGACTTTTACCGGCCGACTCCCTTTACGCCCGACGATTTGAAGGCAATCGAAGCCAAGATGGCCGAGGTCGTTGCTCGCGATGAAAAGTTTGTGCGCGAGTGGGAGCCGCGTGAAGAGGGACTGGCCCACTTCAAGGCCGAGAACGATTTCATGAAGGTGCACTTCATCGAGCGCTTCACGCACGATGGAGAGGCGATTTCGCTCTATCGGAATGGCGCCTTTGTCGATTTCTGCCGTGGACCGCATGTGCCGTCAACGGGACGGGTCAAGGCGTTCAAGGTGTTGAGCCTGGCTGGGGCATATTGGCTGGGTGATGAAAAGAATCCGCAGCTGCAACGCATCTACGGCACCGCTTTCTTCTCGAAGAAGGAAATGGATGAGCATTTTGTGCGCCTTGAAGAGGCGGCGAAGCGCGATCATCGCGTGCTGGGCAAGCAGCTCGATCTGTTCTCGATCCAGGAGCTGGCCGGACCGGGGCTGATCTTCTGGCATCCCAAGGGCGGCATCGTTCGCAAGATCATGGAAGACTGGATGCGCGAAGAGTGTATCCGTCGCGGTTACGATATGGTGTACACGCCGCACGCGATGCGCAAGGAGTTGTGGAAGGTAAGCGGGCATGAGGGCTTCTATTCGCAGAATATGTTCACGCCGATGGAGCTCGAAGATGCCGATTATCGGCTTAAGCCGATGAATTGTCCGGGACACATCCTGATTTACCGGAATTCACCGAAGAGCTATCGCGATTTGCCGGTGCGGTATGCGGAGCTCGGCAACGTCTACCGCTACGAGCGCTCGGGCACGATGCATGGGCTGCTGCGCGTGCGCGGCTTTACGCAGGACGACGCGCATATCTTCTGCACGCCGGAGCAGATCGAGGATGAGGTGGTGGCCTGCGTCGACTTTGCGCAGGCAGTGCTGAAGACCTTCGGCTTCAACGAGTTCAAGGTCGAGGTTTCGACGTGGGATCCGAAGGACCCGAAGAGTTATCAGGGCTCTCCGGAAAAATGGGCGATGGCGCAGTCATCGCTCGAAAGGGCGCTGGCGCGGAAGGGCATCGAATACAAGACGATCCTGGGAGAAGGCGCGTTTTACGGGCCAAAGATCGATATCAAGCTGGTGGATGTGCTGGGGCGGCTGTGGCAGCTCTCGACGGTGCAGTTCGACTTCAATCTGCCGGCGCGATTTGAGCTGGAGTATGTGGGCGAGGACGGTGAGCGGCATCAACCTGTGATGGTGCATCGCGCACTTTTCGGCAGCGTCGAGCGCTTCTTCGGGGTGCTGATCGAGCATTATGGCGGAGCTTTTCCGCTGTGGCTGGCTCCGGTGCAGGTGGGGCTGGTGCCGATCAGCGAACGGCACCACGAGTATGCAAAGAAAGTTCAAGCCGAGTTACAGAATGCCGGATTACGGGTAGAGCTCGACAGCCGCAACGAGAAGATGAACGCGAAGATCCGCGACTTCACGATGCAGAAAGTTCCTTATGTACTGGTGATGGGTGACAAAGAGGCTGATGCAAATGCTGTGAGCGTCCGCACGCGCGGCAAAGGCGACCAAGGCTCGATGCCGCTGACGGATTTTATGGCAAAGGCCGGCTCTCTGGGGGCGGAGAAGTCGACAGATCTGTGAAATGTGCGTCCGCAGCTGCTGCTCGTCCCAAAATGGTGCACAAGGTTCCCAAAGTTTGGGCGACAGGTACCGGCGTGGTATCGCGCATGGGGATACCTGTCTTTATGATCGGCTAAGCAGCAGAAAACTTAAGGCCCGCAGATGACGGCGATTGGAAGCGAGGACAAATGGCAGCAGAGATTATCCAGGAGCCGATTCGGTTGAGTCCCCGCTTTCGTTCGGCCATTGAGACGAGAATTCTGGAGCTGGAACGCGATGCCGCCAGGGACGAGCGAATGCTGGCCGACTTAAAGAATGCCGACCACCGGCGCCGCCAGCAGATACTGGTCGATAAACAGCTCGAGAAGGCCTTCCGGCTCAGGGAAATGCTGGAACAGGTCTGGGCCCGGTCGGCGGCAACGCGAAGGGAGCGAGCAGCCTGACGGGGGGTGTCTTCGGGCGAATCCTACTGACCTTCTCCCTGAGCCTCTCCAGACATGATGGCCAGGCTGTTTGGAGGAAGCAACACCTTGTCTTCTGCCGAATCAATGGCGGTTCGTGTTGCGAGCACGAGAGGCAGGCGGTCCGGGTTATCGAGATGGATGGCGTGGTCTCCGAGATTGCAGAGGACCCTGACATGACCGCGCTCGATGATCAGCCAGCGCTTCTCTTCGTCGAAGGAGACCTTGATGTTGTGGAGATCGCCATCGTTCAGTGAGGGCGAGCTGCGGCGCAGGCGGATGAGCCGGCGATACCACTCGAGCATTTCCTGGTGGCGACGGTCGGCGAGCTCATTCCAATTGAGCTTTGAGCGTTGGAATGTCTCTGGGCTTTCGGGGTCGGGGATTGCGACGGGGTCCCAGCCGAAGGCTGCGAATTCACGCCGGCGGCCGTCAGAGACGGCCTTCGCCATCCTGGGATCGTCATGATGGGCGAAATACTGGAAAGGCGTGGAGGCGGCGAATTCTTCGCCCTGAAAAATCATGGGGATGAAGGGCGCAGCGAAGACAATAGCAGCCGCGATTTTTGCGCGGTCCATCCCCACTGCGTGTTCCAGGCGATCGCCGATTGCGCGGTTGCCGATCTGGTCATGATTCTGGATGTATCCGAGGAAATGGTGGGCAGACAGGCCTTCGACTGGGCGTCCGTGATGGCGGCGACGGTAGACTGAGTAGACTCCGTCATAGACGTAGACGCGGGTGAGTGATTTGACCAGCTGCTCAAGAGATCCGAAGTCCTGGTAATAGCCTTGGCGTTCTCCTGGGTGGAGGACGGTGTAGAGCGCATGATGGAAGTCGTCACTCCACTGGGCGTCGACGCCGTAGCCGTGAGCCTCGCGCGACCTGATGATCAGGGGATCGTTGAGATCGCTTTCGGCGATGAGGACAAGTGAGCGACCCAGGTTGGCAGAGAGCGCTTCGGTTTCCGTAGAGAGCTGCTCGAGAAAATGAACCGCTGAGCGATCCACATATTCGGTTACCGCATCAAGGCGCAGACCGTCGATGTGGTAGTCGCGCATCCACATCAGGGCGTTGTCGCAGAAGAAGCGGCGCACCTCATCGCTGCCGGCCCCTTCGAAGTTGACGGCGTCTCCCCATGGTGTGGAGTGTTTTTTCGTAACATAAGGCCCGAACTTGCCCGTGTAATTGCCGACAGGGCCGAAGTGGTTGTAGACAACGTCGAGCAGCACCGCGAGGCCGCGCTGATGAGCGGCATCGACGAGGCGCTTGAGGCCATCGGGGCCGCCATAGGTGTGGTTGACCGCGAAGAGTGCCACACCGTCGTAGCCCCAGCCGTGTTCACCGGGAAATTCGGGAACAGGCATGAGCTCGATATGAGTGATGCCCAGATCGACAAGATAATCGAGGCGCCCGATTGCAGAATCGAAGGTGCCCTCAGGGGTGAAGGTGCCCACGTGCAGCTCGTAGATGATGGCCGAGACGAGCGGATGGGGTTGAAAGCCAGCATCATTCCATGAGAAGGCGGACTGGTCGTAGATGCGAGAAGGGCCGTGAACCCCTTCGGGTTGCCAAAGGCTGCGCGGATCGGGATAGGGAACAGGATCCTTATCGATAAGGAAGGCGTAATCGTCGCCAGGTCCTGCGTTGTCGATTGCGACTTTCCACCAGCCCGCAGGGTCTGGTCCGATCATGGGATAGACGACAGTGCCGGTTTTCACGGCGACCTTCTTCACCTTCGGAGCCCAGAGGGTGAACTCATGCATCGACGTCTGTCTCCCGGGTGAGCAACGCGACGGGGAATGGGCGCAACAGTTTTTCGACTTCGATACTTCTCCCGTCTATCTTTTCTCCTGTCAGACGGTTCTTCCAGCGGCCTTCCGGCAATGCAAGGTGGGTTTTTCTCCAAGCTCCATCAAGGCGGAGGAGGAGGCGAGGCACGACTGCAACGACAGAGCCAGCACGCATGCAGGCGATGACGTGGTCGGCCTTCGATCCCTCGGCCAACAAAGGGACGTAGGCAGCGTCGGCTCCGAACCATTCGGGATGTTCGCGACGGAGCAGAAGAGCCTGATGGATGGTCCATAGCTTGGGCAGTCCTTCATCGGCGCGGTGCATGATTTGCTCGGCAAGATTGTCGGCGGAGAATTGTCGCAGATCTTCGAAAAGGCGGCGGCGGAGCGCGTAGTCCACGGGGCGTCGGTTGTCGGGATCGACGAGACTGAAGTCCCACAGCTCGCCTCCCTGATAGAGATCGGGAACGCCGGGTGCGATGCACTTGAGCAGAGTCTGAGCCAGGGAGTTGATGCGGCCTGCCTCTGCGATGCGCGCGACGAACTCTTCGAGCTTCTCAAGGAAGGGCTCATGTGCCAGCGTTCTCTCGATGAAGCTGCTCAATGCGTCTTCGAATTCCTTGTTATTGGCTACCCACGAGGTTTGCTGCTTGGCCTCGCGCACGACCTTGAGCATGTAGGCCTGAGCACGATCGAGCGGAAGCGGCCATGCACCGATGAGGGTCTGGTAGTAGAAGTATTCGGTGTTGCGATCGGGATATTCGGCGCCGGATAAGGATTTTGTACGAAAGTCGCTGTTGATGCGCGACCAGCGCTGAATCGCAGAACGGAAGCGCCCAGGTAATTCAGAGAGGACAGCGAGACGAGCACGCACATCGTCGCTTCGCTTGGTGTCATGCGTCGAGAGAGTCGTCATTGTCAGCGGGCGCGTCGCCTGCATTTTTTCGCAGTAGACGTGGAAGTCAGCGACGGAAATTCCATCGCGGCCAGGGTCGCTGCCGACTTCGTTCAGGCCGATGAGGCGATTGAAGCAGTAGAAGGCGGTGTCCTCAACACCTTTGGCCATGACTGGTCCGGTGAATTGCTGAAAGAGTAAAAGGAACTCTGCTTCTTGCTTCCCCTTGACAACCGTAGTTAGCACATCGCGCAGAAAGTCGAAAAGATCGCTGTCAATATCCTGCCGTCGCTGCTTTGCGCACTCAGCAGCCCGGGCGACGCAATCCCGGTCGACGTCGGTAATCTCTTCGCGCGCGGGAATCACATAGGTGCGGTAAATGCGGAAGCAGGCAGCCACCTCACGAATGGCGCGACGAATCTCGGCGCGGGTGTAATCGCGTTGATTGCGGTTGGCCTCGCAGATTTCGACGAAGAGCGACGCGAGTCGATTGACGTCACTACCCAGAGCTTCCTGCATAACGCTGATTTTTTTGTCGTGGGCAACACTGTCAAAATCGCCGGGCTGGCCGGTGAAATCGGTGTAAATGCTGAGGAGCTCAGTCACACCGGGGCTGTGAACGAGGACTCCGTTGACGGTGTTGAGAAAGTCGTAGCCTGTGGTTCCCTCGATGGGCCAGCTCTCGCGCAGAAATTCTCCTGGCTCAAGGATCTTCTCGCCCACGATCCACGCCTCAGGGGCGCGCTCGCGCAAAC
>Ga0335075_10004966_pt1 | contig 20712 bp, 13 predicted proteins | sample Lox_Sample_24_FD_206723 | JGI IMG/M metagenome (GOLD analysis project Ga0335075, IMG submission 206723) | Soil microbial communities from Loxahatchee National Wildlife Refuge, Florida, United States - Lox_Sample_2.4 | ecosystem: Environmental > Terrestrial > Soil > Wetlands | place: USA...
GGCCTGTTCTTCGTCCACCATGGCGTCGGTACCGACACCTAAAGCTCCGCCGCCTTTGGCGAGCAGTCGCTAGCAACAGGTCATGGCATGCCATGATAAGTATCGTCTCTACGCCCTTGACAGCGCAGCTACCAGGAAATATGAACTTCAAGGGCGCGCCTCCGGCACGCCAGCGCCGGGTCTACGCCCAGCTACTGCGCGTGCCCACTATAGGGTGGGCACTCCGGCACATCTGGGTCGATAGTCGGCCTTCCTGGTTCACCTGGGGCTACCCCGTTGGTGAAGGCGTTCGTAGGTGCGTAAAAGCCCTTCCAGGGCTCTGTTTCGATCAGATAAAAGCCGCTTATACTGGCTGCCCCGGTCGCGTTAGGTGTAACGCAGAGTACCTTTACTCTGGTGCCATAAGGGATCGGGGGCACAGTTTCAGATGGCTTGCCGTCTGGCCTATCGAAAACTCGCACCCCGAGGTGATTGTTGCTTTGCTCCGGGTAAAGCGACCCTGAGACGGGAGCAGGCGACGTCGTCCTGGCAGAAGGATTGAAGTAGGTAATACCAGCATCTGTTCCCAGGATCGCCACCCATATGGCGAAGACAATCGCACCCAGGACCCCGGTGCCTATAACGAGGTTCCTAGCAGAGCGTGCGGGACGAATATCGTGCTCAGACGGGCCGGGTTTTGGCGAACGGATGCGGCCGTTGCTGGCGGCGGATTCATGGAGCTCGCGAGGTGGGGTGAAGCCCGTGAGCGACGCCCAGTAACGCTGCCACAAGCTGTACTTCGCATCCTTCGGCCCGGCGATCGCATCAAGGGGCTGGTCGAGCTCCGTAGCCAAGGGCTGATCGAGCAGCGAGTCCACGTAACGCTGTAGCAGCGTCCGCATACTCGCTCACCCTTCCTTCGCGAGTGAATCTAGCTCAGCTATCATCTTTGACGCAGCCGCTGAAGCGTCGGTTCCGTCGTGGGTGGCCAAGCTTGCTACGCTACGAGTTGTCCCGAACTGGCTCAATAGCGCAGGTGCTGCCGCCCCAACAGCAATCGCCGCTGTGGCACCGCTAACCTGCGCATGGAAAAGACCTCCGGCCAAAGCGCCGAGCGCCATGCGCGTGAGCAGCACCAAGACGTCTGCCAGTGGGTCAATATAAAGGGTCAGGAGCGGCAAAGTAGATTGCTTCGCGCCACGTGCCTTGACGCGGGCAGCCTGCCATGCCTGCACCCTGGCGTAGAAGGAAGCCGCTTGAACAACAGCCCCGCCGCAAGCCCCAAGGCCTACAGCCGCCAGCCAACTCATGGAGATACTCCCCGTCCCACAGCACTAGAGACTAGCCCCGAGTAGGCAGGCGTGCAGGGTTTCGCCTGCTCGCTTTCGTGGCCTGGCAGTTAGCCAACGGCGCGCTCCATCGGGGGCTTGGGTGGTTCGTGATCTCGGCTCGCTCTTGAGCGGCTGGATCGTGTAATGCCTCGTACGGCGGCCAGCATCAGGAGGGCGCGCACCCAGCCCGGGCCCCACGGATGTCCGTTCGCGGGGGCACTGCCATTACGTCCAAGTTCTATGTGACTTGCATTCTACTGGTTCGGTACCGCAGACTGACTGACAGATTTTCGGGATTCCTCTAGTCAGCGGCGTCACCAGATTGGTTAAGTGCATTTGGAGGCGGCGGCAGTTGAGTCGGCGCGGATGAATCTGCCGACCCGTGGTGTTCCATTGGAATCATGAACAGAGAGGATTGCGGTTCCCAGGGCATCATGATCTCGCGCCACCCGTCTGGTGTGCCTTCTCGATAGACTGCACCGTTGGGCAGATGGTCAATTATGTCCATCGTGGCCTGTTGCCGAGCGCTTTCAAGCTTGATCCGGGTCTTGTTCTGATCCCTATTGGATAGGTAACCGAACAGCCCCATCTCCGTTGATCCGGTGGCAAGCCTCTTGAAGATCCATCCCCAGGCCATTGTCATCACCTGCTTCTAGGCCGAATCCGGGGCTTCGCGTCTAAGCGGGTTGGGTGCCGGCGCTAGGCTAGGCCACCTACCTCGGGAGCTATGCGAAGGTTCCATTGGAGCCGCCGATCGTTCTTGTGGGGATCAGGGCATGTCGTAAAGCTGACCGTGCTCGGCCGCAGCTAGTAGTGGCCGCGTCCATCCGTCAGGTGCGAATCGGAAGCTCAGCGCCCACCGACTGAGCCTGGCCGTGACCGGATCCGGACTGTGGCTAAGCCCTTCCAGGAGTTCCTGGGAGAGGTCTTTTCTGTTGCCGACGGTGGGCTGCGCGGTGACGGTCAACAGGTAGGCCGTGGCCTGAATAGGTCGCCGTAGCGTCTGGGCGCGATCACCCTGGGCTCCGGCCAGATCGGTCAGTATCGGCCGCAGTCTCTCCCGCGCGTTTCTTGCGCGTTCCCCGGCTCCCCAGGCGCCGAAGCAGTCTCCGACCGCGAACAGTGAGGCGTGCATCTCAGTCACGTGAGATCGCAGTGATCCATTGGACTGCACCTCACCGCGCTTCATGTTCGCGTATGCATGCTCACAGGCGTGCGCCAGGTCGGTTTCGACCGATGCGTCTTGCCGTTGCAGGAAGCCCAGCGCGAACTCGGCCCGGATGCGAAGCCACGACTCGTTCTGCTCGGTTCTGAGCAGGGTTCCCAATGCCCTGGCCACTGGCTCGGCCATGCCACTGGTGACGACCGTCTCGATCGCTGCTCGCCGGTAGACCCCGGCGTTCTGCAGGATCATGTGGCGGAACAGACTCTTGGTACCAGCACTGAGATGAACGGGAAGCTGGCCACTGTCCAATTCGTCCGCTGCCGCCTGGACGTGCCGGAACCAGCTCTCGTCGATGTCGGGCCAGTCGTTGCATACGGCCACCTGCTCGTTGATGACATGCTCGAGGGTGGCCGCCAGCCAGCGGAGTCCCGCAGCCGCGTCGGGCCGTGAGTCCGGGGCCCTCAGCTCGGCAATCAGGTCGCGCAGCTCATCTTGAACCTTGTCCCGGACCGGCCGGTCCTCAACGAGAGCCCGCTGCCAGAGCCCCATGGCCGCGGTGCCCCGTTCTCTGATGGTGGCCGCTGCGTTCCTAGCCTGGGCCCGCAGCGTCTCGCTGACCCAGTCGTCCCAGGGCGGGGACCACGACGCCGGGACGGCGAGAGCGAGCTCGAGATCCAGGCTTATTCCCGGGTGCAGGCTGTACTGTCGCAGGCCCGCAGAGTCCGTGATGAGCTGACGCACCCAGCGCTGCAGCGCATCAGCATGCTTACCGTCCTCACTGAGCCTGACCAGTTCGGTGATCGCCTTCCATACCTGGAATGACATTGGCGAGTGGCGCAGCTGCGAGTCCAGCAGGTCCCGCATCGGCTCAAGGGCGTAGCTGGCCAGCATGCCGAGCAGGATCTGCGCGTCGTAAGTCCTGGCGGTGGGTGGGGATACGGCGATGAGGATCAACCTGCGCGCCAGCAGTTTCAGCTCTTCGCTGTAGCGCTGCTGGATAGTGATGGTGTCAGCCACGCCCACCTTGCCTGCGGTCATGAACTCCGACAGCAGAGCAGATGCCTGCATCAAGACCCCGATCTCGTCGCCAGGCTGGTCGGCGAGTATCTTCCTGGTCCAGCTTGGTGGGACCCGCGCGGCCAGGTGGCTGCCCTCGATCCTGGCGTGTCGTCCCGCTGACAGCCGTAGAGCCAGTGATGACAGCGTCCCGGTGTCATCCAGGTCCGGGTTCAGAGTGCCGATGACTTCATCCAGGCCGGGCAGGTCCTGGGCGCGGGGGCCGTTCTGCAGGGCTCTCGATATGGCTGACCCCGCGCTCCGGCTGTCACGGCCGAGGTGGGCCCCCACGGCGATTTCGCCCTGCTTGTAGCCTCGTTCTTCCAGCAGTGCCAGCTGGCCGGCTAGCGCAAACCGGAGCAACTGCTCGGACGAGCTGATGTCAGTGACGTCCTGCCGAATTCGAGTAGGACCTGACATACGAGTAGGACCTGACATGGTAGTCGCTCGCCCTCGACTCCCTGCTGCGGAGTGCTCAACTTGCGGTTTGTCCCACAAGCACGTATTCAAAACTAGCAGGTTGCTGTCTCATGACCAAGAGCTTGTTGTAAAATTTACAACAAGCCGTCGCGATCTTGGTAACGCGGTGTTTCGGCGAGTCAGGCATGCTGCGTGCTCGCGCGCACCGAACCAGGCTAAGCACGTCGTCTGGCATGAGCCGACGGGGTACTCACGTTCACGGGCTTGCACGCTGTGATCGTCAAGGGTTCGCGATCACGGTCACGACGGGTCCGTTCGGGATCATGGTTTTTGAGTTCCCTAGCTGGCGTATTGCGCTTCGCCGTTGCCGAATGACCAGTTCTCCCTGGGTACCTCGACGAGGTTGATGGTCACGTCCTCGGTCCGCAGGCCGACGCGGTCGCGCAGGCCGTCGGCGACGGCGCGGTAGAAGTCCTTCTTCAGCTGGACCGTCCGGCCCTCGTTGAGGGTCACCTGGATGAGCAGGGCGTCCGGGCTGCGGCTGATGCCCAGGTAGCCGGGGTCGATGACGAGGTTGACGGGATCGTGCTCCGTGATGGCCATGAATCGGTCGCCCGCGGGCACGCTGAGCACGGTCGTCATCGCGGTGTAGACGACGTCAGCGGCGGCGCGGCGGTACTCCGCGGACTTGCCTCTGGGAAGGTCGATACGGACGAGTGGCATTGGCTTATCTCCTTATGCTGGTGACGACTTCGGGCGTGTGCGTGTCGGTAGCGAACGGCTGAACGGGTGGTGAGTCCATGATGGTGCGCTTCGGCCGTTACCCGCTGGTCCTGCTCGCGGCGATGGTCGTGGCCGCCGCTGCGGCGTGCAGCTCGTCGCTAGGTGGCGGGCAGGGCACAGGAGCGGGATCCGTGGCATCCGGGTCGGCCGGGTCACCCGGCGCGTCGCCGGTCGCTCACGTGCCAGGGGCGCGGTCGACGACACTTATCGTTCCGGCGGGCGAGGGTGGCGGGACGCTGTCAACGCCGCACACGCTGACGGTCCCAGCCGGCTGGACCATCCGGGTGTGGGCACGCGTGCCCGGCGCGCGGATGGAGGCCTGGACACCCGAAGGGGACCTTCTCGTCAGCGGTCCGGGCGCCGGCAGCATTTATGAGTTGCGGCCGGACGCGGCGGGCACCGCGACCGTCTCGACCTTGCTGTCCGGGCTGACCTCTCCGCAGGGCATGGCGTTCGCCAAGCTCGACGGCAAGTGGGTGCTGTACGTCGCGGAGTCGGACCAGATCGATCGGTACCCGTGGGGGCCTTCTGGAATCAGCGGTGCCCGCACGGTGATCGCGGCGCGGCTGCCGGACCTTGATCCCAGCGGCGACGACGTGCACAGCGCGAAGGATGTGACGGTCGCCAAGGACGGGACGGTCTACTTCAACGTGGGCAGTTCGTCGAACGCCAACCCGGACGACCGGACCATGTCGCCGCAGCGCGCGGTGATCATGGCCGTCCAGCCCGACGGGACGGACCTGCGGGTGGTCGAGCGCGGAGTCCGCAACGGCGAGGGCCTGGCGGTGGCGCCGAACGGCTCGGTCTGGACAGCGGTGAACGAGCGCGACAACATCCCCTACCCGACGCACGGCCCCTACGGCGGGGACAGCGACGCGTTCGGCAAGGTCTTCCAGTCGTACGTCAACAACCACCCGCCCGACGAGGTGGCAGCCGTCACCGCGGGCCGGGACCTCGGCTGGCCGTACTGCGACCCCGACCAGGACGACAATCACCCGGCGGGGTCACTGGCCGATGTTCCGCTGGTCGCTAACTCGGTTACCAACCCGGGCGGAACGGCGCTGGACTGCGCGGCGCTGGCGCCGATCGAGGTCGGGCTTCCCGCGCACAGCGCGCCACTCGGCATGAGCTTCCTCGAGGGCAGCAAGATCCCGGCGCCGTGGTCGGACGGTGCCGTGGTCGCCGCGCACGGCTCGTGGAACCGCGAGCCGCCGCAGGCGCCGGTGGTGCTGTGGCTGGCCTGGAACGCTTCGAAGGGCACGCTTTCGCCTGCCGTCACCCTCGTCGGCGGGTTCGAGAACGCCGACAGCAGCTACTGGGGACGGCCTGTGGATGCGGTGCCCGGGCCGGACGGGGCCTTGTATGTGAGCGACGACGACGTCGGCGCGATCTACCGGTTGGCTCCTACGAGCTAATAACCCCGCTGGACCCTCTTCTACCTGTCGAGCACATTACTGATTTCGACTCTTCTGGAGCATCCCGAAGAGTCCGTCCGAGGGTGATGTCGGCTCTAGGGCGCCGCGCAGCTTCGCCATCTCTTCGTCGTCCAGATCCGACAGCAGCGGAAGAACGGAGCGCGCCAACGTGCCTAGTGGAAATACAGCGCTGGTCGGGCCAATGGCCGTCTTCTTGCTAAAGTCGAGCCCAACGCTTCGGTCCCCTTCAAGTGCAGCTACAGCCTTCTCTATTGCAGTGATTCTTAGATCTGCTGCGACTTGCTGTAGCCCAGGGTCTTCAAGGACATCGGTACAATCTTTGGACTCGTATGTGATAGCCCTGTCGTCTCGCCCAAACTGAACCTGGGTAATCGGTGCGCTGACCTCGAGGGCACGGCGTCTAAGTTCGTTGAGATCAGGTGCTCTCGCGTCATCCGCTGGGGGCATTTCTTCGGCACGTCGCGCAGCGACGTAAGCTGTCCAGTTAAGCCCGCGCAGCGCTAGGCAACCTTTCGAAACCAGCCAACGCGGAATCTGATCTGATTCCCCTAGCCGGAACGGTTCACTTATTACTCGAACACCCCTGGCTTGCAAGTGCTCTAGATTGGCCAATACCATGGCCTGAAGACTGGCAGACGGGTCTTCGACCCGGACACGACCAAGTTGTGCCGTCGTAATGGTTCGTCCTATGCGCCGCCAGAAATCCGATGAAGCATTACCCATCGCCGAGAGAAGATAGGACAGATCATCATCTGTCAGGCGTCCGACAGATTCAGCTTTAGGGAATCTTGAGGATGGACCGCCATGACCTTCCCACACTGCACGCAGGACTCTGGTCAGGCGCCCTGATTGCTCGGCGTCTAGATTGCTTTCTATTGCCTGGACAGCAGTGCGTGTTGGGGCTTCAGAAAGTTGCGCTGAGGCGACAAACCCTGCTTGGGTTTTCTCCGTGAGATCAGTTATTTCGTCGCCCCCGGCCACGCCACGGCCGCCTCTGACGAGCGCTTGGCTCAAGAGTCCCAGAGATGATTCACGTGTCCGAACTGACGAGATGGCAGCCATAGCAGATGGATCAGTGATCCATGTATCAGTTGCACGTGCTTCGTCACTGAGAACTCCCCGGTCGGCATCCGGCTTCAGCGACGAGTCCTTTGCCGCTAGGTTCTCCAAGGTGAACACCAAGGGACGATGCGATGAGACAAACCGTAGCCCATTCAGAAGCCAGCGCTCGCTTGAATTCGGGCGGACAAAAAGCAGTCTCTCTCGATTCTCCGTAGGCCAACGAAGCACCATGTCCGGCGCGAAACTATGATTAAAGTATTCCGTGAAAGTCACGGACACAGATGGGTCCGCTGCACGTATCTCGCTCGTGACCGCACGCTTTATTGCCGCAATTCTGTCAAGCGGATCCCTTTTATCGCTAGCCGCCGTAATTGCTTGTTCAAATTCTGTCCTTACGCTCATACTCCAAACCTCCCTTCTTCAGTAATGAGCCTAACGACTTCAATGTAGTGCTTGTTTGTCAGCACCAGTTGCTCTTGTTTCTCGCAAAGCGTCAGCAACCATACACGCGAAGCGACTCCCACTAGCAAGTCGGATGACAACTTAGTCGCCGCTTCAACTTCATCATCTACTCCCGTCACACGCCTTCTATTTTCCTTATGAAGGACCGACTTCTTAACGCTCCCGCTCGTTGCGTGCTGGTCCCATTGCTTAGCCTGAAACGGTGACCACGAAATCCAAAGGAAGTGGTCACAGCGATCCGCCTTCTGCTCTAGCGCAACATAGCATTTCGCCAGAAAGTCACGGAAATGGACAGCCAGATCGCCCTCGTTTTTGTACTTCTTTACTTCCGCGAGAAAGGACTGATTATCGAGGGAATCCCCTCTAAATCTCCCACCTAGGTCATAGCTGAACGATCCCGTCGCCCGGCCGTCGTCGGGCGGGTGCGGCCACGTGAACTCCAACAGTTCGCTCATAGGCCGGTCATGACGTGTCCACGACTGGTGCACGCGCGTGGAGAGCTCCAGCCATTCCTTGGCACGCTGGAGGCCGCTCTCTCCGATGTCCTGCGAGTCCTCCCCAGCCACAAGGCGAGGTTACCCCTTGGAACGGCCGCAACGCGAGGTTCCAGCCTCCTAGCTGTGGCGCTGTCCAGTCGTCAGCATGTGCCTGTGCCCAAGCGCCAAGTCGGCCGACCGCATAGCGACGGATCCAGCTCACCGCGCCCACCGACGTTACCCTGTGCGCCCGCCCTAATGCCTAGCAGCACTGTATCCAAAGCGTGCCGCTGGGCGGGAGCCAGCGGCACGCTCGGCCAATGTCGGGCAGGGCCAGTTCCACTCGCGCGCGGCAGCGGGCTTTGGCGTACTCCGGCGGGTTCTGACCGTACGACTGATCAGGCAAGATGCCAGTGTTGACGCACCACCGCTGGTGGTTGGCAGGGACGAGGTCACTGGTCCAAATCAAGTACCGCCCGGTCCGCCCCCGCCGTGGCTTGCCTTCCAGGCCTCTTATCAATACAGTTGAGCTTGACACTTCAATTCGATTGGAGCGGGCGGTGGAAACGCGGCTCAAGTTCAACTGGCAGACGGCTGGCGCTATCACGCTGAACGGAGACAGGGCTAACTTTCCCGCCGTGCCATCCAAGCCGGGAGTGTGGCGGGTTACCGCCGGGAACGACACCGAGTACGGGGCAAGCCAAGACCTGCGTCAGCTGATGTATCAGATGGCATCGCCGGGACCTACCCAGGGAACCCTTCGGCGGGTGAACGGCACCGTCACGGCGGCACTGGCCGCCGGGATGCCAACCACACTCGACATCATCACCTCCGCAGAATGGCATGCAGGGGGCCGGTGGGTGCCGCTTGATCTTCAGAGGGATGACCTGCGGTCGCTGGTGCGGGCTGCTGCCGTCGCGTCCACCGTCACCGATGTGGATCCGGATCCTGACTCGGCCCCCTACAGGGAGTCACATGCAGCGGCGAGAGGTGAACTGTTGCCGCTCGCCGGGTCGGACCTGATGAAGCCGCTGCCTGCAGCGAGGCCGCCGAAGCCGGACAATGCCGAGGTCCGGCAGATGAAACGCGCCACGGAAGCCCTGAATGCCTTCGTGGCTGAATGTGACAGGTACTGGTTCAAGCGATGGGGGATTGAAGGCAATCTGTAACGACGACACTAGCACCGGCCTGCCGGGGGCGCCGCGCTCGGTAGTGCCGGGAGAGTGGTGAAGCTGCCGTCGACATCTAGATTTATGCAGGCGACATTGTAGCGGTGCAGCAAACACCACCCCGAGATCCGTCCCAGCCGCAGGGAAACATCGCCAGTCGACATCCCAGACACGTCTTGGACCTGGAGCTTTGCTTCGATCTCGCGCGCCCGCCGCCCGTATGCTCGACGGTTCGTCAGCCTCCTACAACCGGAAGCTGCCATGCAAGGCGACCCGGCGGCCGATAGAGCTCTCTTACGGGCTCTTCCCGGTCCTGGATTTTCACCTGTTGCCAGTTTCAACTCTCATTCCTGGACGAACCACAGCAACTGCTACAACAGCCGCCTGGCGGTGACAGACGAGTCACCGATTATGGCCCCAATGGATACCTGTCAACGTGCGTGATCGCGGGCGACTTGGGGTTCACCAGTTCCACCCGCCGAGCGTAGTGCTCCAGACGAGACGCTAGCCGTCGGCGGGCACGGTGAAAACCCAAGTAATATGACAGGTCCCGCTAAACGGCGATACTATTGCTGCGATAAAGTGGCGGAGGCCCGGCTAGCCGGGCCTCCGCCGACAGGGACCGTCACTTCGCTGCTACGGCCACAACTGGTGAGCGAACACCAGTAGCGCGGCGAACGCGCTAAACGCCGCAGCTAGCAATCCAAAAACGGCGGTCCACCAGGCGAGCTGCTCAGATTTTCGTGAGCGGCTCGCCTGGTTCTTACCGGGGACCTTCGGCACCGCTTACCACCTCCCTCCGCACCGCTGTCCCGGATGGACCCCATTGTCCCGGATAGATACCATGCGCAGACAGGAAACCCGTCCCGAATGATCCTGCAAACGGGATGTTAGTGCCTTGGAGATATTTAGACGCCTCTCAAATGACCCATCTAGGGGATAGTCCAGCTAGGCTATGCGACCCGATGTGACTAGTTACTGTACCCGTCTTTTGGAAACTGCCCTATGTATAGCATCTTGCAGAGACTGTTCTCTTTCCCAACGGTTCGGGAAGCGTAGGGGACGCCGGATCCGGTTCGCGATTAAACGATGTGCTGAGCATCGCCCAAGCTCTAGTGAGAACCATTCAGCCAGGTGTGGGGATGGCGGGCTTCCGTGGGGCCAAGTGCACCAATAACCTCAGGTCACGTCGCACCTGCGGATCTTTGCTAATGCATTGGTGTCCGGCAACCAGAGGGTTTGGCCTGCCAGGCGGAGGCGGGTGCGGCGGGCAGCGAAGTCGGGCATAGGGCGCTCGACCGCACGCCAGAAATCCTGGCCGTGGCCGCGGTTACGAACATGGGCCAATTCGTGCACTAGGACGTAGTCGATGAGGTCCGGTGGGAGTTGCATGGCGGCCCAGTGGATGTTGAGCTTGCCCGTGGCGGTGCAGGAGCCCCATCGGTAGCCCAGCGAAAGCACCCGCAGGTTGGTCACTTCGACCTCCATCCGCTGCGCCCACGGTGCGATGCGCTTGCTCAGCCACGGCTCGCCGACCCGGCGGTACCAGTGAACGAGGTGCTGGCGCGCGTCGCTTACGCAGTCTCGACGCAACTCAAGGCGGCCACAGTGCAGACGGACGGGCGGATGCGATGCCTCGTCGATGAGCAATAGGCGGTAACTTCGGTCGAGGTAAAGAAAGCCTTCGCCGGATACGAACTCTCGCGGTGGGCGCGGCGTCCCAGTCTCGGCTCGCTCACGGAGTTTCGCGTAGAGCCACGGGCGTTTGGCGGTGATCGCCCTGGCGAGTTTCGCCTCATCTGTCGCCGACGGGATCAGCGCGGTAACGGTGGCGTCACGCTCGACGGTGAGCCGGACGCTCCGTCGCCGATCGCTGACCGTGACGTGCACGTCCAAGTCGCCGATACGCATCACTTGAGGCTCCATGACAGTACGTCATGGTAACCCGGAGGTTAGATGTGTCCCTTGTTGGCTCTGATGATTTCGATGAGCTTGTCGGCAAGGGCGGGCGCTTCATGTGGCGGGCAGATGTCCTCTGTGATCAGCACGACCGTGATCTCCTTGGTGAAATCGTCCTGATCCACCGGATGCCGCCAGAAGTCCTTGCGCGTGGTGCGGGCGACGGCGAGTTCGCACAAAAGCTTAGAGAAGTCAGCGAGGTGCTTGCCTTGCTGCCGGTCGATGACACCGTCCGTGACGGTTTCCTCCGCGAGCAGGCCGTACAGCGCCAACTCGACGCGATTGGGGTCGGAGGAGTCCCCACGGTCCCGTTCGGAATCCTCGGTTTTGATCTTTTCTAGGAAGTCGGCGAGAGCGAAAGCCTGCTGCTCCCAGTTGCCCTGATGTTCAGCCAGGATCTGCTCCAGTCGCTCGGAAAGGCGCCGGTAGCGCGTTGGGTCCTCGTCCATGTGGAGGTGGATGTGGTGGCGGATGGCGTGCTCCATCTCCGATGCGCGAGCGCGCGGGCTGAGCTTGGCGACCCGCGCCTCGTAGTCGGGGTCGGTTATTGAGATGGGCGGCAAGATGGTGTCAACACCAAGCGAGGTCATGTGCTCGTCGATCAGTTCCCGGACCTTTTCGCCGTATAGGCTCGGATCGAAGTCTCCGGCGTCCCGGTAGCGGCGGCGGACGCGCTTAGCGATCTCTGCGAACAGGTTCGCCGCGGGTAGAAAAGGTCCGGCTTCCGGCATCGGCAGCACGGTATCGATAGTGGCGAGGAACAGGCTCAGCTCGGTCTCGAAGCGGTCCCGCAGCTGGCCGTCCGCAAGGAGCTCGACGCAGTCTTCCATCGCGTCGTCGGAAGTCCCTGGTGTGACGCCACTGTCGGTGAAGACGGAACGCACGCGGGCAAGCTGGGCGCGGAGGCTGGCTACCTGGTCGGTCTCGAGTTTCTTGAGCACGCCCTCGATGTCTTCTTCCGCGTATGCCTTGAGCGCTTTCGTGAGGTGATTCGTGATGCCCACGTAGTCGATGACGTAGCCGCAGGTCTTCGCGGCCCGCGCACCCGCGGCGGGACGGTTGACGCGGGCGATGGCTTGCAGCAGCTCCGCCTCTTTCATCCCGCGGTCCATGTAGAGGACTTGCTCGACGGGGGCGTCGAAGCCGGTGAGCAGCATTGACTTCACAATCAGGAAGGCGGGCGGCTTGGCGGGGTTCTTGAAGTCAGCGATCACCCTCTCCTGCTTGGCAGGCTCCGTCCAGGGCTCGAAATCCTTCTCGTCGTTGGTGGTGCCCGTGGAAATGACCGGGATGAAGTCCAGTTGCTTTATCTGGTCTAGGTACCTGGAAGCACTGGCGAGGAACTCGGTGCGACGGTTTGTGAGGGTCTCGGGATCCGCGCTCCTGGTGGTTGCCGGGAGGTTCTCGATTTGGGTGACTAGCTCGTCGCGGGCCTTGAGGAAGGCTGCCCGGTACCGGATCGCGGCGCGTCGGCTGTGCGCGGCGACCTGCGCCTTGAAGCCGTTCGGTAGGACGGTCTCGACGTAGTGGCGGAGCATGTTCCTCGCCTTGGCGGCGATGAGCTCCTCGGCCTCCATCACGTCGCCTTTCGTGGCGTACCTGCGCTTGATCTGCTCCATCTCTTCTGGCGTGTGGTCGGCGAGCATGTCTTCGAAGACCTCGTCCATGTCCCGGCCGTCGCGCACCGCGCCCTTGACCGTGCGGCCCGCGTAGAGGATCGGGACGACGGCCTCGTCGTGTTCGGCGTCGGCGAGCCGGTACACGTCGATGTACTCGCCGAAGATCGCAGTAGTTCGCTTCTTCCTGCCCATCAGGATCGGCGTGCCTGTGAAGCCCACGCGGGCGCAGTTCGGCAGCGCCTCCATGAGGTTCTCGTGCAGCGTGGACGTGTGCGAACGGTGGGCTTCGTCGACCAGCAGGACGATGGACTCATCCGCGTTCAGCAAGGGGAACCTGGGCGGCGCCTTGCCCTCGACGATGTCGGCGTCCTTCAGGTTCTTCTTCATCTCGGGGTCGTCTGGCTGCTTCTGGATCATCACGCAGACGATGCCGGGGCCATGCTGGGAGAGCAGCCTGCGCGCCTGGACCATCTTCTTCGCGGTATCGACCTTCTCGCCGGCTAGCTCCAGGGTCTTGCTGAGCTGATCCTGCAGCTGGAACCGGTCGGTCACGATGACGATCTTGGCCTTGCGCAGGCCAGAGACGGTGCGCATCTTCCGGACGAGGAACGACATCGTCAGGCTCTTGCCTGAGCCCTGGGTGTGCCAGATGACACCGCCGCGGCGATCTTTCGTGCCGTCCTGCTGCTTGGTCTTGCCCGTTTGGATGCGCTCGACAGCCTTGCTGACCGCGCGGTATTGCTGATAGCGCGGCACCGCCTTGATCGTCTTCCCGTCGTCGGTCTGCATGAACGTGACGTAGTTATGCACGATGTCCAGCAGGCGTACCGGGTGGAGGACAACTCCGGCGAGGATGTCCTGCTGGCTGACCGTTGATTGGCGCTTCCTGAGGCGGTGAGCGAGCTCTTCTTCGGTGAGCGGGTAGGGGTCTCGCCAAGGCGCGTAATGCTGTGGCGCGCTGGTGATCGAGCCGACGACGGCCTTGTCTCCGCCGGTAGCGATGAGCAGTTGCATCGTGTGGAAGAGCTTCGCGTTGCCCTCCTGGGGCTGTGCACCGCGCCGGTCAGCGTAGCGGAGATGCTGCTTTACCGCCTCGCCGAGCGCAGAGCCGGGCTTCTTGCATTCGACTAGGGTGAGGGGGATGCCGTTCACGAACAGAACCTCGTCGGGCACGATGCACTTGCGCCCCTGGGTGCCCGGAACGTCGACGCGGAACTGTGAGACGACGACGAAGTCGTTGCGCAGCGGGTTGTCCCAGTCGATGTAGCGAATCCTCTGGTCGCGTCCGCCGTCCCACCCGGCCAGGCCCTCGACGGGCAGGCCGCTCTGCAGCAGCTCGGTCGCCTTCTGGTTGGCTTCGAGGAGGCTCGGAGCGGCGATGCGGGTCAGCGCTCCGACGGCCTGGCTGATCCGGCGATCATCCAGCCACGGCTTACCACCGGGATCCCGGTTGATGACCTTGAGCTGGGCCATGAGCCGCTCTTCGAGGAAAATCTGGCTGAAGCTGGTGCGGGCGGACTTGGCCGGGTCGTTCGGGGCGGGCGTGCCAGGAGGTGCTCCTTCGAGGTGCGTCCAGCCCATGTGCGTGAGCTGATCGATCAGCGGCTTCTCGACCTGCGTGTACTCCGGCCCCAGCGCCATTTATCCCGTCCCCGGCGTGTCCCGATCTTCTGCTCATACTGGCAACATGATGCGCTTGCTGGGCACGATACCCGGAGGGTGTGACATTTCCCGGGCACGCTCGGGTGTATTAACGGAATGTCATAGGTCAGCGTCACATGCGACCATGCCCAAGGTAGTCGCATGGCGCTCAGTTGCGACGGTTACCGCAGATTAACATCAGCGGCTCCAACCGGCTTCTCGGTGCGGGCACGTGGAGGTGCAGGCACCGGGCGCCCGTCCATATTACGTCACCTGACGAGCAGCCGAACCCGCCCTGTCAGCAGATCGCCCATCAGCCCTTGTTTGAGCAATCGCAATTGCAACAGCTCGCCCTTGCGCAAATTAATCGCGAGTCGGACTGATTCGAAACGCTGAATCAGTGACAGCTGATCCGGCAAGCTCGGAAGGGCAACGGGACAAGAAGTCACATCGCGCTGATTTATGCTGGCCTGCCCAATCGCACTCTTCGCGGAGTTCCGAAAGTGCGAAGTCGCCACGCCGGTTCCTAGCCACAAGGCTATATAGCGCGCCCTAGCTATACCTTCCTTTATGTGACAGCGCATGATGTTTGATTCGAAGACCGTACATTCTGTGACGTCGCGAATAATCGCGGATTTGCCAACAAGGTCTGCAGTATTAACTCGATTTATCAAAATATCGCCAGGCCGTACGCCGAAGATGCGTCCTTCAGAAGCATTGATCCGCACGCGTCGGAGAGTTTCAATCCCATCGACTTCGCCGCCCCGGATGCTATCGATGCGGATTATGGGGACGCCGTCATCGCCGTAATCCGACCAAGGCCTATACAAGCCATTCTTAGGGCTCTCTTCAAGCACGTCGGCCATTGTAGCGTTAGCCTCTTTAGCTGACGTAAGGCTCGCTAGCATTGCTTTCCGGAGTGCCAATTTTTTCTGCAGGATTCTCTCAGAATAGTTGATCAGGTCATCAACAGAATCGAGGATCTCCACAATCTGCTGTTGTTCCCGCAACGGGGCGAGAGGAAAGAGCATGCTTGAGAATTGGCCAGCTCCTAGGTGCGCGACGCTCGTCGTTTGCCTGGTAAGCTTCCGGAACTCTCCTCGGTCCAACCAATGCTTGAAGGTGGCTGCGGCGAATTTTGGTAGCACGGTGTGTGACCGGAATCGTAGGAGAGTGTTCTGAAAACACATGCCAGGGGGACCGTCGAAGATGGCACACCTGCCCACAAGGTCCAGAGCTTGGCCTTCGTTTAGAAGGATGTCGCCGGGTAGAAGGCCAAATGTCTCAGCTTCATACGGCGAAAAGTTCATCTCGAGGACATCAGAGTAATCGATATGCCCGTCGAGTACGTTCGCGACTCTGAGATAAGGTCTCATGTACGGACCAGCCATCAGTGCCGGAGACCGCTGTCTGCCAAGCTGGACATCGCCAACCTGGTCGACACGACGGTACTCCCAACTAGGCGGCAGCTCACGCATACCCGAGGTCCTTGAGGAAGACGCTGAAACGGGCTTCGGCTACCGAGCGACGGACTTCGAGGTCGACGAGAGGGACCGCATACTTGGCGGCCCAGGTGCGGTAGCGGTCGGTCAGCATGCGGGGGCCAACGGCGAACTCTGCGTCTAGGCGCTTGATCAGGTCGGCCTTGAGGATCTGTCGGACCAGGAGTTCTTCGGCCGCGGCGTCCAGTTGCCCCACACGGTCCCTCAGCTGGTTGAGGAAGTCGGCTTCCAGGCGCTTGACCTCGCTTTTCGCGGCAGCCAGGTCGGACTTGAGCTTCTTCAGCTCGACCGCACTCGCTGACGTTTCCGCGGAAACGTCGTCGTCCTCGGAGTCCTCATCCTCGGCGGGCTTCGCGGTCGCGGCTTTTACATGGGCGTCCAGGTCAGCGCGACGGGCTTCGGCCCGCTCTAGGGCGTTCAGGTACTCCGGGATCAGGAGTGGCACTGCGCTGTGCTCGCGGGCTCTACGCTTATCCGCCGCTAGGCGCTGCTGGTTGCGGACGTTCTCCTCGCCATCGGTGTCGAATGCGGCCTCGATCGTCGTCAGCCAGCCCTGAACTACGCCGCTGAACTTGTGGTACGCCAGCGTCCTGATGTCGTACTGTACGTCGCCCCACCAGGACGCGATCACGCCGGCGAGCTGGTACCGGCCCAGCACGCCAAGAGGGACCAAGGCAGCGACGAAGGACTCCAGCAGGTCGCGCCGCGTGTCCATCACCCGGCCCGGCCCCGTCGCGGGCAGCTCCACGATGTGCTTGACGTGACGGTCCCACCATTCGTCGAACGCCTTGAACAGCTCGCTCTTCCTATCCGCCGTCAGCATCGGGATTTGGTCGGCCACGGTCTCCCAGCCGCCCGGCGGGAAATCGCGGTAGCCACGGGTCTGTTCGGAGGGAGAAAAGAGCACATCCACCTTGATGCCGTACGCGGCAAAGGAGCCCGCATGGGCGCGGATCTCTGCCTCAGGTACGCCGCCGTGTAGGTGGGCGCGGACGTCCTGGGGTTCGGGCGGCGGAGTGTTGTCGACGTAGCGGCGGATGTTCAGGTTGAAGTCGTTCTCCGCCAGTTCGGCCACGTCGACGACGCGGGCGAAGCCGTCGGCGTCGGCGTAGTCGTGGTAAGCGGTCGCGATCTTTTCGACGTGCTTAGGGTCGAGGTAGTTCTGGGCGCGGCCCGCGGTGAACTCGCGATCCGCGTTGATAAACAGAACCTTGCCTTTGCCGTCGGCCAACCGCGGACCGGGGCCGTGCAGCACCAGGACGCAGGCGGGGATGCCGGTGCCGTAGAACAGGTTCGGAGCGAGGCCGATCACAGCGTCTAGCCGGTCCGCCTCGATGATCTCCCTCCGAATCTCCTTCTCCCAGCCGCCGCGGAAGAGCACGCCGTGCGGCATGACGATGGCGCCGAGGCCGTCGTCCTCGAGGACGGCGAGGAGGTGCTGGGCGAACATGAGGTCGGCTTTCTTGCCGGTCTCGGGCGCCCAGCCGAACTCGAAGCGCTCGTCGTACTGCATCCCCTCGCGGTGGTAGTTCTGCGAGAACGGCGGATTTGTGAGCACGCGGTCGAAGCGGGTCAGCTCGCCGTTGGGCTCGATGTGCTTCGGTGTCGTGAGCACGTCGTCGTTCTGCAGGTCCGCGTTGTTAATCCCGTGCAGCACCATGTTCATCTTGGCGATCGCCCAGGTGCCGCCGTTGAACTCCTGACCGTACAGGGCCAGGTTTCCGCGGTCCCCGCCATGCTCCTCAACGTATTCGCGGGCGTAGATGAGCATGCCCCCGGATCCGCAGCAAGGGTCGTAGACCCGCATGCCCGCCTTCGGCTCGACCAGGCGGATCATCATCCGGACGACTGCGCGCGGCGTGTAGAACTCGCCGCCTTTCTTGCCGGCGGAGTCGGCGAACTCGGCGATCAGGTACTCGTAGGCGGCGCCGAGCAGATCGGGGAACTCGAAGTCCTCGTTCCTGAGGCGGTGTCTGCTGAAGTGGTCGATGAGCTTCTGCAGGCTCACGTCCTTCACAGACGTCTGGCCCACCTTACGGGTGAAGTCGATGTGCTGCACCACGCCCTGAAGGGCGACGTTCGCTTCTTCGAGGGCGCCGAGGGCCCGGTTGAGCATGCGGCCCACATCCTTGGCGCGCGAGCTGTCGCGGATGTGCTCCCAGCGTGCTTCCGCTGGGACGAAGAAGCTACCCTCGCGGTAGAAGGCAGGATTGTTAGCCAGACTCTCGGCCGTTAGCCGCGTCTTGCCGCTGTTCATCTGGTCCTTGATGACCTGCTCGCGGATCGCGTCGAACTGGTCGGAGCTGCGCTTCAGGAACAGCATCCCGAAGATGTATTCCTTGTAGTCCGACGCGTCCATCTGCCCGCGCAGGATGTCCGCCGCTCCGAACAGGTGCCGCTCCAGCTGCGGCAGCGTCAACCGCGCCACTTGTCCCCTCTTCGTCCATCGCCAGGTGATCATTACCGTAGGGGGCAGGTCTGACATTTTGGGCGCAACGTGTTGCGCTTCTCTGCTGCCTGTTGACGTGCCGCTCGTATACCTGGCGTCAGGATGCGCCGATAGCAGCCGACCGTAACGGCTCAGTGAGCTCTCTGGCAACACGTTGCCAAAAAGGGGGCCTACATGTCGTGGATCGCTAGGCGTAGCGCCTTTGGGCCCTGACATGAGCTCCTCTGGAATAGTTCTTGACTAGGATCGATAATAGTCGACTATTCAAGGACGGACAGGATCTTCGACGAATGGAGTGATCTCTGAACAAACCGTGCCCAGATGCGACTCGACCGCCCCATACTGTCTGGCTCAAGTCCAGCTAGAGCAACAGGGGATCGGCGGTGCGTGCGTTGAGGTCGGGCGTAACCTTCTGACGCCGCGGTCCGCGACAACAAAAACCTGCACCCCGCGCCTCGTTACCGTGGCGCACATTCTTAGCGAGTTAGAGGCTAGCGTGCCCCGCCGGGAAGAGCTGGCGGGGCACGGAAGGGGTTTTGCTAAAGGTCGTCTGGGTCCTCATCGGGAAGAATCCAGGTGACCTCGGGAGCGTGGCCCGGATGGTAGATCTGCTGGGCACCGGAGGTGAGGCCGTCACCGCGGAAGTGCTCCCAGCGCAGGGCGCGATCGGGGAAAATGCCGACTCGGACGCCGCATTCGCGGCAGACCGGGACGGGTTCCTCGTCGCCGTCGCCCAGGGGAGACGGGACGGCGGTGAATGCGATCTCGAACGCTTCGGGGTCGAGCATGCTCAGCAGGGCTAGCGCGGCCTCCATCTGGGCGCTGGTGGCCCTCGCGAGCCGGTCCGCGCGTCCCCGCGCGGCCGCGTCGAGGCCTGCGCGCGTACCGTCCAGGTGGGCGTGCACATTAGGTCCAGACTGGGTCATCATGGATGACATGTCTCCTCCAGGGATTGCTGGTGGGGGCTAGGGCCGCCCTGGTGTTCCAGCACCTCGGCGGCCCGCTTGAGCTTCCGGAGCGGAGCTCAGCCATGGTTGTATTTTACTCGAACAAATGTACTAATGCAAGTGATCGGCCACGCTCCGGCAGTCGCTGCGTCGAGACGAGCACCGTGCATTCACGGGTGCGGCCCAGCAGCGTATTCATCTCAGCGACTCCCCCGATCTGCACGCGCGTACGGAAGACTACGGATTCTCGGGGATTCATGATCGCGGAGCATCTGCTTAAGATCACAACGTCACCTCGCTTTCGCGCAAAGGAGCATCCGATGCCTGGTCCCACCATCGTTCTCGTGCACGGCGCCTTCGCAGACGCGTCAGGCTTCGCCGGAGTCATCGCCGAACTCGGCAGCGCCGGCCTCACCGCGATCGCGCCCCCGAACCCGCTCCGCAGCCTCGCGTCCGACGCCGCCACCGTCGCCGCGGCGGTCAGCGCCATCGACGGCCCGGTTGTCCTCGTGGGGCACTCGTACGGCGGCGCGGTCATCACCCAGGCGTCGGCCGGGCTCGACAACGTCACGTCGCTGGTGTACCTGGCGGCGTTCGGGCTGGAGGTCGGCGAGAGCTGCGCCAGCTCGCAGCAGCCGTTCCCGCCGTCGATGCTCGCCACCACCGCCGCTCCGACGTCGCAGCCGGCCGTGGGCGCCGCAGGGGGGCCGGACCTGTACATCGGCAAGGAAGGGTTCCGCGAGACGTTCTGCGCCGACGTGCCGGTCGACGTCGCCGACATCATGTACGCCACGCAGCGGCCGCTGGCCGCCGCCGCGCTGAACGAGAACGCTACCGCGGCCGGGTGGAAGAACAAGCCGTCCTGGTTCCTGGTGTCCGAGCACGACAACGCCATCCCGCCGGACGCGGAGCGGTTCTTCGCCCAGCGGATGGGCGCCACCACCGAAGAGATCGACGGGTCGCACACGGTGTTCATCGCCAGGCCGGTGGCCGTGGCGGCCTTCATCAAGAAGGCGATCGCCGGCTGAGGTGCCCCGAGAGTCATAAAGCGTCAAGGTGGCCGAGTACCTCGACACCGAGGTGCTCGGCCTCCTGCGCCAAGCACATGAACCCAAGAAAAGAGCAACCTAGCCATGCCGATGATCGACGTGTACGCCGCGACCGGCACGTTCGCCGATAAGCAACAGCTCGCCCAGGACCTCGCGACCGCGGTCATGGCCATCGAGGAAGTGCCGGACATCCCGATGTTCCGGCAG
>Ga0335075_10004967_pt1 | contig 20709 bp, 19 predicted proteins | sample Lox_Sample_24_FD_206723 | JGI IMG/M metagenome (GOLD analysis project Ga0335075, IMG submission 206723) | Soil microbial communities from Loxahatchee National Wildlife Refuge, Florida, United States - Lox_Sample_2.4 | ecosystem: Environmental > Terrestrial > Soil > Wetlands | place: USA...
CCGACCTCGCCGGCCTCCTCGCCGCCCTCGGGCTCGACTACGAAAGCCCGGTTGCGCGCGACGTCGCCGGCGCCATCGCCGCCCTCCTCCGCGGCCGCGCCGACGCCGCCTCCGGTCTTATCCCCCTTGGCGCGTCCTTGGGCCTCGCCGCTCCAGAACGGGTGCCCCGGGGGACGCTCGCGCCGCCGGCTCACCAAACCCAAGTCCCCGGCCTCGCCGAGGCCGCCGCCCGCGCGCTGGCCGACGCCGCCGCCGCACCCCGCCTCCGCCACGCCGCCACCACCGCCCTCGCCCCCGCCGGCCCCGCCGAGGCTCTCCTCGGCGTCGAGACCGCCGGCATCGCGCCCGCCTTCAGCCCCATCAAGCCCGAAGGCGGCCTCACCCGCACCGCCCGCGCCTGGCTCGCCGCGCGCGGCATCGGCGCCGAGTCGGCGCTCGCCGCCCTGCTCGCCGGCAACCCCCTCTTCGTCCCCGCTTCCCACGCCGCCCATGCCGCGATGCAGGAGCGCGTCGCCGCCTTCCTCCACGCCGTCCCCCCGCTGCCCGCCGCCGCCGAGCCCTCGCCCATGCCGCGCGCCCGCGACGCCATGCCCACCCACACCCGCGGCTACACCCAGAAAACGATCGTCGGCGGTCACCGGCTCTATGTGCAAACGGGCGAATACGCCGACGGCCGTCTCGGCGAGCTCGCGATCACGCCCCACAAGGAGCCGGCCTCTTTCCGCGGCCTGATGGACGCCTTCGCCGGCGCCGTCAGCATCGGCCTTCAGCACGGCGTCCCGCTCGAGGAGTTCGTCGAAGCCTTCGTCGGCGCCCGCTTCGCCCCCGCCGGCGCGGTCGAAGGCGATCCCGCCGTCCCGCTCGCCAGCTCCTTCGTCGACTACGTGTTCCGCAACCTCGCCGCCCACTATCTCCAACGCAGCGACCTCCCGGCCGCCGAGCCCGAGGACCCGGCCGATCCCGCGCGCGAAGCCCCCGCTTCCCCGCTCCTGCCGCTCGAGCTCCCGCACGCGGCGACGCCCAATGGGACGCCCAACGAGCGCCGGCGCGCGCTGCGCCTGATCAAGAAATAGGGGTTCCCCATGGAAGGTCGCATCGAGGCGAGGCTCGCCGAGCTCGGCATCGCGCTGCCCACGCCGATGGCCCCGGTCGCCAACTACGTCCCGTGGGTCCTGAGCGGCGCCTTCGTCGTGGTCGCCGGCCAGGTCCCGGCCGTGGAGGGCAAGATCGCCTTCAGCGGCAAGCTCGGCGCCGAGCTGACGGCGGAGCAGGGCACGGAAGCCGCGCGCCAATGCCTGATCAACGTGCTCGGTCATCTCAAGGCGGCCTGCGGCGGCGATCTCGACCGCGTCGTCCGCGTCGTCCGCCTCGGCGGCTACATCGCCTCCGTGCCCGCCTTCACCAGCCAGGCGCAGGTGATGAACGGCGCCTCTGACCTCGCGGTCGCCGTCTTCGGCGAGGCCGGGCGCCACGCGCGAACGACGATCGGCGTGCCGGTCCTGCCGCTCGACGCGGCGGTCGAGGTCGAGGGGATGTTCGAAATCAGGTAATTCTTCTTTTGCTGCACCTGCGTTCGCTGCCATATCGGGCCCATGCCCGACGGCGCCGCCTCCTTCACCCTCACCCTGCACAGAGCAATCGCCGAGATCCCCGCCGCCGAGTGGGATGCGTGCGCTGGGCCGGAAAACCCCTTCGTCAGCCACGCCTTCCTCGCCGCCCTGGAGGACAGCGGCTCGGCCGGCCCGCGCACCGGCTGGCTGCCACAGCATGCCGCACTCCGCGACGGCGCCGGGCGCATCGCGGCGGTTGCGCCGATGTACGCCAAGAGCCACAGCTACGGCGAATACGTGTTCGACCATGGCTGGGCCCACGCCTTCGAGCGCGCCGGCGGCGAGTACTACCCGAAGCTCCAAGTCGCCGTCCCCTTCAGCCCGGTCCCCGGCCCGCGCCTTCTGATCCGCCGCGACGCCGGCGTGCCCGCCTCGCTGATGGCGGACGCGCTCGAGCAGGCCTGCCGCCAGCTCTCGCTCTCCTCCGTCCACGTCACCTTCTGCACCGAGGGCGAATCGGAGGCGCTGGGCGTTGCCGGCTGGCTCCGGCGCGTCGGCATGCAGTTCCACTGGCACAACGAGAATTACGGGAGCTTCGAGGACTTCCTCGCCGCGCTCTCCTCACGCAAGCGCAAGGTGATCCGCCGCGAGCGCCGCGACGCCGCCGAAGGCTTGACGATCCGCGCACTCCGCGGCGCCGCGATCGAGCCCCGCCACTGGCGCGCCTTCTATGGCTTCTACACCTCGACCGTGGATCGCAAATGGGGCTCGGCCTACCTCACCGAGCGCTTTTTTCCGCTGCTCGGCGAGCGCCTCGGCGAGAAGGTTGTCCTGATGATCGCCGAAAAGGGAGGAAAACCCGTCGCCGGCGCGCTCAACCTCATGGGTGCTGAGGCGCTCTACGGACGCAACTGGGGCTGCCGCGGCGATTGGCCGTTCCTCCATTTCGAGCTTTGCTACTATCAGGCGATCGAGTTCGCGATCGCGCACGGGCTGAAGCGGGTCGAGGCGGGCGCGCAGGGCCAGCACAAGATCCAGCGCGGGTATCTCCCGGAGCGCACCTTCTCCGCCCATTGGATCGCCCATCCGGGCCTCAGGCGCGCGGTCGCCGACTTCCTCTGCCACGAGCAGGCGGAGATCGAGGACACCATGGATCAGCTTTCCGAGCGCTCGCCCTTCCGCGAGGACTGATTCTTCTCCCCCCCCGCCCACCCCTGTCGGAGAATTTGACAGGCTGCGCCGCTCAAACCGGATCGCCAACGATAATCCCCTGATTACGCTTTTTATTTTTCCTGGCACTCATTTTGCTTCACTGATCTGCCTTTTGAAGCGCGGAGCCCAGATGTCCCTCAAATCCTTGATTCTCGGCGCATCGATGATCGCCGCCGCCACCCTCATCGGCGGCATCGCCGATCCCGGGGCGGCGCACGCCGATCAGCTCAGCGCGGCGACAATCCTTCAGGATTTCAACGCCGTGATCTACGACAACGCCTCCACGAGCGCGGACATCGAGGGCGCGGCGGTCGTCGGCGGCAATTTCTCCGGCGCAACCATGTATAGTAATCCGACAGGTTCGCAGCCCAGCGGCTTCGGCGCGCTGACCGTCTTCGGCAGCACCTCCGGCAACCCGATCAACATCAACAACGGCGGCAGCGCCTACGTCGCCGGCACCGAGGGCGCCATCATCGACTTCAACGGCGGCGGGACATATATCGCCGCGCCCGGCGCCACGATCGCCGACTTCGAGACCCCGCTCGACGATCTCTCGACAGAGCTCTCGCAACTCACCGCCACCGGAACCGTGCCGAGCCCGGCCAACAATGAGGTCATCACCGCGGTCCCGGGCTCCGACGGCATCGCCGTCATCAACCTCACCGCCACCCAGCTCGAAGAGATCCCGAGCTACAAGATCGACCTCAACGGCGCCTCGACCCTCATCATCAACGTCTCGGGCAGCTCGATCGACTTCAATGCCAACGACGAGAGCGGCATCACCGGCGCCGACAACATCATCTGGAATTTCTACGACGCGACGAGCGTCACGCTCGGGACCCAGATCGCCGGCACGGTCCTCGCGCCCGACGCAAATGTCACCAACGACAACCAGATCGACGGCACGCTCGTCGCCAAGAGCTGGACCGGCCAGGGCGAGCTGCACGAATATCCGTTCGACGGCACGCTGCCGGCAACATCGGTGCCAGAGCCCGGCAGCCTCGGCCTCCTCGCGGCCGGCCTCGCCGCCTTCTTCCTGCTCCGCTCGGTCCGGCGCCGCAACGCAAGCGGCTAGAAAAGCCTGCCTCGCTCAGCCGTAGCGCATCAGCACGCTCGTCAGCACGGTGCTGAGCTCCATCAGCATCGCGTCGGTCGCCTGGCCGATGAGATCGAGCTTGGCGAGCTGCTCGATCCGCGCCCGGCTCCTCCGCACCTCATCCTCCGAGAACACGCGATCGAGCAGCCCGCACGTGTTCGCCAGCGAGATAATGACGACATCCGCAGGATCCGGAATCGTATCGCTGAAGATGAGCTCGGAGATGCGGAGCTTAACCTCCCTCAGCTCCTTCCCGTCGATCAGCGGATAGCGGCGCGCCTCGAAGACCCAGAGAATCCGCTGGGCGTCCCTGCGCAGGATGCCGCGCTCGACCAGCCGCTCGAGCGCCATCTCCTGGATCGCCGCCCCCTCCTTGCGCAAAAGGTCGAGCGCATCGGCCGTCGTCGCGATCGTCGGATCCCGGCCCAGCCTCGCCAGCCCGTGGTCGAGCAGCTTCTCCCCGGTCGGCGTGCGGTCGAGCACGACCAGCTTCTCGAGATCGGTGTCGATGCGGTTGCGGATCGCGAGGTCCATCAGCACTGCGCCGGCAAGTGCCGCATCGAACAGCATGTCCTGCATGTCGTGGAAGCTGCCGCGCTTCTCGTCATGCACCAGCAGCAGCAGCTCTTCGGCGAAAGTCAGCATCACGCCGTCATTTCACGCTGTTGAGCGCTTCGTCGCGGCTCGCGAACAAGGCGAAGATGGTGGTGAATCCGCTCACGTCGAAGACCTGCTTGACCACCGGTTGCAAGCCCGAGAGCAGAAGCCTCTGCTTGGCCGTCTGCGCCTGCTTCGCCGCCTTCAGGAGAACCCTCAGCCCGGCGCTGCTGATATAGCTGAGCTCGGCAAGATCGAGGATGAGAACCGGGCTCTTCGCGCATACCGCCAAAAGTCTCTCATCGACCTCCGGGGACGTGGTCCCGTCGAGTCGGCCGCTAAGCTGGAGGACGGTCGCCCCGCCCCCCTCGAGCTCCCTGATCTCCAAGACTTTCCTCTTTGAAACTTGGCGCAAGTCCAAGTGTTGCAATTGTTCTTCTCTAAAGGCCTCCCAAGGTGGCGTCAAGCACGCCGCCCGTCTCCACGCCCGCCCCGGACTTGCGCCTTGAACGGCCCCCGCACGCCGGCCTAGGCTCTCCCGCCGGGCAGGCCGAAAGCGCGACCGGTCGGGGGGGAATCGCGGCTGCAATGAAAAAACCGGCCAATCTTGTCTACGGCGCCGAGGAAAAGCCGCCGGTCGCCATCACCGTCATCAGCGCCTTCCAGCACGTGGGCGTGATCGCGATTTTCATGATCTATCCGCTCATCGTGGCGCGCGCAGCCGATGCGCCGCCCGTCGAGGTCGCCGCCGTCCTTCGCGTCTCCATGCTGGTCCTTGCGGTCGCCGCCGTACTCCAGGCGCTGCCCCGCGGGCCCATCGGCAGCCGGTTCCTCGCCCCCTCGATCTTCACCGGCGTCTATCTCGCCCCCTCGCTCCTCGCGGCAAAGCTCGGCGGCCTGCCGCTCGTCTGGGGCATGACCATGCTGGCCGGCGCCGTCGAGATCGGCCTCTCGCGCATCTGGTCGCGGCTGCGCGTCTTCGTCCCGCCCGAGATCGCCGGCATGGTCATCCTGCTGATCGGCGTGATCATCCAACTCGCCGCCCTTCAGCTCCTGCTTGGCCACTCCGCCAGCCACATGGTCTCCGGCCGCGACGCCCTGATCACCGGCATCAGCTTGGCCACGATGGTCGGGCTCAACATCTGGAACAAGGGAAGGCTCCGGCTCTTCTGTATCCTCGTCGGCATGGCGGTCGGCTATGGGCTCGCGGGCTTCACCGGCCAGATCACCCATGCCCAGTTCCACGCGGTGCTCGCTCTCCCCATCTTCGCGCTGCCCTCTCTCTCGCATGTCGCCTGGTCGTTCCGCGCGTCCATGATCATCCCCTTCGCGGTCACCGGCCTCGCCGCCGCGATGAGCGCCACCGCCGTCGTCACCACCTACCAGCGCCTCACCGACGCCGAATGGGTCCGCCCCGACATCAACTCGATCGGCGGCGGCATTTTCGGCGACGGGATCGCCGCCGTCGTGGCCGGCCTGCTCGGCACCTACGGCCTCACTATCTCGACCGCCAATGTCGGCCTCGTCGCGGCAACCGGCGTGGCGAGCCGCCGCATCGGCTTCGTCATCGCCGCCATCCTCGCGGTCGCGGCCTTCCAGCCCACCTTCGTCGGCCTGCTCATCATCATGCCGCCGCCGGTCATGGCCGCGCCGCTTCTCTTCACCGCCGTCTTCATCATGATCAGCGGCATCCAGATCATCTCCAGCCGCATCCTCGACGCCCGCCGCACGCTGGTCATCGGCGCCGGCCTGATGTCGTTCTTCATGGTGGCCGTTTCGCCGCGCGCCTTCGCCGGCGTGCCCCATTGGCTCGCGCCCGTCGCGACCTCGGGGCTGGTGCTCGCAACCCTGGTGGCACTCTTCCTCAATCTCCTCTTCCGCATCGGCATCCGCCGGACCGTCACCCTCGCGATCGATCCCAAGGCGCCCGCGCTCGAGGACATCGCGAACTTCATCGAGCGCGCGGCCGGCGCCTGGGGCGCGCGGCGCGACGTCGTCACGCGCGTCGGCTTTGCGGTGCAGCAAGCGGTCGAGGCCATCATCGAATTCTGCGACGTCACCGGACCGGTCGCGCTCGCCATGAGCTATGACGAGTTCGATATCGACGCTACGCTCACCTATGACGGCGTCTCCCTCGACCTGCCGGAATGGCCGCCCTCCCAGGAGGAAGTCCTCGAATCGGAAGAAGGCGCCCGCCGTCTCTCGGGCTTCCTGGTGCGCCGGCAGACCGACCGCGCGCGCAGCGCGCTGGAGCGCGGCACCGCCGTGCTCCGGCTGCATTTCAAGCACTAAGCGTGATCGCCGGAGGTGGATTAACCGAAGGCGTTCGATCACGCGAGCGAACAAAAGGCTAGCGCCCGATCTTGCCTTCGCCTGCGCCCTCGCGCATCCATCCGGGACATGCCCAACAACCCGCCACCGGGCAGCGAGAAGACGGCGGCCCCGGTCCCATCGATGGAGCCGGGCTTCGTCCGCCTGCCCGACCCCGCTTCGCTCTTCCGCGCCCGCGCCGTGCGGCTCAGCGAGCTTGCGATCGGCCACCGCCTCGCCCCCTACCTCACCTTCCTCGCGGCGTTGGCGCGCATCCAGGAAAACCTCGCCGCCTCCGCTCTCCCGCCCGCCGCACTCGCGCCGGAAGGCGCCCCGCTCAACCGCTCACGTTTCGTCCCCGCGGAACCCGAGCGCGCCCTCGCCGACGCCTTCCTCGCTGCCCTCGCCGGCGTCGCCATGCCGGAGCCCGCCGCGGCCGCCCTCCGCCGCGTCCGGCAGTCCGACGCCGCCTCGCGCACCGCCGCGCTGAAGCAGGCGCTCGCCACCCCCGCGCCCACGGAGGCACTCCCCGAGCACGCGCTCCTCTGCGCCGCGCTCCAGATCGCCTTCTCCCGCCGCGCCGCCGGCCTCGCGCCCGAAACGCTCTCCCCCGGCCCTGCCGGCTCCTGCCCTATCTGCGCCAGCCCTCCGCTCGCCTCGCTCCTCGTCCGCTGGCCGGGCGCCCGCGGCGCCCGCTATTGCGGCTGCGGCCTCTGCGGATGCTTCTGGCTCCATCCCCGCATCACCTGCACGCTCTGCGGCGCGACCCAGGGCATCGAGTATCACGGGATCGATGGCGATGCCGGCACGATCAAGGCCGAGAGCTGCTCGTCCTGCCGCCGCTACGTCAAGATCCTGCACCAGTTCAAGGATCCCGCGATGGAGCCGCTCGCCGACGACATCGCCTCCCTCGGCCTCGATCTGCTCATGCAGGAAACCGGATTCGCCCGCGGCGCCGTCAATCCGTTCCTGCTCGGCTACTGATTTCCCTCAGCCGAACGCGTATGCGTCCATACGGAGGAACCCGTATTCCACCGAGCTATGGAGACGTTTTGCCTTCGCCGTTTCGCCGGCGGCGCCGAGTGCGACGTAAAGCGGCAGCAGATGTTCCTCGGTCGGGTGCTCCTCGGCTGCATGCGGCGCGAGGCGGCGGTAGTCCGCGAGCGCCTCGCCGAGGGCGAGGTGATGGTGCGGCCCGAGCGCCGTCTGCACCGAGAGCTGCACGACGGGAATATCGGCCTCCGGGTACGCGAGATAGAGCGGCACCCACGCACCGTGGTCGAGCCCGCGCGCGCGGTCGATCGCAGGCTGGAAGCCCGCGCAGCGGAGCCGCGCCGCGATCGTCTCGGCGAGCTCCGGCGCCCCCGGCGCGGGATAGGAGATCGCGAAAAGTGCGGCGGGAAATCCGTAGAAATCATGGATCGTCGCGTTGCGCGCGACCGCATTCAGCATCGGCGCCGCGCTCTCCCAATGCGCCGAGACGGCGAGGATCGCGCGTGGCCGCGGCAGATCGGCCGCGAGCCCGGCGAGGAAGCGGCGCGCCGGCGTATCGCTGATCGCCGTCATCGGCGAGCCATGACTGATGTAGAGTGTCGGCATCATCGCCTGAGCCGCCTTGCAAGAGGGAAGATCGCAGCGGGGCTTTTCTCTCCCGCTCACGCGCGTTCGCTAAGCCGCGCCGGCACAGTTTCGCCCTCGGCACGGTTTCGGGCAAGAAGCTCGCCGAAGGCGCCGAGCGCTTCACGGTGGGGTGCTAGAGGGTGTGATGACGTCGATAAAGTATTGAAAAGGAAGAGCCTTCTTTTTCTGAAGAAAAAGAAGCAAAAAGACTTTCATTCGTTTTCCGAGCCCGCCGCCAGGTGGGGACTGCGAATGAACGGATGAAAGAAAACGAGTAAAAGTTTTCTGGTTCTCTTTTTCAAAAGAGAACAATCTTCGTCGCTCACCACGAGGACACCCGCTTGGACGCGATTCGCATCGACTTCCTGCAATTCTGCAACTGGTCTCCCGCGATCTTCGCGCAGTGGCGCGCGGCGCGGCTCGGCGCCGTGCACGCAACCGTCGCCTATCATCTCTCCTTCCGCGCCGTCGTGGACGGTATCGTCGCCTGGAACCGCCGCTTCCGCGATCATGCCGACCTCATCGCACCGGCCCGCGTCGCGGACGACATCGATCGCGCCGCCGCTGCCGGCCGCACCGCCGTCGTGCTCGGGCTGCAGAACCCGATGGCGATCGAGGACGATCTCGGGCTTCTCGCGGTCCTCCACGATCTCGGCATCCGCGTGATGCAGCTCACCTACAACAACCAATCCCTCCTCGGCTGCGGCTGGGCGGAGGCGGAGGATTCCGGCCTCACCCGCATGGGCCGCGAGGTCATTCGTGAAATGAACCGGCTCGGCATGTTGATCGACCTCTCGCATGCCGGGGAGCGCACCGCGCTCGACGCGATCGCCCATTCCGCCCGCCCCGTCGCGGTCACCCACGCCACGCCGTCCGACTGGCGCCCGGGCGGGCGGCAGGTCTCGCCGCGCCTGATGCAGGCGCTCGCCGCAAGCGGCGGCATCCTCGGCCTCTCGCTCTATCCGCACCATCTCGCCGACGGATCCGCAACCACGCTCGCCGCGTTCTGCGCGATGGCCGCGCGCGCGGCGGAGACCATGGGCACGGAGCGTCTGGGCATCGGATCCGACCTCTGCCAGGATCAGCCGGATGAAGCGGTGCAATGGATGCGCGAAGGCAGGTGGATGCGGCCCGATCCGGCGGCCCCGCGCCCGCGCTTTCCCGCCCAGCCCGAATGGTTCGCCGACAGCCGCGGCTTCGACGCGCTGGAAACCGGCCTCCGCGACATCGGATTCTCGGCCGCGGAGACCGGCATGATCCTCGGCGCGAACTGGCACCGCTTCCTGCACGCCTCGCTGCGTCCGGCGCCATGACCGAAGAGCGCCTCACCGTCGCCGCCATCGAGAATCTCGCCGAAGCGGCACTCGTCGCGCACGGCGCGCGGGCGGAGAGCGCGGCCGCGCTCGCGCGCGCCATTGCCGCGGCGGAACGCGACGGCATGCCCGCGCACGGCCTCGCCTATCTGCCCACCTATTGTCTGCATCTCGATTGCGGCAAGGTCGCGGGCGCCGCCGTCCCGAGCCTCGCTGAGACCGCGCCCGGCGTGCTCGTCGCCGACGCCGCGAGCGGCTTCGCCCATCCCGCGATCGCGCTGGGCCTCGCCGCCCTGCCGCCGCTCGCCCGCGCCCAAGGCGTGGCCGCGCTCGCCGTGCGCAACTCCTACAATTGCGGCGTCCTCGGCTATCACACCGAGCAGATCGCCGCTTCCGGCCTGGTCGGCATCGGCTTCACCAACGCCCCCGCCTCGATCGCGCCGTGGGGCGCGCTCAAGCCCGTGCTCGGAACGAACCCCTGGTCGCTCGCGGTCCCGGGTGCCGACGGCGCCGCCTTCGTCATCGACCAGAGCGCCAGCGTCGTCGCGAAAAGCGAGGTGATGAAGCGCGCCCGCGCCGGGGAGGCGCTGCCCACCGGCTGGGCGCTCGACGCAGAGGGAAAGCCGACCACGGACGCCGACGCGGCGCTCAAGGGCACGATGATGCCCTCGGGCGGGCCGAAGGGCGTCAACGCCGCCCTGCTCGTGGAGGTGATGGCCGCCTGCCTCGCCGGCGCCGTCCCGGGCGTCCAGGCCAGCCCCTTTTCCGGCCCGGCCGGCGGTCCGCCGCGCACCGGCCAGTTCTTCCTCGCCTTCGACCCCAACCCCTCCTCCGGCGGCCTCTTCGCCGACCGCCTCGCCACCGTCATCGAAGCCTTCGCTGCCGGCCCCGGCAGCCGCCTGCCCGGCGCGCGCCGCCGCGCCGCCCGCGCCCGCGCCGACCACGACGGCGTCGCCGTGGACTCGGCCCTCCTCGCCCAGCTCCGCGCCCTCGTCCCATGATGCGCCCGCCCGAGCAGGTCATGCGGCTCGACCGCATGGGCGCCGCCCATCCCACGCGCCTCAGCTTCCTCCGCATCCTGCTCCGCCGCGCCCGCCGCGAGGCTTGGCGCGTCACCCGCCCGGTCCGGGCGCTCGATGCCCAGGGCTTTGGCCGCGCCGTCTATGCGGTCCACATGCCCCGCGGCACGGTAAGCCTCGTCGCCTTCTCGCAGAACCTCCCGCCCGAGCGCCGCACGGACCGCGTCATCGCCGAAGCGTGGGACACCAGCTACGTCCTCTATGACGGCGTGCCGGACGAAGCCGAGCTCGCCCGCCTCGCCGCCGCCGTCCCGCTCCAGGAGGCCGGCCGCTATACCGAGCGCGACCTCGTGCTCTCGCGCGCCAACAAGAGCGTGCGCCTGTTCGAGAGCGTCGCCCGCTCCCTCGCCTCCGGCGCCCAGCCCGATGCCGCGACCGTGGAAAGCGTCGGCTACCTGATGCGCACCACGGCGGTCTACGGCAACGGCAAGTTCGGCCTCGCCGACCGTGACCGCATCGCCGCCCGCCCCGAATTCGTCGCGCCCTTCCAGGCGGAGATGCTGACCGTCTGGCTGATCCGTGCCTTCACCGTCGATCTCGTCGAGCATCGCGCCCGTGCACTGGCGCCCGCCGCCGCGCGCCTCGCGCCCGCGCTCCGCCGCCGCTTCGGCGTCGGCAACGCAACCGGCCTCGGCATGGCGCCCTTCCTCGTGCGCCATCCGCTGCTGCTGCACCGCTGGATCGCCGCGCGCGAGACCGCGCTCGCCCGCGTCCGCGCGCTGCCGGCGCCCGCGGCATGGCCCCAATTCGCCCGCCATCTCCATGCCGCGCGGCTCGCGCTTGCGCATTGGCGCACCGAGGATCCCGTCCAGGCCCCGCGCATCGCGGCGCTCCGCGCCGATCTCGACCGCCTCGCAACACGGCCCCGCCAATCCTGGGATCAGCTCTACGCTTGGGCGGAATCGTCGCTCTCGCTCGAGGGCCAGGAATATCTCGTCTCGCTGCTCCTCGAGCCGCACGGCGCGCTGATCGACGATCTCGCCGAGACGCTGAGCGCGGACGAAGAGGCCGCAACCGCCATCGATGCGCGCATGGAATGCGGCGCCTTACGCGCCTTGATCGCGCGCGACTATCCTTGGGCCCTCGCCCTCGATTTCTCCCACCCCGCAACAACCGCGCGCTTCTGGTACGTCTCGGCGGAGAAGCTCGAGCCGCGCCTCGGCGAGCGCGCGGCGGAGATGGGTGCGGAGCGTGAACAGCCGCTCGGCTTCGCCCGCGACGTTTCCCTCCTCTTCGCCACCCTTCCGTCCGAGGGCACCATCGCCGCTTTCCTCCTCCAGCATCCCGAATGGCGCCATGTCGTCCGCCACGTGCAGATCGCCGCGCGCCACCCTTACGCCGAGATCCGCGACAATCTCCTCGGCGCCGCGATGCGCCCGATCGACCTCCTGCGCTGCAAGCTCGCCCAGTTCGGCGCCGCGCGCTTCGATCCGCGCTCCGACCGCTGGCTCCGCATCACGCTCTTCCAGGGCGCGCCCTTCCCCGAGGAGCTGGCGCTCGCGGAGGAGGACGCGCTCGGCCGTGCCGCCTGATCCGGCGGACCTCTCGCTCAACGAGGTCGCGACGCTTTCGGCCAAGGCCGCGCGCGGGGCCGGCCTCACCTGGGGCGCGGCCGAGGACACGAGCCGCAGCGCCGCTTGGCTCGCCCGCCATCTCGGCGCCTGGGCCGAGCAGCTCCTTGCACTTCTCGAAATTCCCCCGCCCGCCGGCCAATCCCCGCTGATGCTCGCCGGCCCGCTCGCCGACGGCGCGGTGACCGAGGCCGCTCACGTGGCTGCGCCGATCTGGGTGGCCCCGCTCTTTCTCCTCGGCCCCGGCCGTTGCAACCCGGTTTCACTCCGCCTCGGCACCGCGGAAATCCAGGCCAATCCGGGCGAAATTCCGAGCGCCTCACTTCCCGCCTCCGCGCTCGCCTCGCTCCCGCCCGGCGACGTTTCCCTCCGCCGCTCCGCGACGCGCCTCGCGCCGCTCGCGCACGCGCTGCCCGCGCGCTTTCGCCGCAGCCCGGTCGCCCTGTCGGCGCTCGCCCGGCTGGAAGCGCTCGCCGCGCTCACCTACGTGCCCGCCTCCGACGAATCGCGCCTGCGCGGCGCCGGGGCGGGGTTGCTCGACGATGAATGACGGAGAAACCACAATGGCCGAACCGGCCCCGCTGATCCGCATGCGCGACGCCGGCTATTACAGCCTGCACACCACCGGCGCGAAGATCGCGATCGACAAGGCGCTCCCGCTCATGCTGGACGCCGTCCGCGCGATGGACCTCTCGGGCACCGCGCCCTTCGCCGTCGCGGATTTCGGCGCGGCCGACGGCGGCACCTCGCTCGCCTTGCACCGCGCGCTGCTGAGCGAGCTCCGCGCGCTCGCCCCGCACCGCCCGCTCACGCTCACCCACACCGATCTCCCGCACAACGATTTTTCCGTCCTCTTCCGCCTCCTGCAAGGTCTCCTGCCGGACCGCGAGGGCCTCGGCATCCCAGGTGTCTTCAGCTTCGCGAGCGGCACCAGCTTCTACGAGCAGATTTTCCCCGATGCCACGCTCTCACTGGGCTTTTCCGCAACCGCGATGCACTGGCTGAGCCGGCTCCCGGCGCTGATCGCCGACGAGGTGCACGCCGTCTTCGCCTCCGGCGCCGCGCAGACGGCCTTCGCCGCCCAGGCCGCCGCCGACTGGGAGCGCATCCTGCTCCATCGCGCCCGCGAGCTCGCGCCCGGCGGGGCGATCGTCTTCGCCAATTTCTGCACCGACGAGGCGGGCCGTTATCTCGGCGCGACCGGCGGGCGCAACATGCACGCCACCTTCGGCCGCCATTGGCGCGCACTGCACGAAGCAGGCGAAATCAGCGCCGACGAAGTCGCCCGGGCGACCTTCCCGCAATATTACCGCACGCTTGGGGAATTCCGCGCCCCCTTCGACGATCCCGCGAGCGCGGTCCGGCGCGCCGGCCTCCGCCTCGAAGCCTGCTTCACCGACCTCACGCCCTGCCCCTATGAAGCGCGCTTCGCCGCCGGCGAATGCTCAGCCGCCGAATTCGCCCACGCCTATGTGCCGACGTTGCGCTCCTGGAGCGAGAGCATGTTCTTCGGCGCGCTGGATCCCGCGCGCGACGAGGCCGCGCGCCGCGCGATCATCGACCGCTTCTACGCTTCCTACGAGGCGGACGTCGCCGCTGCCCCCAAGGGCCATGCGATGGCCTACGTGCACTGTTACATGCGGGTGCGCAAAGAGGGTTAGGGAACGAGCAGCTCGAAGAATCTGATGAGATCGTCCACCACATACTCCGATCGGACGATCTCCAGCCCGGCGCCCGGGATATGCGCCTCCGTGCGCCGATCGAAGCCGGCCCCGTACGCCCATGCCATCCAGGGCGCCCAGAGTCCGGCCACGAACCGCCGCACCCTGCCCCTCGGGCGCACATATTCCAGCAGCCGGATCCGCCCGCCGGGCCGCACCACCCGGCGAAGTTCCCCGAGCGCCGGCCCCTGCTCGCTCTCGGGCAGCACGCAGAAGAGGAAAGTGGCAACGGCCGCATCGAATGACCTGTCCGCCAGGTCGAGCCGCGTGGCGTCCATCTCGCGCAGCTCGACCTCCGCCCCGCATCTCCGCCGTCTACGCTCCGCGCGCGCCAGCATCGCCGGGCTGTTATCGATCCCGACGACAGACGCGCCTTGCGGGTAGTACGGAATGTTCCGCCCGGTCCCGACGCCCGCGTCGAGCACCCGCCCGCGCAGCCCGTCAAACAGGAGCGGCCGGATCCTGCGGTAGCGCATCCGCTCGAACGGCCAGTCGAGCAAATCGTAGTACGGCGCGATGCGCTGGTATCGCGCAGGATCGGACGGCATGGCGGACTCTCCCCAGGGCGGCGATTGCGGTGCCGCGGCGCGGCGCTGCACAATCCCCATCCCTTCTTTCATAACGTTCGAACCGGGGGCGCCGATGCGTGGCTGCGACGACCTCGAACGCCAGCCCGCCGGCGCCCCGGCCTGACGGCGTGGGAGCCTATTATGCCGCCACGGTCGCCGATTTCCTCGCCGCGGATCCGGCTTCCATCGCCGAGCGCCTCGCCGCCGAACAAATCCGGCACTTCCGGCTGACCGAGGCGGCGGTCATCGGCGCCTGGGAGACGACGATCGCGGTGCTCCGCGCCGCCCTCGCGACCCTCCCGACGGCGCGTACCTGGCGGCTTCTGCTCGAATATCCAATGCTCCGTCTCGGACGGCGCATCGACGCGATCCTGATCGCCGAGCGCATGGTGCTCGTGCTCGAGTTCAAGGCGAACGCCACCACCTTCGCCGCGGAAGACCTCCGCCAGGTCGAGGATTACGCGATCGACCTCCGCGATTTCCATGCGCTGAGCCGCGCGATCCCGCTGGTGCCCATCCTCGTCGCCACCGAGGCCCGCGCGCCCCAATTCGAATGGCCGCTCGCGCTCGACGGCGTCGCCCCGCCGATGCCTGCCTCCGCTTCCTCGCTCGCCGGCCTGATCGCAGCGCTTGATCACCATTTCCCCCCGCTCGCCGCGCCCATCGACGCCACCGCCTGGGAGCGGGCCGCCTATCGCCCGGTCCCGGGAATCGTCGAGGCCGCCCGTATGCTCTACGCGCGGCACGATGTCGCCGAGATCGCAACCGCCCGCGCCGGCGCGGCCGAGCTCGCGCGCACCACAACCGCGATCGTCGATGCGGTCCGCCGCGCCGAGACCGAGCACCGCCATCTCGTGCTCTTCGTGACCGGTGTCCCGGGCGCCGGCAAGACGCTCGTCGGCCTCAACGCCGTTTTCGGCGCCGGCCGTACGCTCGGTGCGGCCTATCTCACCGGAAACCCGACGCTCGTGCACGTGCTCCGCGAGGCGCTCGCACGCGATGCCGGGCGCGGGCGCAAAGGGGCGCTCCGCGCGGCACGCCAGAAGGTCGAGGCAAAAATCCAGGCCCTGCCGAAATTCCGCGACCATTACGTCCTTCATGGCGACGAAATCCCTGCCGAGCGCGTCGTCGTGATCGACGAGGCGCAGCGCTGCTGGTCGCGCGACCACGCGGTGCGCAAATCGCAAAGCCGCCTTCCCAGGCTCACCGATTCCGAGCCCGGCCACCTGCTCGAGATCATGGCGCGCCATCGCAACTGGGCGGCGCTCGTCTGCCTCGTCGGCGGCGGGCAGGAAATCCACACGGGTGAGGGCGGGCTCGCCGAATGGGGAACAGCGCTCCGCGAGCGCGCGCTTTGGCAGATCGAGGCGTCCGGCGCGGCGTGCGAAGCCGCCGACCCGCGCCAGCGCCTCCCGCGCCTTCCGCACCTCACCGAAAACGCCGCACTCGCCCTCACCGTGCCGATGCGCGCGATCCGCAACGAGGCCGCGCCCCGTTGGGTCGACGCCGTGCTCGCCAATGCGCCCGAAGAGGCCCGCCGCATCGCCGAGCACGAGGGCGGCGTGCCGTTCCGGGTGACCCGCGATCCCGCCGCCATGCGCAGCACCTTGCGCGCGCTCGCAGCCGGCGGCTGCCGCACCGGGCTGCTCGCGAGCTCCGGCGCCCGCCGGCTCCGCGCGGAGGGAATCGGTGCCGAGCTTGCGCACATGGACGTCGTCGCGGTCACGCGCTGGTTTCTCGACCGCTGGCCCGACGTCCGCGCCTCGGACGCGCTCGAGGTCCCCGCGACCGAGTTCTGCTGCCAGGGCCTGGAGCTCGACTATGTCGGCCTCTGCTGGGGCGGAGACCTCATCCGCCACGGACCCCGCTGGCAGGTGCGCAATTTCCGCGGCAGGAAATGGACGATCCCGCGCACCCCCGAACCCATCGCCAACGCGATGAACACGTACCGCGTCCTGCTCACCCGTGCCCGTTATGAGACGATCCTCTTCGTCCCGCCCGGCAGCGCGGAGGACGAGACCCGCGAACCAGCAATCCAGGACGCGATCGCCCGATTCCTCCTCGATTGCGGCGCCCAACCGCTGGACGATCAGCCCGGCCGCGCCGGCCTTGTTGGCCAGCCCGAATCGGCGCAACGTCCCTTCCGCCTCCGCTGACGCGGGCCCGGATCCCCGGCCCCGCCCTTCGGCCGCCGATGCGCCGCGGAGCGCGCTTTCAGGAGCCCCGTAGGTTGGCCAGCGGATCGGTATGAGCAAGGGCAGGAAAACCGCCGCGAAGCGCGTGCGCCGCATCGCCATCCTCGCGGTGATCCTGGTGCCCGCCGCCTGGTTCGTCCCAGTCCCCACAGGCATCCTCGTCGCCTGCGGCGTCATCGACGTGCTCCGCCACCGCCGAATCACCGTCCGCCTGGTCGAGCAGTATTTCACCGGCAACGGCATCCTCACCTGGCTCCTCTCGCCCCTGAACCTGCTCGCCGACCTCCTCTCCCACCGCAATCCCGGCATCTCCACGCTCGCGAGCCTCCCGCCCGCCCACCGCGCCGAGATCGAGTCCTGCACTCGCGCGCTCACCGAGAACGCGGACCTCGTGAAGGCGCACGTCGCCAAAACCCTCGCCGCCAACCGCCGCGGCATGTTCACCTTCCAATGGTACGGCCGCCCGCAATCGCCGGAGATGCGCATCCCCGCCTTCGAGCGCGATTACCGCTATATCAAGACGATCGCCCTCTCGGTCTTCAACACGCGCGAGCGGACCTCCTGGCATTTCGGCCCGCTCCGCCTCACCTTCCGCGTGCTCTTCAACCTCGATCCGATCGACAGCCGCGCCGTCTTCATCGAGGTGGACGACCGCATCCACTACTGGATCGACGACCCCCTCTTCATCTTCGACGACACCTTCTTCCACCGCTCCACCAACGACGTCGAGCAGGTGCGCTACTGCCTTTTCATGGACATCGTCCGCCCCAACCGCTGGGACGCCCTCTTCGATGTCGCCGTCCACGCCGTCAGCGTCATCTCCCGCTCCTTCCAGCGGATGTTCTACAAGAACTGGTCCTTCCTCCGTTAAGCGGCGGCATCCCTCTCGACTGTAACGCGCATCCGGCGGATGATGCGCAACCTTTACACTCCCTCCCCACACGCGGTCCCCCGATGATCCGCCGCCTCCCGCTGCTGCTCGCCCTGCTGCTGCCGCTCCCGGCTGCCGCCGCCGTTCTCAAGGTCGCGACCTGGAACATGGAGTGGTTCACCCTCCGCCCGGCCGGCGATCCCTCCCTCCCCGCCTCGGTCAAGCCGAAGCAACCGGCGGACATCGCGAAGCTCCGCGCCTATGCGAACATCCTCGATGCCGACGTGGTCGCGATGGAGGAGGTGGACGGCCCGGTCCCCGCCGCCGAGGTCTTCACGCCCGACCGCTACGTGCTCCACTTCACCGCCGACCATGTCGTGCAGCGCGTCGGGTTCGCCATCCGCCGCGGCCTCTCCTTCACCGCCAACCCCGACCTCACCGCGCTCGATCCCTATCCGCCCGACGCGCCCGAGCAATTGCGGAGCGGCGCCGACATCACGGTTCATCTCGGCGGCACAAATCTCCGCATCCTCGCCGTCCACCTGAAAACCGGTTGCTGGGAGGTCCCGCTCGACCAGCAGCGCCCTGCCTGCGACGTGCTCCGCGAGCAGCTTCCCGTGCTCGAGCGCTGGATGGCAGCCCGCCGCGCGGCGGGCACACCCTTCCTCATCATCGGCGATTTCAACCGCGTGCTCGGCCCCGATGAGGCCTTCCTCGCCGGGCTCGATCGCGTCACGCCCCTCGCGGTCGCCACCGCAGCCGTGCGCAATCCCTGCTGGGGCGGGCGCTACAGCACCTTCATCGACCAGATCCTCGCCGGCGACGCCGCCCGCGCCTGGATGGAGCCTTCCACCTTCCGCGTGCTCGTCTATCGCGAGACCGCGCCCATCTGGAAGGAACGCCTCTCCGATCACTGCCCGGTGATGGTCGATTTCAACCTACCCGGCTAAACACTCGCCATGCCCCAGACCTTCTTCATCTCCGGCGCCTCCGCCGGCTTCGGCGCCGCCATCGCGGGCCGCTCCGTCGCCGACGGAAACCGCGTCATCGCCGCCGCCCGCCGCCGCGACCGCCTCGCGGCCCTCCGCGAAGAGCTCGGCGAGCGCCTGCTCCCCTTCCCCCTCGACATCACCGATCCCGCCGCCGTCGCGGCCCTCCCCGCCGCGCTCCCCGCCGGCTGGCAGGAGGTGGACGTGCTGGTCAACAACGCCGGCCTCGCCCTCGGCCTCGACCCCGCCCAGCGCGCCAAGCTCTCGGACTGGGATAGGATGGTGGCGACCAACGTCACCGGCCTCCTCCATCTCACCCACGCCTTCCTGCCCGGCATGTTCGCGCGCAACCGCGGCCACATCGTCAATCTCGGCAGCACCGCCGGCCGCTACCCCTATCCCGGCGGCCACGTCTACGGTGCCTCCAAAGCCTTCGTCGCCCAGTTCAGCCTCAATCTCCGCGCCGACCTGGTCGGCACCAACATCCGCGTGACGGACCTCGAGCCCGGCCTCGTCGGCGGCACGGAGTTCAGCGCCGTCCGCTTCGGCGATCCCGCCCGCGCCGCCTCGGTCTATGCCGGCACCACCCCGCTCACCCCGGAGGACATCGCCGAGGCGGTCGCCTGGGCCGTCGGCCTGCCGCCCCACGTCAACGTCAACCGCATGGAGATCATGCCGACCTGCCAGGCGCCAGGCCCGCTCGCGATCAAGCGCCGCGAGTCCTGAGCGGGGCCGCCTCGATCGCGATCCTGGTCAGCTCCGACATCGCCACCGCGATCCCCGGCGCCGCGGCGAGCACCGGCGCCCCGCGCGCAAGCCCGCCCGCTTCCAGGAACGGGCTGATCACCCCTCCCGCCTCCCGCACCAGCAACAGCCCTGCCAGGCAGTCCCATGCATTGATGTGCAGCTCCGCATAGGCGTCCGTCCGGCCGTCCGCCACATAGGCAAGTCCGAGCGCCCCCGAGCCGCCGCGCCGCACCGCCGCCCCCGCCGCGAGCGCGCGCCCCACGCACGCCAGATATCGCTCGCTCTCGACGCGCGTGGACCAGCCGATCTCGACCATCGCCTCGGCCATTTCCTCCGTCCGCGCGACTGCGATCCGCGCCCCGTTCCGGCTCGCCCCTTGGCCGGCCCGGGCGAAATAGAGCTCCCCGCGCACCGGATCGAGGATCGCGCCCAGCGTCATCGCGCCACCGGCCAGGAAGGCGACCGAGACGCAGAAATGCGGCAGCCCCCGCACGAAGTTCGCGGTGCCGTCGATCGGATCGACCACCCAGAGCCGCGCGCCACTTCCCGCCGCCCCGCCGCCCGTCTCCTCACCGAGAAACCCGTCGCCCGGAAATTCAGCCAGCAGCCGCCCCTTCAGCAGCCGCTCCACCGCCCCGTCCGCCGCACTCACGAAGTCCTGCGGCCCCTTGCGCCCGACCGCAAGCCGCCCCGGCTCCGCGAGATAGGCCAGCACCTCCTTCCCCGCCGCCGCCATCACCGCCCGCAGGACCCCCTCGCGCGCATCGATCTCGCCCTCCCTCACGCGCCCGCCCCGCCCCGCACGCTGCCGCGCTCCACGAGCGCCACCGGCAGCACCACCGGCGCCGCACCCGCTTCCGGCTCCTCCTCGCGCCCGAGTGCCTCCATCACCGCCGCGACCAGATGCGGCACCGACTGGCGAAGCGTCGTCAGCCGATAGCCGAGCCAGGCTGCCTGCGGGATGTCGTCGAACCCGATCACCGAGAGATCGTCCGGCACCCGCAATCCCAGCTCGTGCCGCGCCCCGTCCATGAAGCCCATCGCGATGAGGTCGGTCGCGCAAAACGCCCCATCGATGTCGCGCCCCGCAAGCACTCGCCGCGCGGCGCGAAGCCCGGTCTCGTACCCGGTCGTCCCTTCCGCCCAGACCGCGCAGCCCATCCCCCGCACCTCAAGCTCGGCCCGGAACGCCTCGATCCGCCGCACGATGCTCGCCGTGCCGCTCGCACTCCCGATCACCGCGAGCCGCCTTCCGCCCGCCGCCACCAG
>Ga0335075_10004968_pt1 | contig 20708 bp, 14 predicted proteins | sample Lox_Sample_24_FD_206723 | JGI IMG/M metagenome (GOLD analysis project Ga0335075, IMG submission 206723) | Soil microbial communities from Loxahatchee National Wildlife Refuge, Florida, United States - Lox_Sample_2.4 | ecosystem: Environmental > Terrestrial > Soil > Wetlands | place: USA...
CTGTTTGATAAAAAGACGCAGACAGTCCGCTTCGAGATCAAGCTCCACGAAGGCCAGCGTCTCGACAAGTTCTGCAGGGCCGCCGGCAATCACATGGTCGAGTACGTAATCCGCACAGGCCAGCCCCTTCTAATTCGCGAGCGTTTCGCCGAAGAAACGCAGCGCCGCGGCTTTCAGCCCCGTAATACGTGCGGCTCCGTCTGCGCCGTTCCGTTGATTTTGCGTGACGAGACCGTTGGCGCCGTCGCCGTTTACAGCAAGGAGGAGCGCGCGTTCGACGAAGGACACGTTGAATTGCTCCGGGTCCTGGCCAGCGAGGCGACAATCGCAATCGAAAACGCGCGATTGTTCTCCGAAGAGCAGAAGAGGTCGCGCCAGCTCTCCTTGATCAACACCGTATCCAAGCACGCGATCACCACGCTCGATCCCGAGGAGATGCTTGCGAAAATCACCCTCGAAATTGAGAAAGAACTGTCCTACGACCACATTGCGATTGCGACGCTCGACTATTCGGCGAAAGAACTGACTGTTCAGGCGGAAGCAGGCACGAGGCGCGAGGCACTGGGCCGGCACATTCCCTTGGGTGAAGGCCTCGTCGGACAAGTGGCACGCACAGGTGAAGCGGCGGCTGTGCGCAACGCCAGTCCGTCGACGCCAAGGACCGTGCTGCCCGGTTCGGCTGCGGCTCTGGCGCTGGCGGTCACGTACGGCGAACAATTGCTCGGTGTTCTGTACGTGGAGTGCTTGCAGCCCTACGATTTCGCCGACCAAGAGATACAGCTCCTGCAGACCCTGGCCGATCTCTTTGCAGGGGCCCTGCACAATGCGATGACTTTCCAGAAAGCGCAGGAACAGGCGATCACCGACGGCCTTACCGGTGTGAAGACGCACCGTTTCCTGATGGAGGCTCTGTCGTCGGAATGGAAGCGGTCGACGCGCGCCAATCGCCAGTTCGCGCTAGTACTGATGGACCTCGATCGTTTCAAATTCGTCAACGACTTCTACGGACACCTCGAAGGCGACGTCGTACTCCAGCGCGTCGGGCACATTCTCGAGCAGAATTGCCGTCGGTCCGATGTTGTTGCGCGCTACGGCGGCGACGAGTTCGTCATCCTGATGCCGGAAACGACCATAGAGCAGGCGCGGCAGCTTGCGAATAAGCTGCGCGGCTGGGTCGCGTCGGATCCCCTTTTGCGCGACAAGAACATCACGGCGAGCTTCGGCATCGCCGGTTTCCCGCTGCATGGCTCGACGCCGCAGGAATTGATTCAAGTCGCGGACTCCTCGATGTATCTCTCGAAGCATCAGGGAGGCAACTCGGTCTCGAGCGCAGAACAGGGCGATTCGCTCGACCGCAAACGCTGGAAGAAAGATGTGCTCGAGGCGTATCTCGGCGTCACGCTGAAGCGTCTTTTTTCCACCGGCCCCGAGGCCTTCGAGGAAATCTATCGCCGGCTCGAGCAATTCACACGTTCGCTTGAACAAAGCGCCGGCGGTTCGGAAGACGGCATTCCGCCTGCCGTCGTGGAGACTATCACTTCGCTTGCCTTCGCCATAGACGCCAAGGACCAATACACCCAGGGACATTCACAGAAAGTTTCCGCATATGCTGCCATGTTGGCCAAAGCGCTCGGTCGTCCTGGCGATGAAGTCGAGGAGATTCGCCTTGCCGCGATGCTCCACGACATTGGAAAAGTCGGCATTCCTGAAGCCATCCTCAACAAGGCCGGCAGTCTCGACGCGCGCGAGTGGGAAACCATGAAAACGCATACTGATCTCGGCGCGAAAATTCTCGAGCCGCTGCACGGTGTGTCGCGCATGCAAAAAATGATCCGTCACCATCACGAGTTCTTCGATGGCACAGGCTATCCGGACCAGCTCGACGGCGAGAACATTCCCTACGGCGCGCGAGTAATCGCTATTGCCGATTCGTACGACACCATCACCTCGGAACGCACCTACAAAAAGGCGCGTACCCCCGAAGATGCCTTGCGCGAAATCGAACGCTGCGCCGGCAGTCAGTTCGACCCGGAACTCGTTCGCGTTTTCATCGAGACCATGCGTCGCTCGCCCCGGTCAATGCCCGAACGGACGCCGGTCCCTGACCACGACCACGCCGACACCCCGACGGCGTAAGCCGACGTTTCGCACCGCCAGCGCCTGCCTGCCGCAGGAAGATCTCGCCGGCAATTTTTCTCGTGTGCGAGTGAGGCCGTCGCGACAAGCGGCAACAGACGATTCGAGTGGTTTCGTCTCACGGTCCCACCTGCTAGCGTCGGAGGCGCGATCGTATTTAGCCCGGCCACGCAGCGAGCCCCGCCGCGGGTAGGCGCAGCGAAGTACCGGGCCGCACCGGCCAAGCGGCCGCAAGTCCCGGAGGGACGATTGAATCGCCGCTGAACCAATATGAAATCATCGTGGCTCGCTGCCATCCTTCAAATATCCTCGGATCTTCTCCAGCACGCCTGTCAGCATCGCCTGCGTCAAAGTTCCCGTGAACGTGTTCTGGTGGCTCGGATGGTATGACACGAAGAGCCGGGGCAAATCACCGTCCATATCAAAACTCGCTCCGTGCGCGAAGCGAAACGGCGTGAAGCTCCGAATTTTTCCCTTTTGCTTCAGAACTTCCAGGTAGCCGATCATTGCGATGCGCCCAAGCGCGAGAATTGCGCGTGGCTCCAGGATTTCGAGTTCGCGTTCCAGATACCGCCGGCAGTTCGCCATTTCAGAAGGAAGCGGCTTATTTTCCGGCGGGGCACAACGCACCACCGCCGCAACATACACGTTCTTGAGTTGCAGACCATCATTGCGATTCGTGGACGTAGGTTGATTCGCGAATCCGGCACGATACATCGCTTCGTACAGAAAATCGCCGGACCGGTCGCCGGTGAACACGCGGCCCGTCCGGTTGCCGCCGTGCGCAGCGGGAGCAAGTCCCAGAATCAGCAGCTTCGCATTGGGATCGCCGAAACCCGGAACCGGCCTGCCCCAGTAGTCCCATTCCTGAAACGCGCGCCGCTTCTCGTGCGCCACCCTCTCCCGATAGACCACCAGTCGCGGACATTTTCGGCACCGCACGATTTCCGCATTCAGTTCATCGAGCAGGCTCGCGCGCTTCGCGGTCACGCTTACACGCTAACACGAACCATACCCATCGGATTCTCATAGACCTTTTGAATTTAGTTTTTGATGATCCGCGAGTTAGTCGAATTCAAACACTGGCGAAGGCTGTTCGGCACCTACATGGCCGGCTTTGATTTTGGCTTTTGCGTAATTCTCGCCGCGGATTGGTCCTCCAGCCAGACGCCGCAGCATTGCGATTTGGCCGACGTGCGCCAACGCGTCGGCGATCGGCCCTTGAAACAATTCTTCCGGAGGGCAGCCGAGCGGCTTCCTGGAAGACAAACGCGCGTCAAACGCTTCAAGCGCCGAGAAGAAGCGCTCCGAACCTTTTTCCCAACTGACAGCTGCAGAATTGCGCCATTTCTCAACACCGTTTGCCTTTGAAAGCGCCCAATCCAGCAGGTCCCCGATATGGATCAGAATTTGTCCGGGAGTTCGGGTGGAGTCGCCGGCGCGAAATTCCGCAAACGCCAGCGGTGCGCCGCGAATCGCTTTTCCTCCGCGATAAGCCAAAGTGGCAACCGTGTGGCGCAGCAAAGCGTGGTCTCCGCGTGTCGAGCTAGTTCCACTTGACGACACCCGCGCTCGCCTTGTCGATCGCGTCCTTTTCTTCGGCAATTTCGTCTCTCCGTTCCGCGAATGCTACCACAATCGAATCCGACGCACGGCAACACCGTCATTCTGGGTCGCCTTTCGCGCCGAAGCTCGCCCGTCATTTTGTGGGCGGGCCTGGCGCCCGTGGCGGAAATCTCGCCGAAATCTTCTCCTTCCGGACAACGCGAAAGAGAAGTTCTTCCCCTCTGGAGCTGGATATTGTATACATCTCGAGTCGTTCGCTTCTCGGAGGCACCAGTGATCAGAATCGCTCGCATCGTTCTTTCAGTTTTCCTTCTTTCCTGTGTCCTTCTACCTTCTTCTCGCGCCCAGGAACGCGAGGAACCAGGTAAGTCGATCGGCAAAGTATCCGTTCGCGGCAACCTGATCCTCATGGAACTCGACAAAGACGCCCTCGGCACCGAAAACCTGTTCGATCTGAACCACCGCACACTTCGCTTTACACCTGCGGGCACAGGATATCGCGTCGCAAACATTCCACTGCAATGGGACGCCGATTTCGGCCAGAAAATGACCGACCCGAAAGTTACGCTTCAGAATTTCGCTTTTCCGTTCTCTGGAAAAACGTGGGATTCCTTCACGGTTGGCGTGACGGGATCAATTCGTTTCGGTCCTCCTCAGCACCTCGGCTTCGATTTTGGCATGCCAGCCGGCTATCGCCCTCGCGATGAAGGCGGCGTATCTATAGCGCGATTCGATGCGTTGTCTGAAGCGGCCGGAAACCTCGTCAATAGCGTTCCGGCAATTTGTGCCTTTTTCAAGCCGCGCATGTCCGGCGACCGCTACGTTAAGGAACTGCCGGATCGCGTGGTGGTGACGTGGGACATCACCGAGCCATACGGCAACATCCAGGACTTTACTTGGTACAAGACGATCAATCGCTTCCAAGCCGTTTTGCACAAGGACGGCGCAATCGAGCTGTCTTACAACCAGCTTGCAGCGAAGGACGCAGTCGTCGGCGTCTATCCCATGATCCCCTCCGGCACAGAAAAAATTTTAGGCACCCTGCCGGGAACGAGCAGTTCCGGAGCGCCGGCAAATCTCGCTCTTCGTGACGTGCGAATTTCCGCTGTCGCGGGACTGTTCCTCAAAGTAAGCTTCGACGCCACAGGCGCCGTCTTGCCGGAAGGCGATCCAGGTATCGGCGGCATTTCTTATCACATCCATTTCGCGGCTAAGCCGCCTTCTCTCGGCTCTGAGTCTGGTGCTCCGCCTGCTACCGCCGATTGGACGATTTTCGGATTCGCGCCTCGCAACCCGGCATACGGCAAGGCGCGTTACGTCGCTTTTGGTCCGGGCGTCTCACGCAATGTCACCGTCAGCGGCAATACCATCTCGATGCAGGGGATTCTCCCGCCTGCGCTGCGTGACATCGCGCAAATCACAGTATCGGCTGAGACGTCCGCATCGCGTTCGCAGGAGCCGGTGTCGCAGGTTACTGCCAGCGCTGTTGCCATCAGCGGCATCCACAATCCTGAAGTCCATTTCGCGGATCTCAAATCCGGACCATTTCCTGTTGTCTACGAAGCGTTTCACTATTATTCGTTGCCGAATCCGCGCGACCTCTCGTGCACGGTGATCAAAGGCCTCGGCGATCATTACGATTTCCTCGCCTATTACTCGGATTTCCGCGTCGACAACCAGGAAGCCGGCACTCCCAGCGACGGCCCGCTTGGTTCCACAGGACCCGCAGTCACTGGGATTGGTGCGGAGCAGCGCGGCCTCGCGTCCTACTGCTCGCCGGGACGCTTCCAATGGGGATTCATTCAGCCCGTCTATTCCGGCGCGATACAAATGCAGAAGTATCCGCCGGCTGACGCGCCCATCGGCGACACGCACGACATCACGTTCTACAAAAAGCAGCTCGACGAAATCTCGCAGAACGGCCAGATGCCGCCGTACATGTACGCAATGTCGCAGATTGGTCACGAAATGGGACATCGCTGGGCCGCGTTCGTCTCCGCCAAAGTTGGAAACGAAACGATTCAGCTCGGCCCCACGCACTGGGACATGGGCTTGCAGGCGCGCGTGCCGTTCCCGTACGTGCGACCCACCGAAGCGTCCATCATGGGTGGCGGCGTCTGGCAGGATAATTTCGACGGCACCTATACGCAGCTCGACGACAATTACTACGTCCCGGCGACCGGCTATTCCTATCTCGACCTCTACCTGATGGGTCTGATTTCACCCGCCGAAGTGCCGAATTTCTTTATGCTTCGGCATCTCCAGCCCGCAGGCACAGACGCCAACGGGCGTCCCATCAAAGACGCGAACGGTCATCCGATCTTCAAAGCCGATCGGACGAAGGTCACGATTCAGGACGTGATTGCCGCCGAAGGTCCGCGCACGCCCGACGTGAACCATTCGCAGCGCCAGTTCAACACCGGCATGGTCATCGTCGTTCAACATGGGATGAAGCCGAGCAGCCGGCTGATCGAGGAAACCGAAGGCATCCGCGACCAGTGGATCAAATTCTTCTCCATCACCACCGGCCGCCGCGCCACAATGACCGCCAACCCGCGGTGAAGAAGGCCGGGGCTAGTCGGTAGTGATAAGTGGCGAGTCGCTAAATATGAACCGCCGCCAAGGCGAAAGCCCAAGGCCTCAGGTCTGAAGACCTGACCTACATTGCGCGCCGAATTGTGATTCTACTCTTCGATAAGGCCTCCGTTGGTGACCTGGGAGAGATCCCTCGGCTCACCCGCCACGGCGGGCAGCGTTGCTCCGCTCGGGATTCCGATCCTGATCGGATCGGAAAGTGTATCGAGTAATTTTTGGTGACGTTGTTGATTCCGCCGGGCTTGACTCCAATTCTTACTCGACATGTGTATCGAGTAACGATGCAGGGCACCGCGGCCGTAGAGCGGATAGCGACGGGGCGCCGAACAGACCGAAAATGTACCTATTGAATTTGCCATTTTTGTTGAAGGGATTGGAGTTGCGGCGAAAATCAATCGGCAGGTGTACCTATTGATTTGACGTTTGGCGCCTATGCTCAAGGCTGGGAGTGGGATCAAAAAGCCCCATTTTGGGAATGCCATGGTTGGTTGAGTGTCGCCGCTCATTGATATGCCTCCGAGCGGACGTTATCACAAAGTAATCATATTGTCAAGAGGACCAGTACTGTGGAAAAGTCGAACCGAACGTCTGAGGCCATGGCCTGGTCCCCGTACAGTCAACGAGACCGACCGGCTTTCTATCTAGAGTGGTCGCGAGAAGATCGGCTTGCAAGGAATAAGATGCTTTTGCCATCTGGACTGTACAGCGGGGCGTAAACCTGGGTGTACCCATTCGGGTCGGAGGGATCAGCAGGTTTGTCCTTGAATACATTGTCCGTGACCCGTCGGATACTTCCATTGGAGGTGTTGAGCTCATAAATTTCGGAATGCCTCAAGTATCCGCGGTAGTCGTTTACTCCATCCGGTCGACTGTCGGAAATGACCGCGGAGTAGACTATGGCGTTCGCGTCGGGGCTATAGTTTGCCCCTTCTATCGTAAGGACGACTCCCGCCCGTCGATTGATCGGTCCATGCAAAAGAACGTTGCGCACACCAGTACTGAGATCGACGGTAAAGATGGTTGAACAGACGGTGTTGACGACCATGATTTCCGACGAGTCTGTTGGATTGAACACGGCGTTTTCATAGACACTATTGCTTATCAGCTTCTCGTTTGAACCATCTGCATCAGAAACATATAAACCTGCAGCCTTGCGGTATAGGAATTTAGACCCATCGGAACTAACGCCAGCGTCGATGGCGTCTGGCACGATGAGCTTTGCATCGGTGCCATCTAGATTGATCGAGTAAATCCCCAATAGTTTATCGACACAGGTTCCGGCAGATGCATCGTACGCCGTGAACAGTATCCTTTGACTATCGGCCGTGAACGTTGGTTCGAACCCGCTGGAATAGCCTCCAACTTCGTGCAGGTTCGAGCCATCAGTATTCATGAGGAAGATCTTCCCGTTCGAGGGGGGAAGGCCTGCTATAGCAAAGCAGTGAGGACGCGGCAAATCTTCGAAGAATGCGCTCATGACGAGTTTCAAGCCATCCGGACTCAATTTGACTTGGACGACCCCGGCGGGTAATTTGCCGATTTCCCTGAGACCTGTTCCGTCTCGTTGAATCTCGAAAAGGCCGGGGAATTCTTGCCCCCTCGCGGGATGAACGCCCGCGAGAGCGATGAGAGCAAGGCCAGCGAGGAGAAAGGCTTTCATCATCCACCCGCTCATGATAGCGATTGTGTGTGGGGCTCGGTCGTCAACTTCGCCTTAGACAAAAATTCCCGCCGCCGCTATTGGTAATAGGTCACATTGCGGCTTTCGACGGTCCAAATGGTTCGGACACCGTTCGGGTTGTCGCTATATGTTTCCTTCCAAATCCAATTTCCCCGCTGGTCATATATGTAGCTGCACTTTGATACGTTCTCTCCGTTTTGCATCCTGCTCGCGGCGGACAAAATGTTTCCATTGGCATCGTAAACGTACAGATCCTGCGTTTTGAGGGAGCCGGCGGGAGAACGTTCGGTTCGGTCCAGAACGCGTCCCTGCGTGTCGTATCGAATCGTAATGGTTCCGGGCATGGTGCAATCGCAGGCGAAGTTCCCTGCGCCGGGCATTGTCGTGACTATCTTGACTGGACGACCGTGCCCGTCGTTCGTCGTTTCTACAACCGTTGTTGGAACAGAATCGGGCGCCTCGGGGTTGCGTGGGATGAAGTCGCCGCCAAAATAGAGTCTGCGAACAACCTTCGCCGCCGGATACTCATAGTCGACCCTCCAGGACCGAGCGGCTTCCTCGATCAACTTGCCCTGCGAATCGTACTTGTAATAGATTCGGTTGGACTCGCGGTACCGGGCATCGGAGTAGGAAGTTTCCCAGAGCAACCGCCCAGAGTTATCGTACACGTCCTCTGTCGTGTAGACGTTCCCGCCGTCCGATGTGAGTTCCGATCTTATTTCGTGGCCGCCTGCGTCGAAGGTAATAACGGTAGTAGGGCGATGTTCGTCCGAGTCGGGCGGTCTAGACCAATCGTCGCTGATCGTCAGCGTTCGACCGTCGGAACTGAAATTGAAGATGGTGCTCGATCGAAGCCCGGTGTCAGTTTTTATTCGCCTCGCGGTGAGACGTCCATTGGCGTCGAATGCGAGAAAGGTGTAGGAGCTGGTCACATTTGGCGACGAACGGTTGGGGAGCACCAGCCACGTCTCAGCTGTGCGAACGGGGCCTTTCAGATCACATTGCGCCTCAGTGACAGCGTGATCGCTTCTTTCACACGGAGCAATTGTGCCTCCGTGAGCTAAAGCGATCGGCCCAATTGCGAGAAGGACCGCAAGCGTTGCCAAAAAGGGATATAACAAGCGTCGCTTCATCGGCTCGCTCCATCCCGTTAGACACCAGAATGGACGCGTCGTGCATTCTTGGCGTTGTATTGCCGCCTCGTCCTTCTTGGCAGAAAGCAACGCAGTGCGGGGCGGCTGGCAAAGGAAACGGGTCCCTCGCGCGAAAAGGCAAAATCCTGCCGGGCTGAAGACCCCGGCCCTACATTCACACCTAAGTCGACGCGAGGTGGCGTTTCTTGACTCGGGTACCGGGCCGTGGCTAGAGTTTATGTCTGCTCGACGGCGTGCAACCCGTGTTGGGCTGCGTCGATTCAAAGCGGGAGTCCTCGTCAACGAGACGAGAGGAGTGGTCGTCATCGGAAAGTGGGTTCAGAATTCTCGGGCTTGGGCGGTAGCGATCGCCGCTATCGGGCTGATTAGCTTATCTGCAGTTTCCCTCGTTAGTGCAGCCGCAGGGACCGGCAGCTCACACGCGGGCAGCTTAGCGAGAGTCGCCGACAACGTTGCCGGAGGCACAACGGCTCCGGTCGCCAGCAGTTTGGCTGCGGGCAGCTTCGCCGCAGGGACTGGCAAGTCAGACGCTGTTGCGCGCAGCTTAGCTACAGGCGTCGGCAGCTCGGACGCTGCCGACAACCTGGCCGCAGGCGTCGGCGTCCCAAACGCTCGCGGCGGGCAAGCGACTTCGCAGAACTACACGGGGATCACCGTCCAATCCAGCCAACAGATTTTTGCCGTAATGTGCGCTCTGGATGCTGCCGGGTTCGGCTCGGATGAAAGCACGCTGGCGGAAATGCCCTACCGGCTGAAGTTGCGTGAAGACCTGCTGAAGATGCAGGGCCCGGCGACGACGGCGCTGCGCCAGTTCTACAGGCAACATGCGTTTTCGAGCCGCGCGGAGACGCTCTCGCGATACATCACCTTCTCGCTGGTGGTGGGCCCGCCGCCATCGTTCCCGTTTCTCTACGACCGCGACCTGCTGCCTCCGGACGTGCTGACGATCACGGATTTCGGGCCGGTGCTCGCCGAGTTCTTCCGCGAGGCCGACCTTGCGGAGCGCTGGCAGGAGGTGGAACCGGAATACGAGCGGGCGCAAGCGGAATACGACGGCCCCGTGCGGAATATCGTATTGAACACGAACGGGTATCTGCGCGAGGTGCTGACCGCGTCGCGCGGACGCGTTTTTACCGTGTATGTGGAACCTCTGGTCGGCGCGCTGACGAACTTTCGCATCTACGGCAGCACGTATTCCATCGTGGTGGGAACGCCCAACCCGCTTCCGCTGGCGGACATTCAGCACGCCTACTTGCATTTTCTGCTCGATCCGTTGCCCTTGAAATACGCGCAGCAGGTGGAGGCGAAGCGCCCGTTGATGAAGATTGCCTCGCAGGCGCCCCGGCTGCCTGCCGACTACCAGAACGACTTCGAGGCGTACACGGACGAATGCCTGATTCGCGCGGTGGAATTGCGGATGCAGCATCTTCCGCCGGCCCAGCTGGAAACGGCGCTGAAAGATCAGGATGACTCCGGCTTCATCATGGTACGGCCGCTGATGGATCGGCTGAAGGTTTTCGAAAAGGCCGGACCGGCGATGCAATATTATTTCCCGGATTTGATCGCCGGCATCGACGTCGCGGCGCTGCAACAACGATTTCAACACTACACCTTTGCCAGCGCGCAGTCCGCGCCCGTATCGGAACATGGAGCTGAGTTTGGCACGGCGAACGTCGCAACAGCGGCGACTCCGGACGAATTACTCGCAGAAGGCGAACGAGAGCTCGGACTGAAACAGCCCGACAAGGCAAAAGACGCATTCAACAAGGTGCTCGCGACGAATCCGAATTCCCTGCGAGCCCTGTACGGGATGGCGATCGCTTCCGTGCTGGACCGCGACGCAGACACCGCGAAGAAGTTCTTCGAAAAAGTGGTGGTGCTGTCGGAGCCGACTGAAACCCAGCAGAACACGGCACCAACAGATCCCACGATGCTCGCGTGGGCGCACGTCTATCTTGGGCGGATTTTCGATCTGGAAGAAGACCGCACGTCGGCCATCAACGAGTATCAGGCTGCGTTGACGGTGGTGGGCGCTCCCGAATCGGCGCGCGTAGCCGCCCAACAGGGAGTAAAATCGGCGTATCAGCCTGTTCTCCCAGCACAAGCAAAGCCGCAGTGATTTTGAGCCCGTGAATTCCCCGCTCGAAGCGGGCGCGAAAGACGAGAGGCAAAACATGATCCGACGAATCGATTTCCGGCACGCTCGAAACGTGACTCTTTGGCACCCTCGAAGCGTGACCAGCGCGACGCTCGCAACGGCAGCGGCACTGGCGTTTGCGTTCGCATCGCCGACCGGCCAGGCGGCCCAGCAGCAGAGCCCTTCGCAGCAAAGCCAACAGCAGCAGCAAAACCAGACAAAGCCTACGCTTGGCCAATCGCAAACGCCCGCGAGCGGGCAGGCAGCCGCGCCTGCGACTCCGAAGGTCGATCCCGAGGAAGAGGCTGCATACAAGTCGTTCGCCGACCTGAAGCCCGACGACTACGACGGGCAGATTCAGCAGGGCGAAGCTTTCGTCAAGAAATATCCGCAAAGCCGGTATAACGTTGCCGTCTATTCGCGGCTGGTCACGGCGTACTACAACAAACAACAGATGGACAAAATGTACGACGCCAGCGACAAAGCGCTCGCGATTAACCCGAACAACGTTGAGGTGCTTGCACTCGTCGGCTGGGTGATTCCCCATAATATCGACCCGAACGATCCAAGTTCAGGCCCCAAGCTCCAGAAATCCGAGGTTTACGAACAGCGGGCGCTGCAGATCATCCCGACGCTGTCGAAACCCGCAAACTTAACCGACGACCAGTTTGCGCAGGCCAAGGCGCAGGAGACTTCGCTGGCACACAGCGGCCTGGGGCTGACGTACTTTCGCGAGCAAAAGGCCGAAGATTCGGTGAAAGAACTGCAACTTGCCACCTCGACTGACAAGCCCGACCCGGTCGACCTTTTCGTCATGGGAATCGATCTCAGCAGCCTGAAGCGTTACAACGATGCAGCGCAGGCGTTTGACAAGTGCTCGCAGATTCCCGGAGCGATGCAGGACCGGTGCAAACAGCAGGAAGCGAAGGCCAAGACCGAGGCGACACAGCCCTCAAAGTAGTTCATAAAGCTGCGCTCGGTTTTTCGCACGCGCGAGGTGCGGAAGAACGCATCGTGGGAGTAGACTGAATCCTCCGCAGCCGGTGATCCGGCGCCTGCTTGCCGCGAGGGCCGCGCTGCGAGGCACATTGCATGACACAGAATGAACGCGACGAACTGGAAGAGAGGCTTGGATACCACTTCGCTTCCGAAGAACGGCTTGAGCGGGCGCTGACCCATCGGTCGCATCGGGGAGTTTCGGGCCAGATCGACAACGAACGGCTGGAATTTCTCGGCGACCGCGTGCTGGGGCTGGTCGCCAGCGAACGGCTTTTTCGGACGTTTCCCGATTGGGATTCGGGGAAGCTTTCGAAGGGACTGGCGCGGATCGTGAGCGAGCCCTCGATTCACGAGGCCGCGTGCGCGCTGAATTTGGGAGCGTACTTACGGATCGGACCGGGTGAGGAAAAAACCGGCGGGCGCGAAAAGAAACGCCTGTTGGCCGATGCATACGAGGCCGTAGTCGGCGCGATTTACATGGATGCCGGCCTCGGCGCCGCGTCGGATTTCCTGGACCGCACGCTTGTGCGACCCGCGCTGGCAAATCAGCTCGATAGCCTCGACCGAGGCGACTACAAATCAATTCTGCAGGAATGGCTCCAGCAGCGTTCACTTGGGGTAGCCGAGTACCGTTTGCGGGGCGAGTCCGGGCCGGAACACCAGAAAACATTTGAGGTAGAGCTGTGGCACGGCGGGAAGCTGCTCGCGTCGGCGAACGGCCGCAGCAAGAAAGAAGCCGAGCAGTCCGCCGCGATGCAGGCTTTCGCTGAACTCGAAGGAAGCAATGGAAACGCCTGATCGTGCGGAGGCGACAACTGCGGAGAACAATCCCATCGCCGTAGAAGAAGTTCCCGCCGCACTCGTTCAGCCCGAACAGCACAGGCAAAGCTTAACCGTCGCGGAATATATCGAATCGTTGCTGTTTACGATTCTGATCGCGCTGTTTGCCACAACCTTTGTCGTCCAGGCCTTCAAGATCCCTTCGCAATCGATGGAGCCGACGCTGCTGGTGGGCGACCACGTTCTGGTAAACAAGTTCATTTTCGGCGGAACAGGCGCGTGGTACGACAAGCTGCTGCCGTATCGAGCGATTCGGCGGGGCGACATCATCGTTTTCAAATTCCCTTTCGACGACCATTCGCATTACGTCAAACGCGTGATCGGGTTGCCAGGAGACCGCGTTCGGATTGTCAACGAACGCGTCTATGTGAACGACAGACCGTTGAACGAACCTTATGTGATTCACAGCCCGCCGGCGGAAGACCCGTTCGATCTGAACTTTCCCCCGAAAGATCCCTACGCATACGAGACCCTCCTGCGTCCCGAGTGGGCGGCGATCATCGCGGACTACATTCACGATGGCGAACTCGTTGTGCCGCCGAACCATTACTTCGTGATGGGCGACAACCGCGACGACAGCTCCGACAGCCGCTATTGGGGCTTTGTCGATCGCGATGCGATCATGGGCACGCCGATGCTGATCTACTGGTCGGTAGACGCGACATCACAGGATTATGACGATGACGGCGTGTTCGGCACGTTGCGTGGCATGTTCGAGTCCGTTCTGCACATTCGCAACGGCACCCGCTGGCACCGTTTGCTCCGTGAAGTGCATTAGTCGATCTATGCTCGAAGTGGAGCTTCAAACGTTCTGTCACCGTTCGCACGGAGCACTGAAGCAGATTACCCGAACGCTATTGACACACGTTTTGGCATTTTTGAACTTTTCGCGCGAGATGTTGACTCGACCTATGAATTTCTGTAAAAAGCTAAGGCATGCGGGTGAGGCACAGAATCGTCGCCATTGGTCTGCTCATCGCGACCCTTTTGCCTTGCCTTACCTTCCTGGAATTTGTGGAGCTGACTACTTTCCACGACGATCCGTCGAACGCATTTATTCTCACGTCCCCCTCGAGTCGCTTTTCCGTTATTGCTGACCGTCGAATTGCTACGAACGAAACAGAAAACACCCCGCAGGTTTTCGCCGCGGGTCCCCGACGGACATCGCTTTTCGAAGTGAGTCCCGCACGGGCCCCGCAGGATTTGCTGGCGCTTTTTTCCCTCTGGCGAACGTAACCGGCTTCAACCTTTCGCTTCCTCTTTTCTGTAGAACTCTCTAGAATTTCGAAGAATACAGGATGCATACATAATGAATACACAGGGAGGGTTACGTGTTTATAGGGCAACGTCTTAAGGAACTGCGCAAGTTGAAGCGCCTGAGCCAGGGGCAAATCGAAAAGCGCACCGGATTGCTGCGGTGCTACACGTCGCGCGTTGAAAACGGGCACACGGTGCCGAGCGTGGAGACGCTCGAGAAATACGCGCGGGCGCTTGAAATCCCGATGTACAAACTTTTCTACGATGGCGACAAGCCGCCGGAGAAGCCGGCCGGGCCGGCATTTCGTGATGCGACGCGAACGTGGGGTGCGAACGGAAAAGAAAGGCAGGAGCTCCGGGCTTTCGCCAAGGCGCTGTCTCGGCTCAATGATCGACAGCGCAAACTGCTCTTCGCAACTGCCGCATTGATGGCATACGAACGCCGAAAGAAGTAGCTGCGGGCAGTACTGGAGTAAATTGGGCAGCGCTTCGCTGAGGCGCGCGTTCGTTTGTAAACGGAGCGCGCGACGCTCTCGCGGCCGTGTTTTTCTTGCAAAAACACCGTGTCGTTAACCGAGCGTCCCTAGCGCAGATTTGCGGGCGGCGTCAGGTCCGAGGCAGATCGTACACAGTGCCAGACGACAGTGGCACGGACGCCGTCGCGTTCCCCGGGTCGCTATTGCAAGATGACGTTATCCCGCTTACGCTGATACCCTCAGCTTTTGGACCGCAGAGAGACTGAGCTTCACTCGCCGTGTCAAAGTTGATGTCCGAACCGATCACGTCTGCCGCTTCGCTTGAATCCCCGTCAAAGAAGCGCGCTCCATCGTGGTATGGCCTGCTGAAATGGGCAGCGGTGGTCCTAGCGTGCCTTTGGCTAGCCGACGCGGGCATATCGCTTCTGATCCAGCACACGGCGCTGAAGCGGCGGCTGACCGCGCGTTTGGAAGCGGCGTTTGGACGGCCTGTTCAAGTTGGCGGATACGCATTCACTTTGTGGACAGGACCACAGCTCGAAGCGTATGGGCTGCGAGTGGGAGAAGACCCGCGGTTCGGGTACGAATATTTCCTGCGCGCGGATTCGATCGCGCTGCGTGTCCGATTGTTTTCGAGCTTGCTGCGGGGCCATCTCGAGTTGGGAACGATTTCTCTTTCACATCCCAGCCTGAATCTTGTTCGCAACGCCGACGGCGATTGGAATCTCGCCGAGTGGCTGCCGCGTCCGGAGGAAGCCGGCGGTTCCGGAGCAAATCCCGGGGCCCCGCTTGCCGTCAAGACGCCTGTCCCGCGTGTTTATAAAATCGAAGTGAATGATGGGAGGATCGACTTCAAACGTGGCGATGAAAAGCTGCCGTTCGCATTTGTTGACGTCAACGGCACGGCAGAAACAGAAGGCCCTGGGCGGTGGCGGCTGAATCTGGTTGCTGCGCCAGAGCGCGCGGCGGTAGTTGTACAGGATCCGGGACTGCTGCATCTGGTCGGACATCTTGGTGGGACCTCATCGCGACTGCGTCCGGCCGCGCTGCAGATCGACTGGAGCGACGCTTCGATCCCGGACGTTCTCCGGTTAACCAGCGGAAACGACTTCGGGGTGCGCGGGACGCTCGGCGTTTCGCTCACCGCGCGCACGCAAGGTGATTCCTGGGTTCTTACCGGCAATGCCGTGCTGTCACAACTGCATCGCTGGGACCTGCCGCTGCGCGGTGACAATCCTACTGTGTCTGTCGTTGCCGGCGGGCGGCTCGATTCGAGTGGCTCACGCGTTCAGCTAACGAGCGCGAAGATACAAATGGCGCATTCAAACGCCTCCGTAACCGGGGCGCTGGACTGGACGCACCCGGGAACCGAGTTCGCAGATCTGTTTGCGGCGCCTGCTGCGTCGGGAAACAAGATGCGCCCGTCGCGGCTGCGCCGGTCGAATGTTGCCAGCGCGGGTACCGAACTGGACGTTCGTTCGCCCGGCATTTCCCTAAGCGATCTGCTGGATTGGGCGCGTGCGTTTCACCCAGGAATTTCGGATGATCTCGCCTTGGGCGGTTTTGCGACGCTCGATGCGAACCTTGGCGGCTGGCCGCCGCGTGTACTCAGTGCAAACTTCCGTCTCGATCGCGGTGGCCTGGTGGGGACAGGCATGCCGTCGGTTCGTCTGGCGTCCGTCGCCGTTCGCTACGACTCGCGCCAAGGGATCACGTTCGCACCTGCAACGCTAACGGTCGGTTCTCCCGCGAACTCGTTTCGCGTCGAAGGGCTGGCAAAACCGGCCAGCGGAGTATTTTCTCTCCGCGCACGGGGAGGGGCGACGGACGTCCGAAGCGTGATCGAAGTGGCCGACAAGCTCGGCTGGAATCTGGCTCGCGGCTGGAAGATCACTGGGCCGGCCCATTGCGAGCTGCGCTGGGAACGCGCGGCATTGGCAGCTCGCACCAGCCTTTCGGGCTCAGTGCAGTGGGGGACGGCTTCTGAAGGCATTTCCGTCGCCGCGCCATTCTTGAATCGTCCTGTCGACGACATCCGCGCGCGCGCCGAACTGGGATCTGACCTGACGCGCGTCGCCGTAACTTCCGCTCGCGCCTTTGGGACACGATGGACCGGCACGCTCTCGCACGAACTGTCCGACGGCTGGAAATTTTCGCTGGCCGGAAATTCGCTTTCGGTGGCGGAAGTCGATCGTTGGCTCGACCCGCGCTGGCGCGAGAGTTTCCTCGACCGCATGCTTCCCTTCTTGAATTCGACTGCGGCCGCAAATGCGGCCGTGGATACCGTTCAGGCAAGCGGAAATATTTCGCTCGACGAGTTCGCGCTGGCGCCCGTGACGATCCACCAATTGCGAGGTGCTCTTACCGTCGATGGCCGCCGCATTGAGCTGTCAGACGCATCCGGGCAGCTCGACGGCGGACAGGTCAGCGGCTCTTTGCAGGCGCATTTCGACGCGACGCCGCGCTATGACACAACCGTTGATTTCTCAGCTGTAGATCTAAAGTCGCTTTCGGCCGAGTTTTCCTCGTTCGCCGGCGAATTTGCCGGTACCGCGTCCGCGAACATCCGGCTCACGATGCACGGCACGAGCCGATCGGATTTGCTGAATTCGCTCGAATGCCGCGGAACGGCTTCGGCGAGTAACCTGTCCGTTGCAAACGTCGCGCTTATCGGCTCCGATGCTGTTGCAGCGGACCCGCCGGTAAATGACCCCACCCTCTTCCCCGACGCATCGGCCACCTTCTCCTGCAACAAACGGAAAATCCAGCTCCGCGATCTGGCGCTAACAAACGCGCATGCGCGATGGAACGGCACGGGTTCTGTCGATTTCTCGCGGAACCTCGATCTTCGGCTGCGTGCGACTTCAGCCAGTACGGCTCAGCCACGTCGCGCGAGATTGTCCGGCGGCAATGAAGCCGAGTCCGGCGCTGATCCCCAGGATGCTGAATATCGCGTCACCGGCACTCTTGACGATCCGCACGTCGCAAAGCTGCCTGTCGCAGTTCCAGCGCCCGTGTCCAGGCCGTGACACGTTTGCCACGTTTCATGCCGTGTGCTACGGTCGCGGCTTGATGCATCTTGCTCGTTATTTTCGTCCCTTTGCCGCCCTGTTCGTGTGTTTGCCTGTTGCCACAGCCGCGCGTACGGCCCCGCGCGTACATCTTCAACCGGAATTCGTAAAAGGCGCGACGTTCCGCTATCGCATCGAGACAACAACTTCGTCGAACGAGCATAACGTCACTCCCGTGGTGAATCCGGAGGGCGCTTCGGAATATAAACAATCGACTAGCCTGGTGCTGCGCATCGATGTGCTGCAGGTTCAGCTCGCGACGCCATCTTCGAAACGCTCCATCAGGTTTCGCGCCACTTTTGAACAATCGGATTCAGATTCGCAGACGAATGCGTACGCGCCTTCCGTCGCCACGCTGGATGACGCGGTGGATAAGCTGACCGGCAAATGGTTCGACTTTTCCATCGACGGTGCGAATCGGCTCGCCGACATCCAAAACCTCACCCAGATCGCTCCCGATCGCGATGTTGCCGCGCGCGTACTTTCGTGGGTACACGTCCTGTTCGCACCAATCGAGTTGCCTGCAGATGGGATTTTCGTCGGGCAGAAATGGACCAGTCAGCGCGAGCTGACGGATCTGCCTCTGACGAACATCCTCTGGCGCAATAATTCCGCGTATTTGCGGAATGAATCGTGCGCAGCCTCGTCGGGTGAAAAGAGTATTCCCGGCCTCGGCCCGAACTCAGAGTGCGCGTTACTGCTGACGCGCTTTACCGTGGCGAGGCAAGGATCAGAACATTCTGACGCCACGCCGGAAGCTTACCTGCGAAACGGACTCCGCACCTCGGGCAGATGGACTGGGTCGGGCGAGAGCCTCGATGCGATCTCTCTGACGACCGGCTTGCTCATCAGCTCGACGCAAACCTCAACGCAGGACATCGACTACCAGATTCGCAGCGCGGCCAGCGGCTCGACCATCCATCACCTTGGCCACACCACGACGCAGACTGAAATCACCCTGCTCCCGAATTCCGCTACGTAAAGGAAGGCGTGGTAGACGGTCTTCGCTAGCTCGCCACCATTTTTCGATGAAGAAAGTTCGAACTGACCAATCCCAAAAACCGTTTTCTCTACTTCGCTTTATTTTCGCCCAGGCGCCTTCATTCCAGGACCCGGCCAGCCTTCGTGCGCTATAATGGCGTTTTCCGGAATCGATTTTTGGCGCGCAACGCCGTCCCGCTCGTATGAACTTCAAACTTGCCAGCACGTACGAACCTCGCGGCGACCAGCCGCAAGCTATCGACCAGCTGGTTCATGGTGTAAACGACGGCGAACGCCATCAGGTCCTGCTGGGCGTTACCGGGTCGGGGAAAACGTTCACGATGGCCAAGGTGATCGAGCAGATCAACCGGCCGACGATCGTCCTGGCGCACAACAAAACGCTTGCGGCTCAGCTCTATCACGAATTTCGCGGCTTCTTTCCGCAGAACGCCGTCGAGTATTTCGTCAGCTACTACGATTATTACCAGCCCGAAGCCTACGTTCCATCGAGCGACACCTATATCGAAAAAGAAGCGACGATCAACGACGAACTGGACAAGCTGCGCATGAGCGCGACGCGGTCGCTGTTCGAGCGGCGCGACGTGATCGTCATTGCCTCCGTTTCATGCATTTACGGCCTCGGCTCGCCCGAGGCGTATTACGGCATGCTACTCATGCTTGAAAAGGGCCAGTCGGTCGCGCGCGAAGCGATTCTGCGGAAACTGGTGGAAATTCAATACGACCGCGCCGAGGATCTTCGTCGAGGCACGTTCCGCGTGCGCGGCGACATGATCGAAATCTATCCGCCGTACGAAGAATTCGCGGTGCGCATCGAGCTGTGGGGCACTCAGGTGGAGGCGATTCGAAAAATCGATCCGATGACCGGCGAAATCCGCTCGCTCGACGGCGAAGTGCAGCGGATCACCGTCTATCCGAAGACGCACTACGTTCTGCCGGCTGAACAGCGCGAGCGCGCGATCCAGAGCATTTATGAGGAGCTGGACTGGTGGAAGCCCGAACTGGAGCGCCAGGGAAAAATCGTCGAAGCGCAGCGCGTCAGCCAGCGGACGCTGTTCGACATTGAGATGATGCGGACGATAGGCTATTGCCACGGCATCGAAAACTATTCACGTCATCTTTCGGGACGCCTCCCCGGTGAAGCACCGCCGACGCTGTTCGACTATATCCCGAACGATTTTCTGCTGTTCATCGACGAGTCGCACCAGACCGTGCCGCAGGTTCGGGCCATGTATCACGGCGACCGATCACGCAAAGAAACGCTGGTGGATTATGGGTTTCGCATGCCGTCGGCGCTCGACAATCGCCCGCTTACGTTCGAAGAATTCGAGCACCGCACGAACCAGGTGGTCTACGTTTCGGCGACGCCCGGTCCGTACGAGCTGACGAAAGCGGGCGGCATCGTGGTCGAGCAGGTGATTCGGCCGACCGGCCTGATCGATCCACCCGTTGAAGTTCGCCCGGTGAAGGGCCAGGTAGACGACCTGCTGGAGCAAATTCGGATTCGTGCGGCGCGTAAAGAGCGCGTATTGGTGACGACGCTGACGAAGCGCATGGCGGAAGACCTGACCGAATATTTTGCCGAGGTTGGCGTGCGTTGCCGCTATTTGCACTCGGAGGTCGAAACGCTCGAACGCGTGCGCATCCTGCGCGACTTGCGCCGCGGCGAATTCGACGTATTGATCGGAATCAACCTGCTGCGCGAAGGGCTGGACCTGCCCGAAGTGTCTCTCGTCGCAATTCTGGATGCGGATAAAGAGGGGTATCTCCGCAGCGCCACGTCGTTGATTCAGACAA
>Ga0335075_10004969_pt1 | contig 20705 bp, 19 predicted proteins | sample Lox_Sample_24_FD_206723 | JGI IMG/M metagenome (GOLD analysis project Ga0335075, IMG submission 206723) | Soil microbial communities from Loxahatchee National Wildlife Refuge, Florida, United States - Lox_Sample_2.4 | ecosystem: Environmental > Terrestrial > Soil > Wetlands | place: USA...
TGAATGCCGGGTCGTTCCAGCGCACACCGCGAGCCGCTGTCTCTTCATAGAACTGCGACATCTGGTAAAACACTTCGGTATCGTCTTCGAGGGTGAGAAAGCCGTGACCGCAGCCTTCGGGGATGTAGAGCATCTCGTGATTCTGAGCGGTCAACTCAACCCCAATCCATTGTTTGAACGTAGGCGACGCCTCGCGCAGATCGACAACCACGTCGTAAATCGCTCCTCGGGTACAGCGCACCAGCTTGGCTTCCTGATGCGGCGCGGCCTGATAATGCACCCCCCGCAACGTTCCCCGGCGAGTATTAACAGAGATGTTGCACTGCACCAGCGCAGGATTGAGGCCGTGCACTGCAAACTCCCTGCAACACCAGGTGCGGGCAAAGAAGCCGCGCTCGTCGCATCGCGGCTCGACTCGCACCAGGATGGCGCCTGGTAATTTGGTCTCACAAAACTGCATGTCACGCTCCGCTTAAAGAGGAACAACTTCCAGCATCGCCGCGGAGCTATGAGCAGAGAAAGAAGTATTCGACTGCGAACAGGCGGCTCAACAGCGGAATCGTCACATTGATTCTCATCTGCAGCGCCTGCAGCCAGGCACGGTTAGGCTCGCGGTGATACCAGTGGTACGAAGTCGGAAAATAGCGGTCGATGCGAAAAACCTGTTGCAGCGCAGCACGGAATTCCGCAAAGGACTGGACGTTGCTGTATGGCTCATACACTCGGCGGTGAAGGTGGTCAAAGTTGACGTAGGAGGCAAGAAACACGCCGCCGGGACGGAGAATCCTCCTGATCTCGGCGAACTTCTCCACCTGAAAGCGGCCTACGTACTCGAAGACGCCCTGGGCCACAACAATGTCGAACTGCCGGCCGTCGAAGCTGATGGGCTCCGCCAGGAAATCCATCTGACGAAGGTTCTCCGCGGGCTGCTGGATGGCGATATCGATGCCGTGGTAGCTGAGTCCGGGATTGAGCAGTCTCTCGAGGGCTGCCGGACCGCAGCCCACGTCGAGCAGGTCGCGCCGGTTGTCGCCGGGGAGGGCGTTGACAATCCGCGCCGCCTTGGCGAGCCGATAGTGGGGCTTCAAATACCTGAGATTCTCCGTCGCCCAAAACTCATGCTTATAGTAGAGGTCTGTAATCTGCGCCATGCGTCTGTCTTTCCCTCGTCGGTATCTGTTGCCGCTTCATTTCGGAGAGGCTCGTAGCCCTCTCGCGGTTGCGTTAGTGCGATCCCGCTGTGGCAAGTGCGTCAGCCGGGGTGCCGGCTGTGTTGCCTGGGTGAAGACCGATGGTGTTCATGATCGCGTCATACTGCGCGTCCAGCTCGGTCCGCCACCGCTCGGCCTGCGCGCGAATCATGGCTTTCAGAAAGTGCATGTTCTCCTCTGCCTCACGCACTTTCGTCTCTAAGGTGATAGCGTCAAGCCCTTCGATCTCGAGGCAGTAGTCGGAGAGCCCAGTCGCCTTCATCAGCGATGCAACCTTGTGGTGGAAGGAGATTGCCACGACCGGCTTGTCACAGAGAAGCGCCAGGAGAACGTTGTGGAACCTGGTGGCGATGACCAGATCCGTCTCGGCAATCTGCGTCAGCAACTCGTCCACAGAGGTTACTGCGTCGTCGAGAATGCGGCCTTCTTCCCAGCCTGGCAGGCGCTCTTTGAGTAACTCCCGAAACTCCTGCACCACCGGCCGGTCGCACAGGTCGCCAATCAGCAACCGGACATCGCAGTTTCTCGCCAGCAGCCACTTGACTACGGTGGCAAGAGTGTCGAGGTAGTTGGCCACGGTGCCCTCCACGGGATGCTCGACGCTGTATCGGCCCGCATACAACATGACGCCGAGCCCCACAACGCGCCTGGAACTGCAATCTTTGGCGGTGTCGCGTCTCGTCCTGGCAACAGGGCGGGCAGGGAGGCTGAAGGCCAGGTCGGGAGCTACTTTATCGTCCCCGTGGCTGAACCCGATGCTCCTGAGGTAGTCGATGGAAGAGACGTCGCGATACGAGCGGAAGTCGGCCAGTCTGAGCGCGGACGTGGCGAGGAAACGGCCCAGACGGCTGTACAGCGGGCCGGCCCCGACGCTCACAAACAACACTTTGCATCCGCGCAGCCTGGCGATCACCGTCCACTTGAAGAGATTCCACGGACCCCATCCTCTTAGCCCGTAGGCATCGCTGACCAGGCCTGTCCCGGGAACAATCAACGCGTCTCCCGGCTTCAGCAGCGCCAGCCCTTCCACCCAACGGACGATCTCGCAGGGGATACCGAGCAGAAGCGAGCGGACCATCCGCCCAATGCGCGACCCAGGCCTCCATCCCGTCAGCATCGGTCGGCTCACTGCGACTGTGGGAATGCCATAAACCCGCGACGTCGGCTCAGGACCGGTACAGATGCAGGCGAAGGGAACGTCGCCAACCCGCTCCTGCATATTGCGCAGAAACGCCTCCAGGGTGCTCTCGTTACCGAAGTTGGTCTGCCCGAAGTGGCCGAAGAGCCAGATGCGTCTCGCAGCAGTCCCGGCCTTAACCTGGCTCATTCGCTGTTTCCCCCGCGGAGTTCCCCGCCCTGCACAGCGGGCGGCCGGGCGGCAGGCCGCCCGCTGTCGAAGCCCGCGATAACCCCGCGCGACTGCCTGCTGCGCCATCTTCTGCGTGCGGACAGTCGGCCGATCCGCTCGCGAAGTGCTCGGGGGGTAGCGGCCAGGGCTATGAAAGCGCCCAGCGCCGCGCGCGCTACACGGAGACGGCTGAAGCCGACACCCGCCTGATCCAGCACCCTGCGGTGAAACTCCCAAAAGCTGCGGTCGCGCTCCACCCACAGCCGCCGACCGAGAAACTCGTAGTACTCAGATACCTGCAGCGCGAGACACTCTTCAAACTCTCCTTCGTTCAGGCATTGCCCGCCATACGTCTGCAGGATTTCAAGCAGGCTGCCCAGGGTTGCGCCTGTGTCGGATGTGACCGATCCGATGGAGCCCGGCCGCGGCCGGGAATAAGTGAGCACCTGGTGAACGAATCCAAGATCGAAATCGCGAAGCAACGCGAAGCAGACCTCGAAATCGGCGCACATGTTGCTCTCGACATAGAACGGGTTCCTCGCGCGCACCAAATCAGAACGGTAAAGCACCGACGTCTGGGTACCGAAAAGAATGACATCCTGGCGCAGAAAGCTGCGGCACGCCTCGCGGCCGCTCACCAGCGTCTGCGTATAAGGCAGGCCTGCGGACCGCACCACCGTGCCGTGCAGCTGATAGGAACTGACGATACCCACCGACGGATGCTGTTCCGCGACCGCAACCATTTTTTTCAGACAGTCATCGAAGATCAGATCGTCGCCAAGAACCACCTTGCAGTATTTGCTGTCGCCGCTGATCTGTCCCACGGCCACGTTGTGGTTCGCCAGCATGGGCAGGAACTGTTCGTTGGAATGAACTCGGATGCGGCTGTCCTTAGCGGCGTAAGCCTGCGCAATCTCCATCGTCCTGTCAGTGCTGCAGTTGTTGACGATGACGTAGTCCCAGTTGCTGTAGCTCTGCGCCAGGATGCTCTGAATGCACTCCTCCAGATGCTCCTCCTCGTTGTAGACGGGAGTCACGATGCTGACGAGAGGTTCACAGGTGGGATTCATACGCCAGTTTCCACTGCGGATCGTTCTTCACTCGATCAGAACCCCGGTCCGCCTCCGGTGAAGGCCGGGGATTGCCGCAGATAGCTGAGGATACCGTCAAAGGAATTCAAGGCAGCCAGATCGTCTCCTTCCATCGCAATACCAAACTCTTCCTCGACGACCGCCAGCAGCGTCACCCCGGCGACGGAATCCCAGGCGGGCAACGTCTGCGAGCTCGCCGCGCTCACGGCGTTGCGGTCAAGATCGGGAAATACAGCCAGAAAGCAGTCGGTGAGACGCTGCTCCACATCATCCATATACGGTCTCCTGAGGTGTTGCAACAATTTCGGCTGGCAACCTGAGATTGCCCCGAACTGCACTGTAGCCGGGCGACGGAAACTCCCCGAGGATTTCAGTCAGAAAATCCCTCAGTGGTCCGTTTCTCTCGGTGTTCGCGTAATCGAACGCAACTTCCGCGGGATCGAAGCGAGCCAGCAATTCCGCCATACAGCGATACTCGATATGGCGCGCGAAGGCCCGGCAGCTCATAACCCATGTATGGATGGTGAGTCTGCGCCCTTCCGCCACTCCCGCCAGCACCGCCACCTTGCCCAGCGGTCCGAACTTGTCCCGGTAGGAGGCCGTCAGCAAAAAGCTGTCCGGCGCGGACAGCAACCGGCTCCACTCGGCGTCGGTATACCGTCTGCCGTTCAGGTTGAACTGGTTGGTCTTGTTGACCAGCTCCAGGGGACGCGCATCGGCACCCGGCTTTGAAAAATCGCAAACGATCTCGGCCCCGAGGTCTTCAGGAGTAAGGCCGCCGGCAGCCATGCTTTTGCTCTCCGCCAGCAGATTCGAGCTGCGAATACTGGTCAGCCGGATGGCGTCCTCTTCCATCACCGCGCTCTTGCCGAACCGGTCGCGCAGATCGAGGATCATGTCGCACACAGCGGCGGTGTCACCCGGCGGGAATTGCACACACTCGATGGCCGGGAAGACCGCTTTCACTTCGGCAAGCTCGCGCGGGTTGTCATCGACAAAAACGACCGCGTCCGCGCCGATATTCCATACCTGCAGGATCCGCTCCACGGAGCCGGATTTGTCTTTCCAGTTCGCCTCAACCGGAAATATCCTGTCGGGATCGACCGCCAGATCGTCCCGGCCGAGAGCCTGTTGAACCAAAGCGGGGTCGTTCCTGCTGGCCACGGCGATCAGCACTCCCTCGCCGGCCAAAGCCCCAAGGAAGCGCTGATAGAAGGCGTGAGCCTGGCTGCGATGCTCGAGATCCCAGGAGACGCCGTGAACTCCATCTTCGCCGAGGATGCCCTTCCAGAGGGTTTCGTCGAGGTCGGTGATCAGACCTTTTTTCGGGCTCCTCCGCTCCACGAGCCGGCGGAACGATGCAGCCAGCGCCGCTGCGTGAGACAGCCGATAGGGAAAGCCCGCCAGCAGCTCGGACTCAGGATCGTGCCGGTCCCTCAGCGGCGATTCCAGATCCAGCCATTCGGAATTCAGGACCCTCAGCCTGCCGCTCTGAGAGACGGAGCAACCCAACGATTGGACGATCGCGCGCAGCCCGAGCTGGAACGATCCAGCCTGCCAGCGCGGCGTGCAGGCGGCCGGCGGCAGAGGCAGCGTGGGCAGACTCACGGCGAGGGTCAGATTCCGGCTGGCGCGATCCAGCGCCTCCTGAATCCGAAGTGTGCGCGCCTTTGCCGTGACCAGGATATCGGCCAGTTCGTTGCCGGACCATCGAGCTGTGCTGCGAAGACCGAGCCGGGGATCCAGGTCGGGCCATTCGATCGGCACAAAGCCGTAGTCGAAGTCGCCAGACTCGAGCCGCTCAATATTGCCGGCCAGATCGCCATACAGCCCGTCGGACACCTCAATCCTCTGAGCAGCGAATACCTCGCTCAGCTCCGCGGCCAGGAAGGCCTTCAGGTGCAGCGGATTAAAGCCCGATGCGACACCGCAGCGAAGCGCCGACCCCTCGCGCTGCTGCATCGCTTTTACGGTTCTCAATGCGTCAACCAGTTTCATAGTAAGGACTGCAGATCGATTGGCTCAGGGCGGCGCCTTGCGCCGGCACTCAGCATTCAGCCGACGATGCGGCCCCCCGCGCCCGAGCTGTGAGAACCATTGACCTCAACGGTCTGGCGCGCAGGCTCCGCAACAGCGGGGCGCCCGGCCTCGCCGCCGATCCACCCTCCCTTTGCCGGATTGAACTGCCGTGCGAGCCTTGCGGGATTTCCCACGATGACAGAATATGGCGGAAAACTTCGGGTGATGAGGGCGTTCGAACCAATCACGCAGTTGCGTCCGATGACCAGTTCCCCTTCGTTGCAGACAATGGCCGCCCCCTGACCGATCCAGCACCCGCGCTCGATGCGAATCCGTCCGCCCGGAGTTACTCCCTGCTGACTGATGGGCAGCGAAACGTCTTCATAAGCGTGGTGATGGTCCTGAATCAGCACCGAGGTGGCGATCATAACATCGTCTTCGATGCAGATAAGGTTCTGAGCGGAGAAGATATCGCGGGCGCCGATGTTGCAGTTATCGCCGATAACGATCTTCGGCTCCGCCGACGTTTCGCCGACGGTGTTCAGCCACGCATCCTTGCCGAGGCAGACGGCGTGACCTAGGCTAATCTGGTTGGCAGCGCGCCTGCTCAGCCTGCAGGTGTAATGGAGTGACACGCGTCGGCCGATGGACGCGAAGGGATAGGTTGCTAAGACCCACCAGCTAAAGAGCTTCGTGGCGGCTCTCGAGACGTACGACAAGGGATCCTCGAAGCGAGCCCGACGTTTGGCAGGGGTGGTAATCATTTCTTCTCAGTAACCCGGATGCGGCGATTATGGCAACCACAACATTAGCACAAGATGAAGAATTACAGTTCCAGTCTCAGCACTAATAACTCCGTGGTGAATGCCGAAGTCGTCCCGACTCTGGGCCGCCACACGACGCCGGAACGCGTCCGAGCTACAGCTATGGTCGCTTCGAGCGTTCGGGTTTGGTCCGGCCGTCCTCGCTCGCCGCCACCGCGCCATGCTTGACTCTGTAGTCGTTAGGTCTATGAGCTTCCCCATGTTTCCCGTCAACGGACGACCCGAGTGCGTCGCGGCCGTTCTGTGCGGATAGTGAATCAATTAACCTCAGATAGGCTACCTTTTTCTGTGACCAGCCGTTAGCGTCACAATATTCCAAACCGCGGGCTACAAGCGACGCGCGAAGCGCGTCATTAGAGAAGATGTCAAGCATCGATTCGGCCATTGCATGACTGTCGCCCGCTGTAAAAAAGTGAACTGTGCCCTCTTCAAAATAATAGCTGTCAATCTTAGTGCGGGCAACGACCACTGGTACCCCTTGGGACATAAACTCCAGGATCTTTGTGCTGTAGGCTTCGTTCCCAAATGAATCTGCCCTCTTGGGGACGACTCCCAGATCCGCGTTCGCTATGATTTCCGGCATGTCATCTAATGGCACCCCTCGCAAAAAACGGACGCTTGCTTCAACGCCAAGCTGACGAGCTAATTTCCTCAGCGATTCCTCCATGTCCCCCCCCGAGCCAGCGTAGAGGTGAAACTCGGCGGCAGGAACGCGGCGCTTGAACTCGGAGAATGCAGAGATGGCAATGTCCAGGCCCTGGTGCCATTGCAGGCTGCCGGGAAATAGAATGATGAACCTTGGATCCAATCGCGTCTTTTGCCGTCTGAAGAACAAATCAGGATCAACAAGATTCAGGAAGACAGAGCATTTTGTCGCAGGGGCCGACCGCTTCGTGACGGTGGTAAGCCACAAATGATTGGAGACGATTATATGATCGACGAACCGTGCAGAGGCTGCCTCGACAAGCTTCAGGATCCAGACGTAAGCCTTCGCTAACCGAGTGTTGAACTTCGCAGCAAACAGCTCCGGCGTGAGGTCGTGTATATCGAGAATGAGCTTTGCGCCACACAGACGTGGATACCACGCCGCAAATACAAGAAAATCGGGAATGTTATGAATGTGGATCACATCGTATTGATTTTCCCTATGAAGCCGGATCAGTGCTCGTGATGACACGAAGAGAAACCGCAATAGCCTCCATGCATAGGTCCACTTGCTGCGCTCATTCTGTTCTCGGTGCTGAACGCGGTAAAGCTTCACACCATTGATCTCAGCTTCCCGCGCTTGTTCCAGATGCGGCGCGCTTATTGCGATCACATGAACGGTATCTCCCCGTCTCACCAATGTCTCGGCGTAGCGCCGGATACGGTTGTCGCCTTCATAGGCAGAATAAGCGAGCATGCAGACGGTTCTATTAGCGGATCGCATGATGTAATCTCTTCCGAGCAATTAGTGAGAAGCAACTATGTCCGCGGGAGAGTCGTAGCGACGACCGGCCGAACGGACGGGCGATTTTGGAGCCGACCAGCCTTCCCGAAGGGTCGGCTTCATCGCGCCGTCGACCAACCGGTTGCGAAATCAACTAGCCTGTGACCCGATAGCAGTTCGAAAGGGACCGGCAACCGCAACACAGGGATTGCCGTCTAGAATTAGAGGTACAACATCTATCATCGGCGTTAACCTCGTGTCGGCGGCTTCGTTGCCGTCGGCAGCTTCCTACATCGTTCTGAGACGTGCGAGGCACCGTGATTTATGCGATCGGCCGCAAGTGCTAGCGCCACGAAACGGCGCGACCTACCTTCAATGCAGTTCGCAAATGTCACAACTTACAGACAGGAATGCAGCACGACGCGCTCAAGCGCGAAACAAAAGGCGGTCCATTTGCTCCTTGCGGAGAAAGCGGACAAAATCTTTCGACACCGCTCGGGGTTCGCGCCTGCAATACGCGTGAGCAAAACCCACGAGCTCAGCAAGTGAGTTTAATCCCCAATAGCCATACGGGATCCGTCGAGCGGCTTTAGCCAACTCGAACAGAGGATGCGTTCCTAAGGAGTAGTCGGCCAAGCCCTGTCGATAGCTGTACCAGAGCAGATTGCCTGCTTGTCCTGTCGGGCGATGGTGAAACGCCTGAAGGTTGCGAATTGATTGCACCTCCCAACCCCTCATTCGCAGGCTGACTTCCGCATGCCAATCTGGAGAGCCGTAAGGGAGTCGTGTATATCCGCCGATCGCATCAAAGCACTCGCGCCGAAAGAGTTGCACACCATGCATTACTGAATGCTCCCTATTCAGCCGGCGCTCCTTGAAAGTTGTGCCGTGCTTGTCACAAATGGTTCCGCCGGCGAGGCCAAGGCTGGGATTTGCATGAAACTCGCCAAGCAGTCGTTCGAAATAATCTGGTTGAAAGGATATATCCGCGTCGAGATTGCCGACAAAGTCAAACTCCAGATGTCGGAGTTGTTGATAACCAGCGTTGATGGCGTCAACCTGGGCAGCGAAGTTGCGTTCATGCCGTTGCGGCATCCGGTAAAGCCGGATATAGGAATATTGGGCCGAATACCGCTCGACAATCGCGTCGGTATCGTCGGTGGATCCGTCGCTTACGACAACCCATTGTCGGGGAGGGATGTTCTGAGCCGTTACGGCACGAAGTGGGCATTCAATGAACGACCCCTCGTTCCAGGCGGCCGTCATCAGCACGTAACTCGTCGATCTTCTCAAAGTGTCGGTCTCTCGGCTACACATGTTCTACCTCAGATTCGTTGTATTTTAGGGTTAGCAGCCAGCGCAAACAGGCAGCGTTCTTTCTTCGCTTATTCATGGCTGCGCCATTTGGGCGCCCAGGTAGGCAGGAAACGATCGCGTACCCCGCAAAGCGAATAAAACTATTTAAGCTGCAAATCCCGCGATACGCCAACGTGGAGATAGGGCCGTGGAATTTGCGCCAATACTGCAGATTCGCACGCTCCCTCTCGATCGCAAAGCGAATTGGTGCCCTTTCCGTTGTGCCACCGCCGTAGTGCGTGGCCTGTGCATTGGGGTACAGCACGACTCGCCATCCTGCCTGATGGAAGCGGTAACTCCAGTCAATGTCGTCACCATACATGAACAGGCGTCTGTCAAGCACTCCGACTTCCGCAAGCGCCTCTCGACGAACCATCCAAAACCAACCATTAAGTACATCAACATCCTGTGGCTCATCCGGCAAAAAGTCGTACATCAGAAAGCCGCCGAACAGTCGGGACCGCTTCAGCAGGCGATCCAGCGCAATCGCTCGACAGAACAGGCTCCATAATGTCGGAAATCTCATCGTCGATCGGCCAGGCCTCCCATCCCACTCAATAAGCCGGGGTCCTATCAGACCGATGTCAGCGTGACTCTCCATGTACTGGAGGAGTCGCGGAATGCAATCGGAGGGTATGTGTACATCAGGGTTGATTAGACAAATGTATCTTCCGCGGCATACTGCGATGCCTACATTATTGGCTTTAGCAAAGCCTAAATTGGTAGGGCTTTCAATCAGATGAACATCGGGGAACTTCTCCCTGACGATCTTGGCGGTCCCGTCCGAAGACGCGTTGTCGACAACCACGATCTCCACGGACAACGGCGCCGCTGTCGCTTGGAGGGATGTCATACACTCCCCGATAAAACGCTGAGCGTTCCAAGTGACGACTACAACAGAAACGTCGACGTGGGTACAAGTAGCGGGTTCCAGTTCTGATTCCGCCTTCGCCTCGTTGCGCATCTTGCGTACCTCCGATGATAGTGAGTCCAACAACTCTGTGCGAATGACTGGAGAACTCGTGACATCACGGCGCCGTCGGATCGTAGATCGCCGCCAGACAATACCCGTTGCTATAGAAACTGTGATTGCGCCATAGATCACGCCGAGGTCGTAGCCGAGGCCGCCGTTGCGGAGACAATTGTAACAACACCTTCGTCAGGCAACAGGCCGTCTTTGGAAAAGGACCACAGCGCACCGCCATCAGCATCCAGAATCTTTGTCAATCCGAGCTCGGGAAAGACCTCGCCAGCGGGGCCGTTCCGCGGCGTCTGCTTATAGTACGCCACAAAGTCCCCCTTTGCGTCTTTTAGATAGGTCCGAATAATGTGCCCCACAAAAGCGTGTTCCAGCCGCTTTGACTGCACCCTGCAACTTAGCATCAAGTCTGTCATGCGTGGTTCGCGACGGTCTACGATCGAGAAGCCGACTACGCCATAACTACCGAAGCGATCGTGGCAGGTCAAGACGTATGTATCCAGCGACGGGTTACGCATGATGTCTCGAAGCACCTCACGCGTATACCGGTTACCTGAAAAATTCAGTTGGTTCGTGCGTTGAGTCAGTTCGTGCACCCGCTCAAGGTTGTCTTCGGTAAGCGACGTCAGCTCCAGGACGATGTTGCAGTGCAGTAGGAATGACCGGTAATCAGCGCCAAAGTCTTTTGCGAGAGCTTTGCGAGTTGCTTCTACCTGATAGAATCGGCGCCGTGATGCGCTTTCCGGAGTTACAGAGACTCTGCAATCATCGCGGTCCAGCAAGTCGAGGTAGAAGGCGGAGTTTAGCACTGATACGCCATGACAAGCTCTCTTCACTTCCTGAAGCTCAAACTCGGAGTCATCTACAAAAAGGATTGAATCAACACCGATATTGAGGCTTTGGGCTATTGCACTGATGCCTTCGCTTTTGGGGCGCCACGAGATTTGCGGATAGAGGAAGTAGGACTCCAGGCCAAATCTCCTGAGAGCGTTCAGGGCTTCCTCCGGGTTGTTCTTACTAACCACTGACTGGAGTATTCCCCGGCGGTCGAGTTCTTGAATCACCTGCTCGACATTTCGTCTGAGACGCACGGCGTCGGACCCGTCTTCAACGAGTATTCCGTCCCACAGGGTGTTATCGAGATCCCACACAACGCATTTAACGGTAGCCGCACTCGAACTGGCAATTGTCACCCCATGGACAAAATCCATCATACCAAAGTAGAGAGTCGCGCCATCCGCGATCTCGTTCGGCGTTATATCGATGCGAAAAGGATCATGCACGTCGACGAAGGGAGCGATATCCGCGAACGGGATCGTCGCGCGATGAAATCCAGTTGGCACGGTTATCAGTGATTCGAAGGGGACCTTTGCTTCGGACAATTCGCGAGCATGCTGAAAGGCGGGTACCAACTGAACAAGGTTTGGGAAAGGATGAGCACTGTGAAGCGAACGGATGCGAATAGACAGTTTCACGGATTCGGAGTGAGGATTATAACACTCCAATACAAAGCTAGTAGGTGACTCAATGGCGTTTGTGCGACGACTTGCGAGGCGCTTTTTGAGCGCATATCTCTTCTGTATTAGGCGTCGCTTCAGGTTCGAGGAGAAGGGAAGCTGTTGGAGGGCTTTCCCAATTCTGTAGTCTCTCTGTTCGGCGCGCATTGCCTTGGCGGCCGGGTAGAGGCGGAAGTTACTCCGTGCCCACAGCATCCCCCACCGCTTAAACCGAATTTTTAAAATATATTGATTGGGGCTCTCAGGACATTCGATGCGCACCATCCCATCAAGAAAGCGACGACACCTCAGGTCCTCGCGAGGGGAATAGAGATCACATGTCGAGTAGCAAGATGGCCAGCCACATTCCGTGCAGTGCTCGCCCCAGGTAATCAAAGTGCGCAAAGGAACTTTGCCATGTAGTTCAGCAAAGGATGCTAAGACGCGAGTCGGTAGTTGCTCGATCGGCTCAAGTGTGGAATTTGCTTCGGTTTCGTACATGACCCCTCCTGCCAGCGCAATGCCAAGCGGTCTCATGGCCCGCGGGATTGCACTTCGACTAAGAACTTGGCTTCTAGTTAAGGTTTGTCAGATGCTAAGATTCGAATGAAAAACGGCGCCCCGCTGAGGAGTGCACCGATCTCGAAGTGGTCTCATAAATGTCTGAGAAGCATGTGGAGACAGCCAAGGTGAACGAAGCCGAGCGAGTCCTCGAGGTGGTGTTCCCATCGGGTGACGAGGCGAGCTGGAAGCTCGTCGAGAAAGCTTCCGGCAAGAACCTCTTCAACAATCTGGCATTCGGCTGGCGAAGCGCTCTGTGCAGATACGGCGAGAGTAAGACTGTTATCAGTGGCGACAGTGACGGGTTTCGTGCCCTTGCGGCGCCGGGTGGGGCAGACTGCGAGGCCCCCTTTTAGCGCTCGCGAACTTTGCACCCACGTACGCCTCTTCCAGATTCAGCCGACCTCGCTTATGCAGATGCCAAGGCAGCAGCTTCAGCGCCTCTTCCAGCCTCCCCCCTGCGTATCCATTGCTGGAATCAGCGGTGGCACGTCTGGGACGGCGGATATTTCTCCGGCAGCCCTCACCACTGCACTCCGATTCCCAGTACCCGGAACACGCCGTTCAGTGCGGACCGCGAATCGTGCCAAGGCCGGCCGCGGTTGTCACCGCGCCGGTCGGGTCGCAGCACCGGCTCCACCATCGCCCACCGTTCGTCGGTTAATTCCCAGCATCCTGGCATCGACGCACTTCGGAGATCACAGAACAAACCCAGAATCTCACGAAAAACCGTCTCAGCTATCTATGAGACTGGTTCTAGATATCTTGTGAGCAAGACCATACGAGGGAATGACCTCCCGTGCCGGCTGGAGAGATTTGATCGCAACCTGAATTTTGGGGCGAAGCATGGGTCTGGAGACTGAGGCCGCGGAAACCATCGCGAGGGAAGCATACCACCAAACCGCGGTCTGGTCGTAATAAGAGACCCCAAAATAGGCCAGGATATGTGCAAATAATACAGCACCAATACTCCACTGAAGCCACTCGAGCCTATTGATGCCCGCCACCTTCCTTCGTGTCTTGCCTAACATAGCGAAGCTTCGGGAAAACAGGGCAATGAAGAAGATGAGGGCCAGCAGGCCACCTGTCTCGCCGACTCCAACGAACTGGTTCGAGAGATCCCACATATCGTACCCCCATTTCGCTGGATCCGCGCCAATCAGCCACCAGTTAAACAAATGGTGTACGAAGGTATCGATAAGCATCGCCCGGTCATAGGCATCCGATGCTCCGGTAACATTGACCCTGGCGATTAAGAACCAGACAGGGGCTTTCATCACGATCTGCAAAACTACCAGGGCGGCAACGATGCCCCACCGTAACTGCCGCATCAGCCGCCTCGCGGGCCAAAACGCAAGGGCGCCTGCGCCTCCGACAAAAGCCATCGCCGGCGTGCTTGATGCAGAAAAGAACACCATCAGCATCGACCCTAGGATGCCGATCAGTGCCAGTATCTTTTTGCCGTCGAAGCGCCCCGACCAGTAGAACAATGGTATGACTGTTGCCCCAAAGCAACCAGCCAGAATTGGATGTGCAAAACACGCCTGAGCGCGAACGACGCCGTCTCGCACAATGGGCAAAATGGGCATGCTATGTGCAAATCCAAAGACATTCATGTCGTGCAATCGTTCGTTTGCCATACAGAGGCCGAGTATCAGCGTCACCGGGGCAAGTGTTCTGGCAAGCTGAGCGATGTCGTATTCATCCTGAATTGCGTAACGCAGGAAAAAATAACCTCCAAATGCCTGAAGCAAAGACGCGAGTTGAAGTGGGATCGCGTTGCCCGCGCGATACAGTAGAACAGGACAGATCGCCAGACACATCTCGCACACGACGAATGCCTTATCTATCCGATTAAGCCGGATGGGAAACGATCCGCGCGGGTTCCTAGATTTCTCGATTAAGAGCCGTATACACCCCGCGATGATAACTATACGGGGAACAAGCCAGTGAAGGCCAATCAAATAGATTTCCTGACCTATCGGGCAAAGGATGATGATCAGTATAAATGGAGTAAGGACGTTTCTTCGGGGCAACGTAAGAATGAGAACAATGGCGAGAAGCATCGCCACCAAGACCACCGGATGCAGGATGGTTTCCTGAGCGCCGCCGCCGAAATGAAGATGCTTGGGCTCCATGCACTAATCATCCGCTTTGAGGGACCGGCTTCCAACGTCGCGGGTTTGCGGCTGCCGCAGGTAGACCTCGATGATCTCAGCGTAAGCAGGAACTGCGTGACGCTCGGACCGTTTGCGAATGTAAATATTTAGAACTTTAATCCCAACATTTGATGGTGCATCCTTATCCCCAGCGTGGAAGCAAGCACTACGGGGCAGGTTCTACACCGGGGTGCCTCAACGGCAGTGGCGACCCCTCGAGCGATACAACATTGTCAAGAGAGCCTGACGGTGTTGGCTCGTCGCCATGGGATCAACCAACAGGCGGTCGACACGTGGCGGAAGCGTTGCACCGCCGCCGATATGCGGACGTGGCCAAAGCATCCTCAGTCGATAGTACTGACCTTCGAGCAGGGGCTGATCATTGTTGCCTTCCGCAGGCGTACTCTGCCGCCGCTCGATGATTGCCTCTACGCTCTGCAGGCGACCATTCCGCATCTGATCCGGTCTTCGCTGCGTTGCTGTCTCGAATGGCACAGGATCAGCCGGCTGACGGTAGTGAAAGGCAGCAAGCCAAGCAGGAAGGGGTTCGACCGCTATCCGATTCGCTACTTTCACGTTGATCTGGCTAAAGTGCGCACGCCCGAGGATAAGCTGTATCTGTTCGTGGCTATTGACCGCACTTCAAAGTTTGCCCTCATGGAACTAGTCAAGCGAGCCGACACGAGAGCCGCCGCACGCTTTCCGCACGCTGTTATTGCAGCTATCCCGTACTGCGCCCACACCGTTTTCACCGACAACAGCATCCAGTTCGCCGACCTGCCCTAGAATCGCAAGGGTCCAACCGCCCGCGCCCGCGGCCACCCTTTCGACAGGATCTGTCTCTTGCACGGCAATGACCAAAGCCTGACAACACCGAATCGTCCCGGCACTAACGGGCAGGTCGACAGTATGAACTACGCCATCAAAGACGCCACCGTCCAGCGCTACCACTACGATAGACATGACGAGCTGCGCACACACCCCGGTGACTTCATCGCCGCATACAATTTCGTCGAACGTCTGAAGACTCTTGGGGCGGGACGGCCTACAAGTTCATCTGTAAATGCTGGCAGAAAGAACCCGATCGATTTACTCGTCGATCCGACCCATCAAATGATGGGAATAAACATCTAGTTCATCTGGTCGAGAAACGGGTCCGCTTATCCTTGCGGCCATACTTTGCGAAACTTCTATGCGATGCAAACGTCTGCTAAATCTACGCCATTCGCATCATGCTGCGAGCTTATTCAAATACGAGCCGGCTTGCAGACTTGTGCAGAGCTTTCCCACGAATGAGATAGACGATATAGGGAACCTACTGCTTTCGAAAGACCGCTTTCAGATCTGGTCCCCGGCCGCAGGCTACTTCGAGTTGCCCCAGGGCAGCAAAGAGAGTTAAGCGGGTGATTTTGCGAACGACCCTCCACAAGGTATTCTGGGATGGTATTTCGGCCGATCTTGAGGGCCGTGTAACGCCAATCCTGGAGTAGAGATCATCGACTATATAGCGCAGACTATGCTCGGCGTAAGTGCTTCGGGAGGTTTCCATTTCAAGCTCGGACAGCCTAGCCCTAGTTAATAGGTTGCGGAGCGAAGTCGGTGAATAATGGAAGAGATGACGCGGAAGCTCCAATGAATGCCAGTAGCTCCGAAAGAGTGATGCATCGACAGAAGCGATGTTTGGCATCTCCGCATAGAAGATGCCGCCGGGCTTTAACCAACGATGCACTTTTGCGAGAACCTCTCTTGGATGATAAAGATGCTCGAATACGTGGAAGCAAGTGATCACATCGAAGTTGTCAGCGGGGAACGGGGCATCAAGAACATCGCCAACGAAGAGCTCTGCTCCAGAGTTCGCCATCGCCTCGCGCGCCGTATTTTCTGACATTTCGATTCCAAACAGCCGCCAAGAGGGGCCAGCTATGGCGCGAAGAAACCCACCCGCGCTGCATCCGAGGTCCAGAATGGCTCCTCCGGAGCTGTACTTCGATACCGTTGCGCATCGCTCAGCCCAGTATCGACTACTCCTCGCAGCCTGAGTTATGGCGCGATCATAGCCCTCGCCGTAGTGTCCCGAAATCTCAGAAGGGGTCGGAGGATCCCGCAACCAAACCAGTGCACATGACGGACAGCGTACAAGCTGGTAGTTTATGGACCGCCCGTGAAACCTGTCAGGCGCACGTAAGAAATTCTGACATCCGCCTGCGCCACAACCAGGGCAGTCGGAAATGGCATCCCCTTCGCCGTCCGGCGCGAGTGGAGACGGCTGGCATTGGCGTAGATCTGTCGCAGAGGCTAGCGATGGTCCTGTTTGTTCTGAGATCGATGGCATAATTGTCGGGGTCGAGACTGAGATCGAATGAGCGAGGACTAGAGGGCGTCCAAAGGCTGCAGCTGCTTCAAAGCGGGAGTGAGTGTTGAGATCGATGACATGATTGGGACTAACGACGTGTGTCTATAGCAAGAAAAGCATTGGACCCGGCGGGTTGGGATCGATGAAGTCAGATCGGTTGCATCAGAGGTAGGAATGTGACGATGCTTCTTTCCGAGCCGAACTCTCACCGTACAGTCGCAGCCGTAAATCGTCTTTGCGGCCACTAGCAAAGTGAGCTACCCGCCGCACTACCGCCCGCCAAGCCGTGACGTAAATTAGACGCTGCGGGCAACCCGGGCTGCCGAAGCCAGACAACAAGCTTTTCCTCCCCGATTGCTTTCGTCCGCTAAAACCTTGGTGAAATTTGCTGCGACGCTGCGAATTAACTAGGAAGTTTTTTCCCGAGTTGAGATCCGTCCGAATTGTGTCTTTAGCCAGTGCTCATCGGGGTTTACTGGTATCGCGGAAAAACACCATATGCCCGCAACCACGGTTCACGCACACCACCGGAGTTTTCCCGGTGGCTGGGCCATCAGTCTCGGCCGTCGGAGCGGGTTGTGCGCAGCGCAGCTAAAGACGAACAACTAGTCCACCTTTTCGGGGCCGCGCAGCGGTCCAGTCCGCTTTAGCCGCCCGAAGCTCTTTTCGATCAGCCAGCGACGGCTCAGACTGACGGCATAGCCGAGCTTGCGTGTGGTTCTCGGATTCATATTGCTCCGGCGGCACTGGTCATTCTTCGTGAGGTGTGGAGTTACATGCAGCACGCGCACCGTGCGCACAAAGTCCTCCGTATCTTAAGATCTGTCGGCACCGACGGTGATCCGGCGCGTATGCCCCTGCTGCTTCTTCTCGATCATCAGCAGCGCGGCATCGCGTTCCGCGTGTCCATCGGTGTGCGTCACCATCGCTGCGGCGGTCAACCCGTTGCAATTCTCCACCAGCCACGACCCAGATAACTCAGCTTCGACTCCTTGCCGTAACTCTTCCTGTATCACCGGGCATCGGGATCGGGATCGGTCTTCGACTCATGCGTCCTATTACTCCGCTTCTGGACATGAAAGTTCGTCCCGCCGCCAGACCCGTTGCCATCCCTCGGACGAAAGCTCTTCCGCGATGCCCAAACCTGGGTCAGTGTCCCATCTACGGTGAACTGCTCGTCCGACATAAACTCCTTCGCCTGCCGGTCGACTGCGGCAAAGGAGCACTGAGCCACCTCGGAGTTCAGCAGCCGGTCGCGGCTCTTTAAGAACACCGGATGATTCCACACCGAATCGTCCATGCCCAGACCCACGAACCAGCGAAAGAGCAAGTTGTAATCGATCTGTTCCGTCAGCAGCCGCTCAGAACCAACCGAAAAAAACAGTTGCAGCAGGCGCGCCCGCAAAATGAATTCCGGCGCAATCGACGGCCGCCCAAGTCGGCGTACGGTGCACCCAGTTCGCCGCTCAGCAACCCCAGCACCGTGTCGTTCAGCTTCCGAACTTCGTGCAACGGATGACCCGCCGGCACTCATTGCTCCAGCGAAACGTAGCTGAACATCCTGTCCTGCACCCCCTCGTCTCCTCGGATGCCCATCGGAAGAACAGCTCCTGGGCAATGCCGCAGGGATGTACCTATTTCAACGAGGTCCAGTTCCTAAAGCTCTCTGCACTATTGCTGCACGGAACCGGATAGGTTTGCTGGTGCTCCAGGATGAAGGGAGGGTAGATCAAATGCCCCAAGGTTCCATGCTCCGCTCGACAGCCTCTGGTTCCCGGCAGCGTCCTGGCAAAGTGCTCCCAATCCCGGCGTTGGCTGACCATTGCATAAGGAATAGAGATTCACGCCGACCCCCTTCGCGGGCGATGCCGATGGCAGTGTGCCGTCTGAGTTGATGATGCCGGACACCGAAGATATATAGTTTGAGTTAGTATCGCCGGAACTCGATACCCACGACGAAAACTGCGTGCTCTTGTAGAAATCACAGCTTCCGCCACTTGGCGGACACCATACAAAAGAGTTGACCCCGCCGTTGGCATACAGGTTGTGGGAAAGAGTTTCGGAACTCGCGCTGCCATTCAGCCAAGGCGACGTTGTAGAGATGAGCGTGTCGGCTGTGAGTATGATGTTATTCTCAACGGTGCCTATCGCATTGTTGAGATTCATTGCTCCAGGAATGTTATCGCTATTGCTGAAGCCAAGAAGAGTATTATTGTAGGCGTAAAGAGTCTGGGCGTTGCAGTTACAAAGCCCCGTTCCCCATCCGATCATGCTGGAGCCATTAAAAAAATTGTTGAAGACCCACACTGTACCAATATTTTCCTCGAGAAAGACCGGCGCATTGATGTTATTCCCCCAGTTTCCCTCGAACACATTATCGTACACATAGGCGTTCGTGATAGTGGTATTGGGACAGTAGCCCGATCCCGACGCGCAGTATGCCCAAAGATGAATGCCATCGTGGTGAAACGAATTATCGTCGGTATCCCAAACATTTGCTCCATACAGAGTGTTCTTGTAGAAATAAACCCCCGAGAGTGAGCCCGAGGCAGAATCGATACCCATGCCAAGGCCGTGGTCAAAGTTATAAATCGTATTCCCGCCAATATTGAGGTTATTTCCCGATCCAAAGAGACACCAAGCTGCATCGTGCATGACGTTTCCAGTAATTGTGACGTTGTCGCCGCCAAACTGCACGCACACAGGTCCGGGAGGCGAAAGAGCGCTGTGGCTAGAGGAATCGTCCGCCGTACAAACATGGGTATACAGCGGCCCGATCTTGAGGTTCTCCACGGTTAGATTATTTGAGTTGTTCGCCAAGATTGCCACGCTGCTTATATCGTTTGCGTAGCTGCTGCCCGAGCATAGGGAAGCGGGACTGCCATTGTTTGTACTCTGAATGATCCCGGTTCCTCCGCCGTTCACCGTGATGTAGTTGTATCCGCTCAGAACCAATGCGCCAGTCGCAGGCAGGGCCGGCGCTGTCAGCTGCCCAGAAGTTGCTGAGTCGAAGAGAATCGTGATCGGGTTGCCACTGGTACCGCTTCCGTGGGCCGCCAATGCACTGCTGATCGTGCCGCACAAGTGCACGGTTGTTCCAGGGCCAACTTGACCCGACTTCGAACCCCAGTTGGAAGCATTGTTGAACCAAGTATATGCATAGGCGTCAGCACAGTCCGCGCCAGTGCTGCCCCCCGCCGTGACCTGAGCGATGTAGATGTCGCTCGCACAAGCGACAGTTGAGTCGAATGCCGCCCAAAAGAAAGCGACCATAAGTATCATGAGAATCAAAGGCATGCGCCGAGTATTCACGCTTCATCTCCAAAGAATGAAGGCCTGAGCTTGTGACGTCTGGAATGAGCAAAGGCTATCCGAATGTCTGCTGATATTATAAAACCTTCTTTTGCAGAGGACGCGTTTGGTAACTGATCTGTGCGGTAACTTTAGTAACCCATGTCGCCAGACCTTCGTGGAAGATCTGTACTGATGCTTTATGCTTTGTACATATTACTGATTCTATTTGATTTATGTGGTCTTCTGGGTGGCTCGACCCGCTGCCTCGCCCAGACTCAGCCCCTCCTCCAGAACACTTCGGACCAGGCACTCTCGACTGTGAGTCGACAGAGGGGCACGATTGTGTTGGTCCGTTCGGTCTCTTGAGACCGCTTTTGCTTTGACAACATCAGCTCCCCAGTTTTCGTTCGAATGGACAACAACCTATTGAAATTTCACAGCTAGGTGTTTAGTCCCGGCATTTGATGGTGCATTCTTATCCAGAGGCTGGAAGGAGGCACTATGGGGCAGGTTCTGCACCGGGGCGCCACCACGACAGAGGCGATCCGTCGAGCGATACAACATAGTCAAGAGAGCCTGAGGGTG
>Ga0335075_10004970_pt1 | contig 20704 bp, 20 predicted proteins | sample Lox_Sample_24_FD_206723 | JGI IMG/M metagenome (GOLD analysis project Ga0335075, IMG submission 206723) | Soil microbial communities from Loxahatchee National Wildlife Refuge, Florida, United States - Lox_Sample_2.4 | ecosystem: Environmental > Terrestrial > Soil > Wetlands | place: USA...
GCGATTCTCGGCGCCGGGACACGAGGGCGTGAACTCATCGGGATGTTCAGGCGTTGTGGAATGCGGCGCCGCGGCAACGGCGGGGCGAGCAGCAAGGACCGCTTGAAATGGCCCAGACGGACAAGCTTGCCGGACGCAAGGTCCTGATCGTCGAGGACGATAGCCTGATCGGCGAGCTGGCCGCCGAGCTGTTGCGGGAGCACGGTATGGAAGTCATCGGCCCGACCGCGAGCGTCAGGAATTCCGTGGATGCCATCGCGTCCGCGCCGCGCATCGACGCGGCTATCGTGGATGTCAATCTGAACAGGGAGGAGGCTTTCGGAGTGGCCGACGCCCTGCAGGCTCGCGGCGTACCGTTTGCATTCCTGACCGGCTATGCCGAGGGCAGGATGCCTGCCCGCTTTGCCCGCGTGCCGTGCTATCGGAAACCCGCTGACCCCGTCTCGATTGTCAGCAACCTGCTTGCCTGAGGTTCGATCTCTCCCCGGAGTCTCATGGCCTGGGTTGCTTGCCGGTAGCCGGACTGGTTGCTAACAACCCGGCAAGCTACGCGCCGCTGCCGGATGCGAAAGCGGAGCAGGATGAAGCGGCCGAGCGGCGGCGAGACGAAAATACCAGCGCCTGAGCAGAATTATGGGGAAGGAAACATCGATGCCGGATTCGCAGGGGCGATCGTCGCGAACCCGATTCTCGCGCCGGCGCGCGCTCGCCGGTGCCGGCTCGGCCGCGCTCGGAGCGGGTGCGCTGCTGATCGCGGATCCGGCGCGGGGCGCATCCGCCGCCCGCAAGATTGGCCGTGGCGGATGGCCGCTCGAGCCGCCCGACGCCGCCGACCTGCCGCCGAACGTCCCGCCCTGGATGCAGACGCCGGGACGGCCGCTCTCCCCCTACGGCTCACCCTCGCCCCACGAGAGTGCAGTCGTGCGTGTGCCGACGGACGTCACCCCGACCGAACTCGCCTCCTGGAACTTCACGCCGCTGCAGTACCTGCAGGGGACGATCACGCCGAACGGATTGCATTACGAACGGCTGCACGCCGGCGTTCCGGACATCGATCCGGCCCAGCACCGGCTGCTCGTCCACGGCATGGTCAAGCGGCCGCTCGTCCTCAGCATGGACGATCTGATGCGCTATCCCACGGTTTCGCGGATTCACTTCCTCGAATGCTCGGGCAACACGTCGACCGAGTGGCGCCGGCCGTCCGGCAAGAGCGTGCAGGTGACGCACGGCCTGCTCAGTTGCGCGGAATGGACGGGCGTGCCGGCGGCCGCCGTGCTGGATCACGCCGGGGTCGATCCCGCCGCCAAGTGGGCGCTGGCCGAAGGCGCGGATGCATCGGCGATGGCGCGTAGCGTTCCGGTCGGGAAACTATGGGAAGACGCCATTCTTGCCTTCGCCCAGAACGGCGAGATGCTGCGCCCCTCGCAAGGCTATCCGCTCCGCCTGCTGCTTCCCGGATACGAAGGCAATATCAACGTCAAATGGCTGCGCCGCCTGAAATTCGGCGCGATCCCCTTCGAAACCTACGAGGAGACCGCCTACTACACGGAGCTGATGAAGAACGGGAAGGCCCGCCAGTTCAACTTCGTCATGGAAGCGAAATCCGTCATCACCTTCCCCTCTGCCGGCCAGACGATCGACCGGCCCGGCTTCTGCCAGATCACCGGCCTCGCCTGGTCCGGCAGCGGCCGTGTCAGCCGCGTCGATGTCTCGACCGACGGCGGGCGGCGCTGGCGCACTGCGGAACTGCAGCCGCCCATCCTCTCGCGCGCGCTCACGCGCTTTCGCTTCGATTGGCAATGGCAGGGCGAGCCGGCGATCCTGCAAAGCCGCTGCCTCGACGAGACCGGCTACGTGCAGCCGACCTACGAGCAACTGGTTGCGGCGCGCGGCCTCAACTCCGTCTACCACATGAATGCAATCCAAAGCTGGCAGATCGCCGCCAATGGCGAGGTGACAAATGTCCGCGCGTAACGGATGGCTGGCCGGGCTCGCCGCGGCGGCGTTCTGCTGCACGGCTTTCTGCTTCACGGGCGCCGCCGCGCAAAGCGCGCCCGGGCCGCGCTTCGGCGCTGCGGCGACGCCGGCCGAGATCGCCGGCTGGAACATCGATGTCGAGCCGAGCGGCGCCGGCCTGCCGCCCGGCAGCGGCACGCCCTCCGCCGGCGCAGGGCTGTTCGCGACCGACTGCGCGGCCTGCCACGGCTCGGAAGGCCAGGGCGTGCCGGTTCCCGGCCGCGGCCCTTATCCCCGGCTCGTCGGCGGCATCGGCACGCTCAAAAACGACCACCCGGTGAAAACCGTCGGCAGCTTCTGGCCCTTCGCCACCATCGTGTTCGCCTATATCCGCCGCGCCATGCCGTTCACCCATCCCGAATCGCTCTCTGCCGATCAGGTCTATGCGCTGACCGCCTTCCTCCTCTGGAAGAACGGCATCATCGCGGAGGACGAGACGATGGACGCGCACACGCTGCCCGCGGTGCGCATGCCGAATGTGAACGGCTTCTTCATCCGGCCTCCGCCCGAGACAGCGAACCCCGCGCCGGTCGAGACCCCGCCCTTCCGCCCGTCCGGCAACACCGCGCCCTGATCGCGCGCCACACCGATGCCCCCGCTCAGCGCGGGGGCGGATGGATCGGCAGCGTGAAGGCGAGGAAGCGAAAGACGCGCCAGTTGCCGTCCGGGTCGTGGCGCATGACGTACATGGCCGGCTCCGTCACGGTGAGCGGCGCGGCCGGCGGCGGGCGGGTGATGACGAGGGTCCAGACGAGCCGAACGACTGCAAGGTCGCCGGAGATCAGGATTTCGTGGATCTCGGGCGTATAGCGGTAGCCGGCGTTCCGGTTGGCAAGCGCGCTGCGGAGGCGGCCGCAAAGCTCGTCATAGGTCCCGCCTGGCTGGGCGCCGAACGTGAACTCGAGATCCGGTGCGAAGAGGGTGCAGACGGCGTCGGTTTGGCGGGCGTTGAAGGCGTCGGTCCAGCCGGTGATCGCGTCGCGGATGGCGGTGGCATCGCTGGCGCGGGAGGGGGCGGCCTGTTGCTGGGGCGGCGGCGCCGGCTGGGCGCCTGGGACGGCAGGTTGCGGCGCGTACGGGGGCGGTTCGTAGGGCGGCGGCGGCGCGTAGGCGGGCGGTGCGGCGGGCTGGGCGAGCGCGGACGCGCCGGAGGCGGCAAGGAGCAAAGCCACGAGCGCAAGGGCGGGGAGCCGGTGGAGCATGCGACGCCTCGGGAGCGGTTTTTGCCGCCGCAGTGAAGCGCCAGAATGGGGCCTGAGGGAAGGGCCGCGCGGCGTCAGAAGTCGCGGCGCGTGGGATAGGGCGGTGCGGCGCGTTGCGGCTACATCGGCTCTTTGATGCCGCTTCGCAGCAGCCACCAGTTCACGGGATAGGAGGCGGCGAAGCCGAACATCATGGCGATCTGCATCATGAACCAGAATTCCGGGCTGTCCGTTCTCAGCGTCACGCCGAAGCCGATCCGGAAGATCACGAAATAGGCGATCGCCATGAACCCGTACATGCCCAACTGCCACCCCGTCAGCGAGAGCGTGTCGGCCTTGATTGCCGCGACAATGCCCGGGCCGAAGGCCAGGCCGCGCATCGGTGCGATGGTGAAGTACTGGAAGACGATGCCGAATGCCCAGGCGAACAGGTAATCGACAATCCAGACGGCGAAAATCCGCTCGTGAAAGATACCTTGCCAACCGAAGGCGACCGGGATCGCGGGAAGGGCGAACACCAGCCACTCCGCGCAGATATCGCCGAGCGTGCAACCGCTGCCGCAGTGGAGCGTGCCGTTGGCGACCATTATCGGAAACGGCGGTTGCGCCCGCCGCGTCGGCGCCGCCTGCCGTTCCAGGCCGGGCTGCATCCTGGAGTGCGCCGCCAGCCGGCCGTATCCAAGGTACTGCCAGACAATCCAGGCGGTGCCGAACAATGCCGTCACCGGCCAGACAACGTTCATGACGGCCATGTGCTGCGGATGCCGCACCTCGTCGAGCGAGATGAACAGTGCCGAGGCGGCACCGAAGCCAAGCCAGGCGATCGATAGAGCGTGCAGCCACGGCGGGATCATCGGGTCGCGATCACTATAGCATGTAAACCAGGTCGGAGCCTGCCGTCGGGTAGCCGAAGATGGTGTCTTTCACCTGATCGGCGGTGAGTCCGTGGCGTATTGCAAGGCCGAAGAGATTGATCACTTCGTCCGCATGCGGGCCGATGAGATGCGCGCCGAGCACGCGCTCCCTCCCCTCCTCGACGAGCGGCCGCGCAAGGCGCAGGTACTGCCGAAGGGCCGATGGTCGATCACCGCGACACCGCAACCCGGCAGCGGTAGGCAGCGTCGAAGCGGCCGTGCCGGTGCCGACAACGACAAGAAGTGCTTCAGCATGGTCTAGGCGACCTTTTCCCGCAAGTTGGCTGAAGCTCAGCGAAATCGTCAAGGCAAGGCCATCCTTAACGTGCCACCAGGCGCAAAGCGAGATGGTCGGCGAGGCGGCCGAGTGCCTGGCTCATCGCCGGCACGATCGCATCGACGTTGCCGGAGGCGGCTTGCGTGTGGATGCGGACGTGGCCGCGACGGATCACCGTCGACGTACCGCCGACTACCAACGCCCAGTCGGCTGCGAGCGTCACGTGGCCGTCCGTATCTCCAACGAAATCACTGATATCGAGAGTGAGGACGCGCACCCCGGAGGGAGGTGCGACGGTGCCGGGTTGCAGCACGGAACCGGGCGGGAGCCGGGAGGTGAGATCTTCTGTCAGAGCCTGCTGGATGAGCTGTCCGAGCGGCGCGCCCCACTGGTCCTCTGCGGAAACGTCGAGCCGATCGTCGCCGGCGCTGACCACGACGCCGTTGCGATCGACGACGGGCGGGACAGGGACATCGCCTACCTCGATCGGCGGCTTGAGCGCGTGCCCATGGGCGAGCAGCCCTGCCGATGGAACGGGTGCCAGTGAATAATAATGGATCGGAGCATTGCCGCATGCGGCAAGCACGAGCAGCGGCAACAGCGGGATAGCGCAGCGTATCAAGAGCTCATCCCCTGCCACGGATAAACATCGTCGGGTCGCGCGCGATCATGTTCGCGAGGTTGCGAATGGCCTCTGCCGCCCGAGTGAGCTGATAGAGGGCCTGGGTCAGACCGGCGGTCTCGGTACCGGTCGCCGTGACCCCGGACTGGTTGTTGAGAATTGTGCGCACCTGTCTGACCGCGGCATCGGCCTGGAACGCCGTATATCTGAGATCCTTGAGGAGTCCGGGCACTTGCGTTTTGGCTGTCGCGCTCACTTGCTGGATATTTGCAATCGACCGATCGAGCCGCTTGAGGGTTGCAGTCAGTTGCGGAGACTGGCTGAGGGCCGCCAGGCGCTGCGTGATGGTCCGCAGATTCGCGCCGATGCGCTCCAGCGGCAGCGAATCGAGCTTCCCGGCGACGGTGTTCATCGATGTAATGATCCCCTTGATGCCCGCGCCGTCCTTGGTTGTGGGAATTCCGGGAGGATTGCCGGGAATGAGGCCGGTTTGGCCCGGTCCGCGGAGGAACGCCAGCTCGACATCCTTCGATCCGACCAGCGGCACCGCGGAGCCGAGCTCGGCACGAAGCCCGTTGGAGATGAGCTTCGCCATGAGTTCGTCCATCTGGCGGCGAGGCTTGGCGGGCCAGTGCTCACCGTTTGCCAAGGCGATGCGTTTCGGTTCGAGCGCGAGGGTCGCCCTCGTGTAAAGCTCGCCGGACTGCCGATTATATTCGAGGGTACTTTGCGTGACGCTGCCGATTCTCTTCCCCGCCAGGCTGACCGGTGCGCCCGTCTCGAGACCGCCGGCGGCAGCGGGAAAGACAACCTGATATGTCACTGCCATCGCGCTCGGCGCGTAGAGCGCTTTGTCCTTGCTGTCGTACAAAGTGAAATGCGTACGACCGTGCGCGAGCGGCCCTTCGTTGGGTCCGGTCGGCGTTTCGAAATCCACCGCGCCCTGGACTATTGCCGGCACCGACTGCAGTTGAAGCTGCGGTCCGTTCGGCTGCATGGCAAGCTGGACCGTGCCGGCATTCCAGAAGCGCGTTCCGGTATGCACCAGATCATCATAGGGCGCGCGGATGAAGATCGTGATGAGAAAATGCTTGTCGGGCTGCAGCGTTCTCGATTCCACGCTGCCGACCTGCAAGCCCGAGAAATAAACCGGAGCGCCGCGCGAGAGGTTGCCGAGCTTGCCGGCACCCAGGAGGAAGTGCCGGCCGGCAACGGTTTCCGGCATCACCGGTGGCTTGCTCAGGCCGTGATAGAGCTTCTGCATATGGCCCGGACGCGGCAAGATATCGATAGTCGGTCCGGAAATGATCGACTTGAGAGACGCGGGATTGGTCAGGCTCGGCGTCTCATTGGCGATCCAGAACTCCGTGCCTTTGCCGAGATACCCTTCCATTTCGCCGTTCAGCCGGATCTTCACGGTGACCTGCTCGAGCTTTTTTGTCAGGTGGACGGAATCGACACTGCCGACCGTGAGCCCGTGGTACTTGACCTCGGTGTTGCTGGCCTGAATGCCGCCTGCATTCTTGAACAGGACGGTGACCTCAGGGCCCTGGGAGGTCCATTGCCTGAAAGCAAGCCAGCCGACGATGAGTACGGCGGCGATCGGAATGCCCCAGATCCAGCCCGGCCATCGGCTGCGGCGAGTGCTGGCCGACGGCGGACCCGGACGGACCCGCGGCGAGCCGCCGCCGGAGTCGGCGTTTTGGGTACCGTGAGCGTCCTGGTCCGCCATATCGCTCGTTCGCTCAGGCGTGCGCCGAGCGAAGCCGGACCTCGGTCTCTCGCTCGCGGTTGCGGCGCATGAGGTGCGAAGGGAGATGCGGCACAGCTATGCTCCCACAGCTTCGATGGCCGCAAGTTCCTCCCCGGTTTCCATCGTGTCCCACATGAGCCGCGGGTCGAACACGCGCGCAGCCACCATCGAGAGGATGATTGCCGCGATATAGGCAGCCGTGCCACCCAGGAACTCGGTATGAATTTCCTGCCCGAACTGCACCATCGGGGCGAATATCATCACTGTAAACGGGTCCAGCATGGACCATCGGCCGGACTCATCGACAAACCGATAGAACCGGGTCTTGAAGCGGAGATGCGCCCGCGAATGCTCGTAGCGCACGGTGATCAGAAACCAAGTCAATCCTGCCAGTTTCGAGAAGGGAAGCCAGACCGACAAAAGAAAAATGACGATCCCGAAGTACCAATAACCGTGCTCGAACAGGAGCTTGATGCCGATGATAATCGTGCGTGGATGGGCAGTTCCCGCCCTCCAGTACTCGCTCATCGGGAATGCATATGCGAGCGGCGTGACAAGCCAGCACGCCGCCGTCAATGCGGCGCATTGCCTGAAGGAATAAGGAAAGCGCCGATGCACCCGACCCATGCACCGGGGACAGCGCTCTTCCTCGAACTCTTGTGGCAGCAGAAGATCGCAGTAGGTGCAGGCGACGCTGCCGGGCCCGAGCTTCGAAGGCGGCATCTTGAGCCGTCTCCAGACGGCCCGCCGCTCCAGGCTGGCGCGCGTGATCATCGTGAGGAGGGCGGTGCCGACAAAGCACCAGCCGCCCGCATCGATCTGCACCGGAAGTTGCGAGACCACACGCCCGTAGCCGATGCCGGCGCCGATAAGGAGAACGTCGGCCATCGCCCAAAGATCGAGCGTCTCGCAGTAGCGAAATGCGGTTCCTGCCCACGGACCATGGAAGCCGAAGCGGATCGCCGTCAGCGTGACCGACAGGAGGCCGAAGCGCAGGAACGGGAGGACGATACCGGCCAGGGCGAGCACGATCGTGACCCACGGCCAGTTCTCTCTCCAGGAGTAGGACAGTCCCGAGGCGATATATGTCGAAGTGCTGACCCCAAGGATGTGCACGGTCATTAGGGGGAGGAGATTTGCCGGGAACAGCAGCAGGAAGGTGGCAATCGAGCAGGCGAGTGCCCCGTCGAGGCTCCGTCCGGCGGTTTTCTCGAGCGGGCGAGCACATTGATAGCATTGTACGTCGCCGGCCTCGGGGGCAGGCGGCATATGTTGGATAGCCCCGCAATCACGACAGGCGATCAGGGTGGCCACGGCTCAAAAATCCTGCCCACTGGGATCCTAACGCAAAGGCCCGCTACCGGTTGCCGCAACCCCAAGCCACGGGGGCAGGCGACGGCAGCGGGTGGAGTTCGCCTCGGACGGGACTGCTTCGCCGTCCGACCCGGATCCCTGGGGCCAGCTTGGCTCTTCTCAGCGCCGACGAAGCAGCGCCACCGTGCCGACAGTGCCGGCCGGAGAAGACGTCATTCGCCGTTCTGCACCACGAGGACCCGGAGCGAGAGCGGGCGCCCGGCAATGCTCGCCTCGACGGTCTCGCCGGTGACGGCGCCGATCAGGGAGGCGGCGAGCGGCGCTCGCCAGCTCACCCGGCCTGCGGCGGGATCACTTTCGTCCTCGCCCACGATCTCGATCGGGACTTCACCGCGTTCCGGCCAGTCGAGGGTGACGCGTGAGCCGAAGCCGACCTCCTCGGGATCGGCCGGCGGAGGCGTAATCTGCGCGGTGGCGCGGCGCGCGGTCCAGTAGCGGAGGCGGCGACGGAGCTCGGCCGTATCGGGCGCCGCGGCCGTGGCAAGGCGCGCTTCGAGGTCCGCGACGGCCGCGTCGATCCGGGCCGCGCCGCGCGCCGTGACAGGGTTCGGCGGCGGCGGAACAGGGATTTCGGGCAGCGGGCCGGTAGGCGTTTCAGCGTCTGGCTCGCGGACGAAGGCGCGGTTCATGGTTGCCTCGCGGTAGGTGCGGGTCTCGTGTCCGGATTCCGAAGTCTGCCGCTGCGATGCTGGTCCGGAATCGGAACGCCGGCCCTTTGTATTCGGTGACCTGCCGATGCCGTTCTCTGGCTGCCGATGGCAGCGGAATTGCGGAGCAGGGCACCGGAACAATGCCGCATGATATGGGGCGTGCGCCGGGATATTCCCGCCCTCTTCCCCATTCGTTCCTGCCCGTTTGCGGCGGCCGCGTGCAATGCGGCAGGAGCCGCATGGCGAAGACACCATGAATTCGGCCCGGTGGTGCCGCCAAACTGCCGAAATGCTTTCCCCATGATGGGCGCTCTCGGGCAAATACGGGAGATTGTTCATGACCTCACGGATCATCCTCGGAGTGGCGCTCGCGGCCGGCCTTGCGCTGCCCTTCGGTGCCGCGCCGGCGCTTGCCCAGACGACGGCACCGGCAGGGACCCAGGCGCCGGCAACCGCGACCAATCCCTCGGCCGAAGTCGAGGCGCACATCGATGCCCTCCGCAGCGAACTGAAGATTACGCAGGCGGAGCTTCCGCAGTGGAACGCGTTCGCCGCCGTGATGCGCGAGAACGCGGCCAGCATGGAACAGCTCTATCGCCAGCGTTCAGAGCAGGAAGCTACCATGAACGCGGTTCAGATACTGGAATCCTATCGCGCCTTCGCGCGCGCGCATGTACGGGACCTCAACCGGCTCGTGCCGGCTTTCAAGAAGCTCTACGCGTCACTTTCGCCCGAGCAACAGAAGACGGCGGACGCGATCTTTGCCGCCCATGCGGCACGCGCGCCGGGGCGGGCCGGGTGATGCGACGAGCGAGTTGGCTTGGCACCGGGCTTGGGCTCTGCCTGGCCGCGGTGTCGCTCCCGGTGGTGGCATCGGCAGCCCCTCCCCCACCACCGCCCTACGCGCCCCGGCCCTGGGGCGCGCCGGGCTATTATCACCCGCCGCCCCCGCCGCCGCGCTGGCCCCCCCATCAGCCCTGGCGGCCGCCGCCGCCCGCCTGGGGATATTACGGACCGGGAGGCTATTACGCGCCGCCGCCGCCGGTGGTTTATGCGCCGCCGGCGCCGGCGCCGGGGATCGGCATCTATCTCAACATCCCCTGAGGCAGAGCGAACAGGTAGCAATATCTCCTGAGGGTCGGGAACTCGCCCCCCTACAGCGGCTCGTCGGCGCCGGAGCCCTCGACCGGCGTCGGTCGCGCCGATCGTCTTGCCGGCGAGCAACATCCCCCGGAGCGATCGCGGCGGGCAACCCGCCAAGTGCGTTCGCTGCCCAGGCTGGATAGGCATAGCCTGGTTCGGGCGGGTGCAAGGCGGGACGCATCGTGAAGATGCGAACCGTGGGCGCGTGCGACGCGTATTCGGCGTAGTCGTCGGACGTCAAGTTGGCTCGTCAGGACGGCAGCGCGCGGCATGGCGGGCATCGATGAAGTTCCTCCGAGGCAGGACCGCAGTGCCGCCTCCGGCGCATGCATAGCGGCATCTCTACCCGGCGCCGTCCCCTTTGCCTCGTTCGGCGCTGCTCGTCCCGCCGCCGGTGGTACGCACCACGTCCTCGGGCCGATGGTCGCGCAGCGGCCCTGGAAGCGCGGCCTCGGACCTGGCTTCCAACTCTTCTTCGTGGCGGTGGAAATAGGTCCATAGCCCGATTATGAGCGCGGTAAAGATCCCGAGAGTACCGAGGCCGACGCTTTCCAGCAGCGTCTGGCCCGCCTCTCTGAGCCCGTAGGCGCCCAGCCCCCACGCGCAAACCCAGAGCAGAGTGGCGGCGGCGTTGACCGGAAAAAAGCGCTTCCAGCGCATGAGGTTTGCGCCCGCCAGAAACGACTCCCAGGAGCGCAGCAGCATGATGAAACGACCGACGAAGACAATCGGTCCGCCGTAGCGGAGGTAGAGGTACTGGGCGTACTTGATTCGCCTCTGGTTGATGCGGATGTAGGGTCCGTAGCGGCGGATGAGGTCAAAGCCGAAGTGCCTGCCAACCAGGAAGGCGGTATTGTCGCCTAGAATCGCGCCAGCATAGCCGGCCAGAAGCACAAAGACGATCCGGAGCTTGCCCGTGCTACCGGCGATTATTGCCGCGGCGATCAGCGTGGTCTCGCCTGGCAAGAAGAAGAGTCCGAATCCTTCCACTGCCAGCATACCGAAAACGGCGTAATAGCTCCAGGTGGAGACCACATGGGTGACGATGGCGTGGAGATGGTCCACCGGGCTTCTCGCGGGTCCGGTGGATTAACCCCCCGGTCAGCGTACGGTTCCCCGGCCCGGGCGGTTGACCGCCTCACGCGGTTGCGCGGTGCTACGCCTCTGGTGCTGGCCCGATGATGACGCGGAAATCGCTGCCCACCCAATCGCCGGTGTCGGACCATCGAAACGTGAAATCGATGCTGCCCGCCCCTGATACAACCTCGCCGGCGAGTTCACACGTGTAGAGCCCAAGGCCGGTGTCCCCGGTTTCGCAGTCGGTGACGTGCTGCCAGCCGTCTACGCCCCAGTGGACCTGCGCCCGGCGGGGCACGGCGACGAGGAGCGTCATGCCGGACGTGATCTGGCCGATAGGGGCGTGCAAGCACCAGACCGCGCACTGGGGCTTCGGGCGTCTTCCCGCATAGCGCCGCCAGACCGAAGCGGGGCGGTCGACCGGATGGCCAAGGTGGCGCGACACCATCAGCTTGATGAACTCGGCGTGCGCCCAGGCGAGCGGCATGGCCGAGCCGGTCGGTCGGCCGGGGTAGAGCCGTCGCTCCGGAATCGGCGCGCTGTCCCAGATCTGCTCCGGGATCATCCCGCCCTGCCCCGCCATTGCCGCCATTGCCTTGAGGTAAGGCAGCGGATCGTTTCCGGCGGCGAGTTCGTAATGACCGCGCTCGCCGGTGAGCAGGGGCCAGGCGCGGCCTTGGCCCGTGCCATCGAATGGCCGGCCGTCACGATGTTCGCCATAGCCGTCACCGGTGTAGCGGTGCCAGCACGGACCGTTTGGTGTTTCGGTCTTCAGCAGCGCGTCTGCCGCCGTGATGCTGCCGCGAATCGTGGCGTCGTTCGGGTCGCGCAGTCCGAAACGCACGATCTGGAGGAAATCGATGCCGATCTCCTCGTCGGCGGGCACGGCGGCGTTCCGGCTCCGGTTCCTGATCTCGACCATGCTGTGCAGCGATGCGGGGTCGCGCAGTACTTCGATCGGTGCAACACGGATGTAATAGCTCTTCACCCCAAGGCGCTGGGCTAGCTTCGTGCCGCTGATGGCGATCCATGATTCCAGCTGCGAATTCCAGAAATCGGCAAGTTTCAATGCAAATTCCTGCGCCGGCGGGGGCAGGAAATCGGCGCCGGCGACGAGCGCTGCGATGCAGACCGAAAGGGTGAAGGCATTGATCCCCGGATTCTCCTCCCAGCGATCCTGCGGCGTCGAGGGGCCGGTGCCCGCGACGAAAGAGAGCGCGCGGCGGACCATTTCGGCGACTGCGATGCCCCCTAGCGCATCGCGTTCGGCGAGCGCCGCGGCGAGCAGGACAGGGAAAGCAGCCTCGTCCACCTGCACCCCCCGCCAATAGGGCGTGCCGCCAAGCCACTGGTTCTGGGACCAGCTTCCATCTTCCTTTTGCGTGGCAACCAGGTAACGGAGCGTATTGCCTGCTTCCTCGTCTCCGCCGAGAGCCAGCAAGGCGGTTGCGCACTGCACCAGGTCGCGCGACCAGACCAGGTGATATCCGCCGCGGTCATCGCGGTCGTTTCCCCAGGGCACGCTGAGGCTTGCGACCATTGTTCCGGGATAGGTCTTGTCGCGATGGGTGCGAAGAACCATGGATGAGAGAATGAACGCGGCGGCGAGTTCGTCGCGTTCGTCGGGGCACAGCATGGCACGTTCGTTGCGCCGCTTATGCCAGATGCGCCACGGCTCGATCTGGCGCGCGAGCAGGTCGGCGAAGGGCTCGGCAAGGCTTGAGATAGCCAGCGTCGCCGCCGACCGTCTGCTGTCGCTGAACCCGAGCGCAAGCACGGACTTGCACGGGAGCGCGGCGACCATCGCCACATTGCCGGGGCCGGCGCTCGCATAGTTCCAGGTGAGCGCGCCGTTGCGATTGAAGTCCTGCCAGCCGTCGCTTGTGCCGACATAGCCGGCGCTCGCCGTGCCGAACGCACTCCGCTGGTGCTCGTCCGCCGCCACGAGCGCGAGCGCGAACGGTCCCTGCCGCGCCAGCAGGACCCGCCATCGGCCGAGGTCCCGTATCTCCGCCAGATTGTCGCGGCCGGTCGTGCCGAGGCGCGGAGCGATCAGCACGTAAGGCCTGAGCTCGGGATCTCCCGCCAGCGAAACCTCGATCGCCAGCACATCGCGATCGGGGTCCGGCGTTACGCGCAGGGTGAGTGTGAAGCGGTCGTGCAGGTGCAGGATCTCTACCGCCGGCGTGCCCGGCGCGAGGAGTTGCAGGGTGTAGTTTTCGAGCCGCTTGACTTCGACCCAAAAACCGTGCCCGTCGCCGACGATGAATCCGAGATCACGGATCTGCGGAAGATCCACGCGAGGATAATACACCTCGTTGACGATACCGAATCCGAGGGTGAACCAGACGCGCGACGGGCCGAGCGCGCAGCCCACCACGTCCTTTGCGCTGCTGGTCCAGGTCGGCGCGATCCCCGGGTATCCGGGCGCAGACCCCTCCGGAGCGCCGCTCACGCCGCGGTCTCCGGAACGGCCCAGGGCGTGACAAGAACCGAGAGGGCCGACCGGCCGCTCGGCCAGCAGAACGCCCGTACCGTCTCTGCCAAGGATGCCGCCACCACTCCGATCCCCCGTGCCACGCCCGGAGGCTCTCCGGACCGGCCAAACCATAGGGTATCGCCGTCTAAAGGGAACCTGTCCATGCGCAAGACCGGATGACGGCGGCGAAGGGCGATCCGGCCTCCGCGCGGTCAAGCCGAACGGCGGCCGACGGGCCGCCGGCGCGGCAACCGCTCCGTGAGCGCGTAATCGGCCCGCAACTCCCACCTCGGAACCTCTGAAAGTTCGGCAAATCGCTTCCGGGCCTTTTCGAGCGCCGTGGCTTCGTCATCGGCGGCCAGTTCAATGGCGCGCTGAACGCAGTCGTGGCGATGACCGTAATGGTCCACCAGCACCTTGAAGAAGGTCACTCGAAAGCTGGGATCTGTCATTGGAAATCCCCCGTCCTCTCCGACGGGAGCCAACATAACCGTAAATCTAAGCCGCGCGCATGAGTAATTGATGCAATCAAGAGGCACCGCCATTGCCTTCCCGCCCACCGCCGCAGCCCTCTGCCCGGGATCCGACCCGTTGGTCCGGCGCCACCAGTGCGGGAGAGCGCACGCGGTGATCTCGGGTGCACCTTCTGTTGCGGATGGAACAAGCCGGAGCGTCGCCTCGGGGGGCGGTGCCGGAGCCGTGGCGGGTTGAAAACCATGCCGAACCCGGCCTAGCCTGCCGGGGCGATGGGTGAGGCATTCTCCCATCAAGAGAATGCCGGTTGCGAAAGCCGGGCGGGTGCTGGGCCTGCTCGGCGGGGGGCGGTGATCGCTGTTTTCCGGCAAACCCGCCGAGGGGGGCGGTTCGTGTCTTCGAGGTGAAGTGAAGTTCAAACTCGAGCGGGCGGAAATCGGACATAGTCGGACAGAGACACTCGCTTTTCCAGGGCCAGTCAGGGAGGGTTGCATGGGCCAGGGCAAGCCAGGCTGGAGGGTCGCCGCAGCGACTCTCGTGCTCGTTGCGGTAGCCGGTTTCGGCGGCGTCGCGCGCGCCGGAACCGATCCCCAGACGCCGGCGAACACCCTGATCGACGGCACCACCGACACTGTCACCAACATCGATCCGTCCGGCAACTACAATTACGGGACGGACACGGTCGACCGGGAGATCTTCCAGCATCTGTTGGGATACAAGCCCGGGAGCACGGTGCCTTCGCCGGTGCTTGCGACCGGTTGCAAGGCGGACGCAACGGTGACGGAATGGACGTGCACGTTGCGTCAGGGCGTCACGTTCCAGAACGGGGACAAGTTCACCTCCACGGATGTGGCGTTCTCGTTCGAACGCCTGATCAAAATCCATGACCCGTCGGGGATCTGGTCGCTGCTGAGCAATCTGAAAAGCGTGACGACGAAGGGTCCCTACAGCGTCACCTTCCATCTGAAGCAGCCGCAATCGACCTGGGAGTACATCCTGACGACGATTGCCGGGTACATCGTCGATCACCGCGTCTATCCTGCGGACCGGCTGTTGCCGGACAGCAGCACGCAGATCGGCACCGGCCCCTATCGGCTGGTCAAGTACGCGCCCGGACAGGATGCCGTGTTCAAGGCGTGGAAAGGGTTCTGGGGAACGCAGCCGAAGGTACCGAACCTGATCATTACCTACTTCTCGAAATCATCGACCATGAAGCTGGCGCTGCAACGCGGCGAAATCGACATGGCGTTCCGCGATTTCACGCCGACCGAATATGCATCGCTTGCCAAGACCAAGGATCTCAGGGTCCTGAAGGGTCCGGGGGTCGCAATCCGCTACCTCGTCTTCAACGTGACGCGGCCGCCGGCGAACAGCCTCGCGGTGCGGCAGGCGATTGCCTATCTCATGCCGCGCGAGACGATCGCCAACCGGATCTATCATGGGAACGTGACCCCGCTCTACTCGATGGTGCCGGCGGGAATGCCGGGGCACATCGACGCCTTCACAACCGTCTATGGCAAGACGCCGAGCGTTGCCAAGGCCAAGGCGGTGCTCGAGAAGGCAAACGTCAAGACTCCGGTGGCGATCACCCTCTGGTGGACGCCGACCCATTACGGGGAGGCTTCCGCCGAGGAATATACCGAGATCGAACGGGCGCTTGATGCAAGCGGGCTCTTCCAGGTAACGCTCAAATCGGCGGAATGGGCAACCTACGCGAAAACGCTCGGCGCCCAGTACGACGCCTTCCAGTTGGGCTGGTTCCCCGACTATCCGGACGCCGAGGACTATCTCGTTCCCTTCTACGGGACGAAGAGCGACTTCCTCTCGAACGGCTATTCGAACCCGAAGATGGACGCGATTCTCGGCCACGAGAAGGCGGCCACGTCGACCGGAGAGCGTATGAAATACGTTCGTGAGGCGGAGACGCTCGCAGCCGAAGATGTGCCGATCATCCCCTACTGGCAGGGAGCGATGATTGCCGTCGCGCGGCCGGACGTGCACGGCATCCAAGGCACGCTCGACCCGACGTTCATCATGCGCTTCTGGCTGCTCTCGAAGTCCTGAGCCGGTTCCGGGCCCGGACGCGAACCCCCGCCCGGGCGGTCCCGGCGAAGATCACGCGTCATGCCCGGTGCCGGAATTTCTCTCAAATCCTATCTGCTGGCGCGGGTCGCTCTGGTCGTGCCGACCGTGCTGATCCTGCTCACGCTCGTCTTCGTGCTGATGCGGGTGGCGCCCGGGAATCCGGTTTCGGCGGCACTTGGCGGGCACGTGCCGCCGGCCGTGATCAAACAGATTGCGCGCCAGCTTGGCTATGACCGGCCGCTCTACGTCCAGTACGGCGTCTATCTCTGGCACATCGTGCACGGCAATTTCGGCATAACGATCACGGATCGCCGCCACGTCACGAGAATCATCGCGGTCAACGGAGCGGCGACGCTCGAGCTCACGGTCGCGGCGATGCTGGTTGCGCTCGTGGTCGGGATCCCGGGCGGATTGCTCACCGGCCGCTTCCGGGACCGGCCGATCGACGCCGTGGGCCGGCTGTTCGGCATCGTGCTGTACGCAACGCCGGTTTTCGTGCTCGGGCTGCTCGCACAGATCGTCTTCGGATCGGTGCTGCACTGGCTGCCGATCTCCGGCCAAGCCAGCCCGCTGACGGAGGCCACGCTGCAAGCCCACACCAATATCCTGGTCATCGATGCCATCATCGACCGCAACTGGCCGGCACTCCGGGACGTGCTTCGCCACCTCGTGCTGCCGGCCGCCACGCTCGGGCTGGTGTTTGCCGGAGTTTTCCTCCGCCTGGTGCGCGTGAACGTCATTCGCACGCTCAAGGACGACTACATCGAGGCGGCGCGTGCCCGCGGCGTCCGCGAGCGCGCAGTTGTCTACCGGCATGCCTTCCGCAACGCGCTGGTGCCGGTGGTCACTGTCATCGGCCTCGAGATCGCCCTTCTGCTCAGCGGCGCCGTGCTCACGGAAACCACGTTCAACTGGCCGGGGATCGGGCATGAACTCTACATCTATCTCGAGAATCGGGACTACGCGGCGGTGCAGGGGATCGTCATCGCCTTCGGGCTCGTCGTGGTGTTCGCGAGCCTGCTGATCGATTTCGTCAATGCCTTCATCGACCCCCGGGTCCGCTACCAATGACGGTTGCTTCCCGATGACGCTCCGTTACCGATGCCGGCGCTGAGCTGATGTCCGTGGCGCTCGGGAGCGGGCGGCAGCCGAGACCGCGCTGGCTGCGGGGTGGCACGGCCATCGGGCGCGCGCTCCGCCCGATTGCGGAGGCGCACGGCTTCGCGCGCGCCATGCTCTGGTCTGGCGCCGCTCTGACGGCCTTCTTCGTCGTGCTGGCGATCTTCGCTCCCTGGCTCTCTCCCTACGGGTTCGACCAGTACCGGTCCGGCAAGGAGCTGTTCCCACAGTTGGCCCCACCCTCGGCGCGGCACCTCCTGGGAACCAACGTGCAGTCAACCGACGTGCTGGCCCAGGTCATCTGGGGCGCACGCACCGAGCTCATGGTGGTCGCGCTGGCGCTGCTCTTTGCGCTTTCGCTCGGCGTTCCGCTCGGCCTCTTCGCCGGCTATTTCGGCGGCATCTTCGACCGCGTGCTGGTGCTGTTGATGGATGCGATGTTCGCCATCCCTTCGCTCCTGCTCGCCCTCGTGATCGCCTTCCTGCTCGGCTCGAGCATCGCCTCGGGCGTACTGGTGGCATCGCTCGCAATCACGATCATCTATGTGCCGCAGTATTTCCGGGTCCTGCGCAATCACGTGGCCTCCGTCCGGGAAGAGCCGTATGTCGAGGCGGCGCGCGCGCTGGGTGCCCGTCCGCTCACCATCCTCATCCGCTACATCTTCTTCAATGTCATCCAGACAGTGCCGGTGCTCGCGACGCTCAATGCCGCGGACGCCATCCTGACGCTGACGGGACTCGGATTCCTCGGCTACGGCGTGCAACCGACACAAGGCGCGGAATGGGGCTATGACATCTCTCGCGCCGTCGCGGACGTGGCCTCGGGAATCTGGTGGACGGCGCTGTTTCCGGGCCTTGCGATCGTGCTTCTCGTCACCGGCTTGACCCTGCTCGGAGAAGGACTGAATGAGACGATCAACCCCGTGCTGCGCCAGCGGGCGACTGCCAAGGTGGAATTCGAGGCAACGACGCTCGAGCCGGGCGGGCCGTGAGCCAGCCGCCCGTCGTCTCGGTCCGGGATCTGCGCGTCTATTACGGGACTCGCCGCGGGCCCGTCCGCGCGGTCGATGGAGTCTCGCTTGCGATCGGCGCCGGAGAGACGCTCGGGCTGGTCGGCGAATCCGGCTGCGGCAAGTCGACGCTCGGGCGCGGCATTCTCGGTCTGCTGCCGGAGGGAGCGAGCGCCGAGGGCGAGGTATTCTACCAGGGCCGCAACCTGATCGGCATGCCGCGCGACCAGCTCCGGCGGCTGCGCGGCCCCGAGCTTGGCCTGATCTTCCAGGAGCCGATGACGAGACTCGATCCGCTGCTGAGAATCGAGGGACACTTCCGGGAGACGCTGCGGAGCCACGAGCGGGGGCTCGGAGAACGCGAAATCCGCCGCCGCTCGCTGGAAACGCTCGGCAGGCTCGGCATTCCGCCGACACGCTTCCGCCTGTATCCGCACGAGTTCTCCGGCGGAATGCGCCAGCGGATCATGATCGCGCTGGCACTGGTGCTGCATCCGAAGTTCCTGGTCGCCGATGAACCCACGACCGCGCTCGACGTCATCGTCGAGGCGCAGATCCTGAGCATTCTCGCCGATCTCAGGAAGGGCAGCGGAACGGCATTGCTGCTGATCACCCACAATCTCGGCATCGTTGCCGAGGCGTGCGATCGCGTCGCGGTCATGTATGCGGGCAAAATCGTCGAGGAGGGGTCCGCGCGGGAGGTGTTCGCAAGTCCGGCGCACCCGTACACGCGCGCGCTGCTGGCCTCGACGATCTCGCTCGACACCACCGAGCTGCATTCGATTCCCGGCGCCCCGCCCAACCTGATCGATCCGCCGCCCGGCTGCCGGTTCCATCCCCGCTGCCCGGATGCGATGCAGGTGTGCCGCACGCGGGACCCGATCGAGCAGCGGCTCGACGACGGCCGGCGCGTGCAATGCTGGCTGCATGGCCCTGAGGTTGCGATTCCGCAAGGAGGTACGGCACCGCTCGGGCGAAAGGAGATTGCGGTTGCCGAGGAGGCCTGAGCCGATATCGGGCGAACCCGGCGCCGCAAATGAGAGGCTGCTGGTATCGGTTCGCCACCTCACGACGCACTACGCGATCAGGGGCAGTTTTGTCGACCGGCTTCTCGGCTGGGAAGCCGGCACGGTGAAGGCGGTCGAGGATGTATCGTTCGACCTCCACCGCGGCGAGGTGCTCGGGATCGTCGGAGAATCGGGCAGCGGCAAGACCACGCTCGGGCGTACCCTGCTCGGACTTGTTCCCGCGACCGGGGGCAGCGCCCGGTTCGAGGGACGCGAACTCGTCGGCCTCGACGAGCGCACGCTCCGCGCCTGCCGGCGCCGCATGCAGATCGTGTTCCAAGACCCGCATGCCGCGCTCAACCCGGCAATGACGATCGAGCAGTCGGTCGGCCATCCGCTGCGGATCCATCGCCTCGCGAGCGGCCGTAACGAAATTCGCAGCCGTGTTGCAGAGGCTCTCAACCGTGTCGGCCTGGCGCCGCCGGAGCAGTTCCTGGAGAAATACCCGAGCGATCTTTCCGGCGGCCAGAAGCAGCGGGCCGTGATCGCGCGCGCGATCATCCTCGACCCCGTTCTCCTTGTCGCCGACGAGCCGGTCTCGATGCTCGACATGAGCGTGCGCTCGAAGATTCTTACGCTGATGATCGAGCTGAAGCGCAACCTCGACCTCACCTACCTCTACATCACCCACGACCTCGCGACCGCGAAGTTCTTTTGCGATCGGATTGCCATCATGTATCTTGGCCGGATCGTCGAGATCGGACCCTCGCAAGCGATTTACGACGAGCCGAAGCACCCCTATACGAAGGCCCTGCTGCGGGCGATCCCGGACCCTGACCCACGCCACAGCCTGCCACGCGACCTGCCGCGCGGTGAGGTTCCCGACGCCGCCCGTCCTCCCGCCGGGTGCGCTTTTCATCCGCGCTGCCCCCGCGCCTTTGCGGTTTGCGGCTGGGAGGCGCACGACATCATGGAGCTGCTCGAGATGCGGTGGTCGGGGATGGCGGAGGAACAGCACCAGCGGGAACGCGCCATGATCCGCGTTGCGGAGATCCGTGCAGGTCCGGGTGGGCCCGCGCGCGTGCCGGCCGCCGGCGGGGCAGACGGAAGCCAGCTGCTGGCACTCTTCGAGCGCATCCGTTCCGAGGCTCCGGCCGAGCCATTCTGGACCGGCGTGCGCGCGATGCATGCCGGCGCCGGCCACGTCGAGATCGAATGGCATCAGCCGCTTGAGCCGCGCCTCATTCCCGCCGGCAGGGTCGAGGTTTCCTGCCACCTCTACAACCAAGCCGCGCCGGCCGGGAGCCTACGGACTTGACGAGGTGCGGGAGACAGCCTGTTCCCGGCGAGACACTTCCTGGGAAACACAAAAAACTGTGCCGGGACGCCTCCCATCAGGCGAAAGCGGCACCCATTCTCTGGCAATCGTCCGTGCAGAAATGAGAGAGGGAAAGTTTGGCATGACTTCACGAATCGTTCTTGGCGTGGCGCTTGCGGCGGGG
>Ga0335075_10004971_pt1 | contig 20700 bp, 19 predicted proteins | sample Lox_Sample_24_FD_206723 | JGI IMG/M metagenome (GOLD analysis project Ga0335075, IMG submission 206723) | Soil microbial communities from Loxahatchee National Wildlife Refuge, Florida, United States - Lox_Sample_2.4 | ecosystem: Environmental > Terrestrial > Soil > Wetlands | place: USA...
ATGAGCTACCACTGCCTGACAGCCATTGACACCGATAATACGGTAGCGCGCGACTTCGACAAGAAACTTTAACCCCTGGAGAATCATTGGCAGGATGATGCCGAGGAAGAAATCGATCATATTCCGTTTAAATCGACCTTGTCGCAAGTCTGTACGGGAGGGATTTGGATCTGTTGCGTCTGCCAAGAATCGACAAATACCGATTGCAGCACCTCCAACTCCGATTTCGAACATGTCTTTAAGTCGTGCATCGATGTCGCAGTAGATTTTACCATCCCACCACGTGTTGAGATCGGTGCTGGACCAGATTATCGAGTCCATGAAAAACAAGAGGTTGAGGATGAAAACCCAGAAGATGAGGATCAGGGTTGCCCATGGTCGACAGGGGATTTTCCAATTGAAATAGGCTGGCGGGATACAGATTAGAACTCCAATACCGGAGAAGACGGTGAAGGGAATGTCTGGCATCGTGGTCAAGGAGGAAAAACTCGGAGGAGAGGCTCTTTTATGTAAAGACTGGCGCAGCGTAGAATAGACATCAAACAAGGTATAACCAAGTTCATGGTTCGCCTTATGTGGTAGGTGCACGTCTGCAGCTATTGATCGCCCGTTTTGGCGAATAATATATGGCATTCCTTTTAGAGCCACCTTAAGCCACCCTGGCGGTAGTTCAACCTTGTTTTCGACACACGGAATAGTCAGTCATTAAGTTATTCATATATAGTGACCAGAATCCTGCCCTGTCACCACATTAACTGATAAGATAATCTTGTAATTTTGAACTGCGTCCGTTATCTTAGCACGTCCACCGCAAATGACTGCACTACCGACTGCAGCCATCCGTTTTCATAACCTACAGAAGCATAATTCCACTCCACCAAAGCATTCATAACATCGCTCAGGACGTCGTTATTTGATCGGCAAGTTGGTCTAACATTTTTGAAATTGTGTTCCGTCCTGTTTCAATAAAATAGCCGAGGGATGCATTGATCGCCCAAAAAGTCGAAATTATTTGGCGGTGCGGTTTGCAATGCCGTCATTTTGCATCGGGAAATTTTCTCCGAGCCGTGGCCCTTGCTTTATTCAATGGTCGCTCAGACCAGAAAAATACATCCGTAAAAGTGTTAGAATAGAACGTGTGCCGCTGCGGTGCAAATTTAACTTCAGCGAATTATGAGAGCAGATGTGAGCGGCTCTGATTGGAGGTTATCTAATCCCAGAGAGAATTAGCCAAAGCTCGATAATCCGCAACTCGCGGTAGCATGGGGGCCACCAATCAACAAACAGGCCTAGGGTGTCCAGTGGAGCAGTACTCATATTCCCTGCACCCAAGTAACCTTAGAAGCCGACTAAAGCGGAACGCACATGAGGCGCGATCTTTTGGGAACGATAACTAAGTAGCAAGCACATTCTTCGGAAAATTAAATAACCTTTTTTTGCTGACGAGACGATCGCGAGATTTCCCAGGTGGTGCAAAATCCAAATTCTCAGCAAAGTGATGTCTCCAGTCCGAACCATAAATGTTTTGCTTGATTGATGCTCTCTTCGCCAATTAAGAGTTAGGTCCTCAGACCTCGATACTCGAGGGTGTAAATAAATTATAACCAGAAACCATAATCCAAAAAGAAAAATTCAAAATCGGTACCCACATCCAGACCCTTATCATATCCGCTTTGCTCCCTCCTTTAAGACAGCTATCAAGCCATTTTCACTCTGCACACGCCCACTTTCCATTTCCAAATTCCACGTGCTCTTGTTCTTTCCTTCCAGACAGCATGTTTTGCATACTTCTGGCGATTTCTTGAGGTTTGGGATGGAAACGGAGTACAAGGAGTACGGAGATGGTAGAAACGATGGTTGTGCATCGGAGTACATGTGTTGGACGCCATTCACGCCGATCGGCATGAGGAACGGAGCACATTCCATGGAGCTGTAGCCCATACTCCAGGTGTTTTGCGAGTATCTCTAGCGATTTTCTAAGATCTGAAGTGGAATAGGATCTGAAGGATAAGGGTGATGGTACAAACAATGGTTCTGCATCAAAGTACATGCTATGGACGCGATTCGAGCAAATGGGTAGGGGCAACGGACGGCAACCCACAGAGTTGTGGCCGGTATTCCATACATTTCCAGCATACTTCTGGCGATTTTTTGAGGTTTGAGTTGGAATAGCATCTCAAGGAGTTGGGAGAGGGAAGAAACGATGGCGTGACATTCATATACAGTTTTCGGTCTGACGGTTATTGGTCCAACTTGCAGGATGTTTGTTGTCAGGGATTTGATTTGACTACGGATTCGTACTCGGAATGTCTCCGAAATAATCATCATACCGTGACGTTTCCAACAGACTTGTATACGGCTGTTCTCCTAGATCAATACTCACTGTCATACTTTCGTAAGGGTTTCCACCAAATCGTCCACATTTGCCATGGCGACGAGTTGGAACAATTCCGGAGTTCAATACCCAGGAATTATGAGCTTCAGTCCAGACTCTAGGTTGTGGTATGCGTAGTAAGCATCTCCCGTGGGAAATCGTACGTTTCAACCAGTGCCTATCAAATTAGACTAATGCCAAGGGGAAGTTTGAACCTGATTATCTACCAAGACAAGTCTTGTACCTTCATTTGAGAATGAGATTGCGCTGACTTCTCCACTGTGTCCTATAACAGGACGACGAGTGGATTGTCTTGGAACCCGAGAGATTTGTTCAACCCCAGCTTTCTTGAGCAAAAGCTCACCTATTTTTGAGTAACGAAAAGAATCAACAAATGTACCTTCGAGATTCATTAATACAACAGCTTCTAACGGTTGTGACACTGCCAGAGAAAGCGTCTTTTGTCCTTCAAACGTATAGAAGCGGCGAAAGGGCTGAAGTTCAAGGCATTGTAATCCATCATCTGATGTGATAATTCTGAAACGGTCACAAGCAGGTCCATATTTCGAATCAATCGACAACACAAGATAATTGTCCTGATGTGAACTACAAATAAGCAATTGCAAATGAAGTGAACGTACAATGAAATCCCAGTGAATCCCTCACCATGCAATTGCGTGGAATCAATTGGATCACACACAACAGTTTTTGCCAAACACCAAACTCGCCAACCATTCCCCATCTTCTTCAATAAAATTATTATTGCCTTTGAGGCGACATGACTAGTACAAATCGCTACCATTGTGCCTTCCCATCCAAACGCAGCACCACTAGGCCGATACAATGAATGTAATCCGTCCAAAGAGGTCTCAGAAGCGGCTGCCGCTATCGGCTTCGTAGGTTTCAATCGCTCAAATGAGTCTTTTGGAAACTGATCCGTTGAATAAATGAGGGCTTTAAATCCCGATTCCATTTTCACCAGACTTAGCAGGTTTTGTCCATCAGGAGAAAACACCAATCTTTCGACAAGAACGCCTCGAGTTCCAAACATATTGGAAGTTACCCATCGTCCTCGTGCACTTCCCACAACAATGAACGTCATAATATGACCGGGACATCCTATGGCAAGGTACGCACTACTTAAAGCCGTACAAGAGAAATCTGAAATCTGAGAGGTATCAGGGATAGGAACTTGTGTTGTAGGATCGCTATCTTCTGAAGCATAAAGATATGTAAGTATTGGTCGCCATGGCTTCGCGTTAAATTCTCCAATGCAGTTCAAAATGACTGCCTCATTCAGGCTGAATACCCAAAACATTTTTTTGGACAGAACGGCTACTTTATCGGCTTCAGGAGAGATTGCTTTCAGAAGGATTTTGGCAGGCAGGGGTTTGGTTCGCTGGATACATGTTCGCAGTTGATGTACGCCGGTTCGCAGTTGCTGTACGCCGGTTCGCAATTGACGTACGCCGGTTCGCAGTTGATGTACGCCGGAAGATAACTCTAAACGGCGTCCAGACCGGGAAGGTTCAATTCGTCGACTGAGCTGTCGGTTGGTGACAAGCAATTCTTGCAGGATCGGGAGTAACAAGTCGTTCGCGGCATTGGGACTGTCGTTGGAAGTGGGAGGATTAGCTATCTGAGGTTTATCCTCTGCGTAATGTTGTTTCAAGAGCAAAGAGGCGATCTTTCGATTGGAAACCATTTGATCACGCATATATCGGCCTGTAACTGTTCGAATTTCCTGAACCCGTTCATGTTCATTGATTCCGAAACACGATGGAACTAATTCTGTTGGAACATTGAAACGAAAGTATTCCCCTTCTATACGTTTATGTTCGAATCGATCCCTGACATCCTGCTGTACTAAATCCACAGCATGGGTACACCGGCTGATGTACTCACGAAACGCAGTGGGAGTTTCGCTCAGGATACTCCTGGATATCGGACCTGCACCAATACTTACCACAACACCGATAGAACGGTGGCCCCAGATGTCTCTGGTCTCTTCGATAGCCTCGCTTGTCGGATTGCAGAACTTCGTGTCACCTCCGACGTAAAGACCCCTTCCTATCTTAACTGGCGGTACAAGTCGCCCAGCCGCCGCTGTGGCATGCGCCGCCTCTTCAATACTCACCGCTAAGGCATCGGAGTAGACAGTATCGTATGAGCGAAGTCGAAGCGCTGTATCCGTGGCATGAGCCAGAGTGGCCAACACAAAGGTATGACAACCATCATTTTGAGCTTCTTTCAATTTGATTTGAGGGCCCGAGGAATGCTCGACAAGTTTATGAAGCTCTTGTTTGAGCATTCGATCATCGACGAAAGCATCCATGTCTAGGTCCTCACTCGAAACTACTCGGCTCGAGAGACCTATATAGTTTGAAATGGCCTCATCAACCGACTACTGTTAACTAGACAACATCTTGTGATACCATTCGGAGACGCCCTAGCATCAGTGCCACGATGCCACCAGTTGAAGTTCCGCAGATGAGATCGAATAAATCACATGGCCGAGGGAATATATCTTTGGCTCCAGGACTATTCTCATCGAGTAGACGAGCAACCTGCTGCATAATATCTTGCACAATATATAGTTGCGGAAGGCCATGAAGACTTCCGTCAAAGGAAAGGATGCGAATTGGACTCCCGTCGGCAGGTTCACGATCTCTTTGCGTCCGAGAGAAAAACATCGTTAGGGACTTATCGTCTTCTGGCGAGCGTGGAAAGTTTTTCGAGGCTTGTAACAATTCAAGTTCATCTCCCCAATCAACTTCTGATTCAAGTTCCGTAAAGTTGTCTTCCTCGTATTGGATGTCTGGCGAGTCAGGCTCGTCCATGCTTTCCCACCCTCCTAAATGCGAATCGAGAATCACATCGCCGTCCTGAACTGTCATTCGGTTGCTCTCTGGATTATCCTCCTCCTTTTCGTGCTCCTCGTCGAGGAATGCAAAAAAGGAAAAGTTACGGATATGATCGCCGATATGTTTTTCTAATTTTTGTGCCGACACGTTTGGTGGCTCGTCTTTACTCTTGGCAAGATCTTTGGCTTCGCAATGGCAGAAGGGACAGATATCGAACGGCGTCGAGCGTTCGCGCTTGCCTCTCGCTGTCAGAAAAGGCAGCGAGGATTCCTCAAATGAACCTTGGTGTGCTTCCAAAAGGTGATCTCGTAGCTCATCGGGTGAAGGAAATACAACAAGGCAGGAGGAATTATCGTGATGCCCATCGCAAAACCATTCATGATGATGGTAGTGAAGTTCATGCTCAATCCACGCGTCTCTCGTTTCAAAAAATTCGTCGGCTCGAGTACAAGCCGCGGAAATACAAGAGTAGGGTCGAAGGTCGGCGAATAAGTGCTCTCTAACGCAATTAGCGAAGAAGAAGGAATTTGGTACTTCCAAGCATCGGGCTTTCTCATTTCTTCGGGCAAAGTTTCGAAGCATTGTGTGCATTGGAAGGTACCGAATTGTCCTTTTGAAGGAAGCGAAGGAAATATACTTTCGTCGATCCGTAGTTCGGTCCTGGTGGGCTTTACAGGTTGGCGTTTGTGCCCGTCATCGGACACAAAATTCAGTTGAGAGACTGTGGTATAGGTTTCCATCGTCGCTGCCGTTTTGGCATCCTTGTGCAACTCTTCCCGCGGTTCCTCGCTACTGATAAGTTGAATATCGCTCGGCTTATTCGGGTCCACAGCTGTTATAGCTGGGCCTGGACTTGCATCGGCAGTCGCCAGTTTTTCAGCTTCCTCGACGAGACTCGCGATGGGGTAGGTTCGATGTAGCATCCCGCGACGTTTGGCATGGGCTCTTTGATAGTAAAATTGTTGCCGACGTTTCGTTACAGCGTCAGTCAGGCGATCAACGAGCCAATTTTCTGTCAGATTCCACAAGCCCACAATCTTCAACCGTACGATATCTTTAAACTCAACGAGAACGTCGTTACCCTTGGCGTCTTTCTCCACATGACTAGCCGCTCTGCTTGCACGGAATTTTCGAGAAGCATTGTGTATACGAGCGCTCAAGTTGAAGAGTTTGTTGAGAAAATCGACAATTTGATTGTAGTAATCTTCAAGCAGAGGATTCCTAAAACGAGGAGCTGGCGAAGATTCGTGAGGGAGATTTTCGGCAAGCTGTGTTGCTAGTCCATCAGAAACAGATATAAACAGTAGAACCTTCAGTCAGGCTTTCTCTGAGATCTTCCAGCAGCATGGCAATGCCATGGTATAGAAATTCGACATCACGGAGCTTAGACTCAAGAGAGTGTTTCCCAGCACGCATTGCGCCGCCGTCCCGAGCCCAGATTCTGAACCGGCCGAGTTCATTGCGGACTGAAACACTCGATGGCACAATACACTCACCGGCCCCGGAGAGAGCCTCCGAGAACGCCTTATATCTACTCTGGCACTCGAGGCAAAGCAGAGCTATTCTCAAAGTTTCTTCACCCATGCTGAAATACGTTGAGTGACATTGAGTCAAGCAAGAGAGTAGCGGAACGCCGGAGGTTGACTGCAAGGCAAGAGGTCTTGAACCGTTGGCCAATCAGATATCAGGGCTTTGTCACGAGATCAAAGAACTGACGTAAGTGATTGGACTTATAATTTTTCCCTTTTGTTCCGCATATTTAAGTAATGCGAGATTATCCACTGGACAGCGTCTCCTTCAGCATTTCGCAATTCAGACCGTCTGGTCGCTTAGTTCAAAAACTCCATGGTTATCGTGATTTTTGAGTAAGCTCACGGAATAGGCCCGTGCCGAACACCACAGTCCCCAGGTCCGTGAATCTCTGACTCGATCACCGGCTCCTGCCACCAGCGCATCGCACAATTTGGGGCCAGAAGGTGAGCTTGGTTTGGAGGTATTAAAAAATTTACCCGACGATGCAACTGATCCTATTCAAATAATCTTCTTACATGGTCTCGGAGGCTCGCGCAGCGGAACCTGGAAAAGCCGGGAAGTGACAAGCCCATGGCCAGAGTGGCTGGGTTCCGAGCAAGGCCTTCGGAGTGTCCGAATTGCGCTCTTCGGCTACGATGCGAATTTCAATGTTTCGAGGCCAAATAACAATCTCAACATCAATATTTTTGCGACAGACCTTCTATTAGCGCTAAAGCAACTTCATGTCAAGACTAGACCCGTAAGGAATACAGTAGATATGGCTAATTATAGGCACGTACGATTCTGGTTGCTCATAGCTTGGGAGGACTTGTTGCTAAGCGGGTAACTCCATTCATTTTCTTCGAGGCTGATGGGAGGCCGTCATTGAATCCAAATTTAACGACGATTTTCGCGATGTCGGGAAGGGGATCGGGGGCATTGTATTCCTTGGAACACCTCACCAAGGCGCGCAGCTAGCCAGGGTGCTTGACATTATCCTCACGCTTTCATTTTCTTCGAGGAAATTTGTGAGACAACTCGGTACGAATAGCGACACCGTCCTGGACATTAACGATACCTTTTCCCGAGTATCGAAAACTTTGAAAATTATCTCATTTTTTGAAACCACCAATACTCGCTACAAGAAGGTATCACACATGCATTGCAGCAAATTAATTTCGAAGTTGGGTTGGATCCCCACGGCAATTATGATTGTCCCAAAAGAATCTGCTACCTTGGGCTTCCCGGATGAGGCGAGGTACCCTCTCAATGGTGATCACCTGAGCATTGTTAAATTCGACTCGAAGACCGACCAGAATTACCAAAAAATCGCAACGGAACTCTACAAATTAGTCCAAGATATGTCTGTGAAGCCTCTGGAAGAGAGTAAACCGTAGCACCTTGCAGAAATATCAAATAGTAATATCAGAACCTTGGGGCTTGCTCGTCCAGAATGGGACATTGCAGGATTGGTTTTAGCCTTGATGCCTATGATACTCGAGGTCCTCCAATTGTACCCCGAAAACAACGACTCGAATGGCACTTCTAAAGACCCAAGCGACTTGGGCTACATCACTGGGTTCCGAAGGGAGAGAAAATCATTCGTGGTCCAACTGCGAGGAGTGTACTGTGAACTGTTATCTTTTTTCCATAATATCATCACAGACAATGTAGTGTTATCAGATGAACAGCGCGAGTCTTTGTTTCCCTTCGACAACGAGAGAAGTGAGTTTTTAACCGCTTGGAATGATCTCGGGACTCGCGATCAATCTGCCATCATGAAAGGCTTGAGTCAGACAGAAGACAGTTACCAAAGGGTGGTGAAAGGGTTGGTGTCCATTCAACAGGCAATATTCGATATGACATCATCGGAATCGTTCACTGAGACGTTCAGACAAGTCATCATGAGCGGCAGGAGAAAAGCGATGTATTATCTCAAAGCACACCTGTCCTCTCAATTCAAGTTTACGTCAGAGAGTAGCAAACGACGAGAAATCGAGGAGCAATTAGAACACATTACAAAGATTGTCGAGGGACTGGGTGACATCAGAGAATTGCCGCGATCCAAAAGGAGTAAAGAAGCCTTTCCAAGTATCATCGAAACTCGACGGCGCTTTTCCGCTATCCTGTATAATTCTTTGGAGAAGGTATCAAAATGTTGGTGTCACAACTTCGAAGCCACAATGTTACAACTGAAGCCGAACGAACATGACGCTAAAGATGACGTTCAAAACCTCGTCTTCTCTATTATTTTTAAGTTCAAACCTATCGCACAGAGACAACAGGCCCTACCAGATGTACAGGAAACTGACATATATATTCGTCCAACGTATGAACCCTCTAACCACGGCGGTCAATTAACTTTAGCCCAAAAACGATCAATTTCGTTAGACGGGACGACCCTTCACATCCCGTCCAGGGTCTCTGTCACCATCTGTCTAGCGAAGCAGTCAGTGTGCCTACATGCATTGGCTTCCAACTTGACGACGAGCAAAATTTCTACCGAGATCCGTCCACAGATCGCATGTCGAATGTCCTCACGGACGCAAGCCTTCCGTGGCCTGCGCTTGATACCCTGCTGAACAAAACGTCGCCTTCGTCTCGCTATCCCACCGGATTTCCTGAAGAATATAGTCGCGCGCTTGCCGTGACTCTTGCGTGGTCTGTTCTCCAGCTCCACGGCACAGGTTGGCTACCTGAACACTGGTCGAAAAATTCCGTCCACTTCCGCCGAACCGGTGACAGCGAAGAACCCTACGTCGTGGCTGCCTTCAATGAGTCACTGAGTGAAACGTGCAGAAGAAGCGAGTTCGGCCCGAATCCATACCTTGTCGGTTTAGGTATAGTCCTACTGGAACTTGCGCAGCAGGTAACTTTCGAAAGCTGGGTTAGTCCTAATCATGATATCCCCGCCTACGATGACAACATTCGCAAGGCCTGCCTTGGAGGCCTGTGGGTAGACCAAGCCCGCTCGAACAAAATAATCAGCAAGCGATATGCAGACGTTGTGAAGCGATGCCTCTGGGGATGTGCCAGTCAAGGTCAAATCAGTCACACAATTGATAGTTTGCAATTGTGGCACACCGTCTATTTTGAGATACTTCAGCCGCTGAGAGATGAGCTTTCGAGCGCTACGGATGATTTGTTGCTGGAAGTTTAAGGGCGGGATTCTGTTGAAGCTTATACACGTACGATATCCTTGCCACCGCCGCCGTTGTTCGGAATTCAATCTGTAATTGAGTTAATGCTCGTTTCTCCGTAACACACTGGTCGTCGGAGTGGCCCTTGCAATTGTGAATCCCAAGGTTCTGGATCTAGTACTGATCGTTATCGTCGGTACTGCGTTGCTGGAAACGATTCAGAGTATCAAGTTTTTTTTCCATCACCCCAACACATGGCGGGACGGGATGCATCGATATTCCCGGCGATCAAGCGTCCTGGTTGCTCTGGACATTTATTGCGTTATGCGTGGAAATCGCGCTCCAAATTGTGGATGCATGTTTGATGATCATGGCTAAAGGATGGAGGAGACCATGGTGTACTATGTCAGCGGGGGTTATTGTATGGACAACGTTGGCCGTCGGGATTGGCATTCAACGTGCTCAGCTCTTACCGATTCCCAAGAACACGGTAGCTGTTGTTTTTCCACAGGGAAATATAAGTTGTCTGACGGATTTATACCCCGGAGGACTTCGAGGGTCTATTGTTGCTTGGTCAGATGGTGTGTTTTTCAGGGGCTGCATACTGCATATTTCGGCCCTGCGGGAGATTAGACGGTGCGAGAAACACAGTATAGCTAGCTTAAATTTCCATCACCGTGAGAATCAATTTGTATTGGTCTTAAAGTAATTTAATAAATAAGCAATCTCAACTCACTATTCTAAATTCCTTTTCTGCTGATCGGTTCTGTCTCCTCATCAGGAGATAAGGAACATTCAACGAAGTTTCATCGGAACCTTGTTTATCCTATCTACCTAATCATATCTTCACTACAGAAATTTGGAGGCGCAGAGGCGCAGAATTGGGATTGCACCCCCACGAAGCTAAGATTCACTTTCACCCGAAACTCTATGTTCCCGTGACAGAATTGGGGTTGCACCAGCAAAAACCGACAGCCGTGAGCAAATTTTTTGAAACTGATTCACAAAATTTTTCACTGCTCCGCTCGTTTTTGAACAAAAGCCAAGCATCACTCGTGTCACATCCAGAACAAGGATTCCTTGTGTGTCGCGTCGGAGAATGGTTCAAGCGACTCTCAATCCACTTCCTCTTGCTTCCGACTCCTCATCGCCCACAAAACTCGCTCATTTAACAAACGCCACGATCTCTGACGGCCGCAAGACTGCCGCCTTGGTCCGAGTTGTGGTCGATCAATGTCATACCTCGCAACGCATCACGCCTCTCTTCCGGTTCCTTGAGGCTGGTCTTGTTGCAAGATCCTTTTTCGGTGATGACATTCACAAGCTTAGGGAATTCTTGGAGACAGCACCCATGTCTGGTGTCGCTGAGCTCATGAGTCTCGACGAACCCTTGGTCTTCAATATCACCCGGCGGGTGAGGGAATTGTATATCGCACTTTCGTCTATTAGCGTCGACATTGTAACAAAAGTAATGAACATCAAATCCTCCAATTCGTGTTACGGTCCCAAATGTCAGACGTTCGATTATATCACAATCCGTGCGATAAGTTCGCAATCGACGAAAATTTGCAAAGGCAACGCATAAACTTTGTGCGTTTGTATAAACAATGCGATGTTATGGCCATTCTCCCACGTCCTGAACTTGGCATTGTCAGATATACTCTCCCGCTCAATCCATTTTCCCTTCCGAAGTCGATCCGAAACGCTACGCAGTCGACATTTCCCCACAAACTCGCCACCATCGTCGCGAAAGTAAGCGAAATTTCTGCCAATTTCGCAATCTATAGCTCCAGTTTCGGCATTCAACCCACGGTCTCCCTCCCTACAATATCTGTCGTATTACCAGGTCTCGACACCGATTCCGCGCACGAGATCTTATCATACGTTCGCTCGACCTACAATCCATTTGATCACGATGCATTCATCGTTCGGGTTGCCATTGGCGAAGTCCGTGCTGCTGGACCTATTTGGCATTACCAACAAGTTCCTCCCGGAACCTCGATATCGCCGAATGAAATACTCTACTGCAGTAATGCGCAATGTGTCTGCAACCGAGCTGAATTAACGGATACAGAAGATGAGTTGGCAGGTATCCGCGAACCAACCACTGGATCTCTTGGTTGTTATTGTACACTTGGCGGAGATGACAGACGTCGGTATGCTATCATTGCCGGACATGTCACCGATCCAAATCCTCGACACCTTTCCAACGAACTTCTCGCTCTGGCGTCGACACCCTTTGTCGAAGCTGTTAAATCCGCCACTATTGACCTCGAACGAACCATCGAAGCGAATGAAGACAGCACGGTTCAACAAGAGAGGGTGGACCAATTGACGCCTCTCAATCGTGTATTTGGCCAGACCATCTTATCCTCAACGCGAACGGAGGAGGAAAAAGCACTATGTAGGAAGATCGATTATGCGCTCGTCAAAGTCCTCAACAGTCGATACGGCGACAACAGGATGGAGAAACTCCAAGCCTATCAAGAACAGTTCGACTTTCGTCCATCAGGAGTGCACCCTGTCCTTCTCGGGCACGGGTTGGCGTACGTGATACGGTATACAAGTTAGGTGCTCGGACCGGTTTGACAAAGGGATGCGTTATCGATGAGGCGAAATTGCGATGGAATCCAGAGTCGACGGATCCACTCCCCGAAAACGACACATCGGTTCCTGTAAGTGACGCCTACCCCGTTCTCGGCGAAGCCTTGCCGGACGGGACATTCAAAGATTTCGCGTTGGGTGGTGATTCTGGGTCATTGCTTGTTCGACTCACTCAACATCCCACGAATGCGGTATCGTTAACCGAAGCCGCTGGAATCGTGTACGGAATTATATGGGAAGACCCTAAACAAGCATTCGTTGTATTGTATATCCCTTTGAACGACGTGATCAAGAATATCGAAGCCACCACGGGCCAGACTGTGAATGTCAGTGTCCCTGACGTCGGACAAGCAGGCTTGGCGTGGAACTATGAGGAATTAGGCAAAGGCAAATCAATATATGACTTGAAGTAAATTTCATTGATTTCAATTTCTGTGTTGCTGTGGGTTGCTTTTGTGTTTCTGAAGGTACCTAGGATCGAGTACAACCAACCGTGACGGCATAGTTATATGCTTTATATAATTAGGAAACTCTCTTAGCCATGCGTGTCGCCTCAACATTTATGGCGTATTGGCTTACTAAGTTGCGCTGAAAAGTTGAGTAGTAATAGGAACCTATCCATCCGAATTTTCCAGAGGACCAGCGGTGAAGTCACATTGAAGCCTCGCAATCGGATCACAAGAGATTTCCAAGTTCCAGTTCAGCAGCCACTTCCCCGCAATCGAAATAAAAAGCAATTCATTGGAACTCAGCTCGAAAAGTTTGGTTAAATTTTGGGTTGGCCCTAGCCTTTCTCCAACCCCCTTTTCTTGTCTTTTACAAGACTGTAATCAAGATGTTCATAATTTTATTTCTCCTGAATTAGAAAAACCATTAAATAAGTGGACCGTAATGATGAGACCCAACAATTGACGCGTCAATTGGCAACTAAATATTACAAGTTGGTTACCGATTATTATGATATAGATCCTAAACTAACTCGTTACACTCTCCTGGTCGTTCACCACCACACATAGCTACATATTGGTTAACATCCCTCATTTACCCCACCTTACATCAAATACCGAGACATATTCCATTACCGTTTTCGTTATATACAATCGCGTCACCTAGTACCTCCCCTTATTCCCCAATATCCTCACCATCGTAGTTAGAGTTATAAGCCGACTTTTCCTCTCCAAATATTCTGCAGTATACGGCTCTCCGTGGTACTTATACCTGCCGTCCAAGTAGTTAACTCGATAGCTGTTTGACATCATCAAGGATTGTGCCAGACTAAGCGGCGTCTTGCCCTCTTTATTTTTCGCACTGAGCTTTCCGCCTAATAGGATCAACATTCTCACAGCTTCTACCTTTTCTCCGCTCACTGCGAAATGCAATGGTGTGTTGCCCAGAATATCCTTTGACGATATATCTACACCAAATTCCTTTAGCGTTCTGATTGCCAGCGGATGTCCGTGGAATGCCGCCAAATGCACTGCTGTACATTTCTTGTTATCTTTCACAGCAACACTTCCACCTAAGTCCTTCAACGCCCGGATTGCTTCAACATGTCCTTCTTGGCATGCATCAAACAGGGGCGTACGACCAAGATTATCCCGAGCGGAGACATCTGCCTGTAACTCGTGCAAGAACTTTAGCACTTCGACCTTCCCCACTGCAGCCGCGAAGTGCATCAAAGTGTTACCATATTTATCTCGGGCTGAAATATCTGCTCCCAACGCACGCAATATCTTGATTACATTGACATGTCCCCTGATAGCTGCAATGTGCATGGGTCTGCGATCTTCGCTATCTCGTGCCGAAACATCTGCCCCCAGTGTCTGCAACATCTTAATCGCGTCAACGTGCCCCGCTGCAGATGAGATATGCATCAACGTGCTGCCATCGGCACTCCTCTCGGACAAGTTAACGCCAACATCATACAACGCCTTGATCGCCTCAGCATGTCCATATTCCGCTGCCTCAAATAGTCCTGTATATTGCCCGGCAGATTGTGGCGTGTTTCCCCGACTGTCCAACTCCAACCCGGAGACTAACGCACCAGCCTCTTTCAAAGCTCTGATTGCAGCGGCATGCCCATTCTTTGCCGCGTAATACATGGGATGATGGTCATAGTGATCTCTGACCGATGGATTGGCACCACCATCCTTTAATGCCTTGATCACATCAGCATGCCCGTTTTTGGCGGCGAAGAATATCGGTTCCTCTCCTGTATGCCGTTGGTCGGTTGGAGACTTTTCTTTAACATCAAAACCTGCATCAATCAACAGCTTGACCGCGTCGGCATTTCCAACTTTTGCCGCAATGCACATTGGAGTTAGGGTTCCGTCCGGTACATAAGCGCCCGCCGTCTTCAGCGCTCGAACAACGTCGCCGTGTCCGTGAAGAGCCGCCAAGTGCAGGGGTGTCCAAGGAGGGTCTCCTTTACACTCTGAAACACTGAAGCCGACTTCTTTCAGTGTGTTGATCGCAGGCGCACATCCGTTCTCTGCTGCCCAGTGCATTGGCGTCCATCCACTCTTATTTGGCACGGAACAGTCCGCGCCTGCCTCCTTCAACGTCTTGATGGCCTTGCATTGTCCGTTTTTCACGGCGCACAGCATCGCTGTTAATCCTTCCTTGTCCGATAAGGAACTATCGGCGCCCGCATGTAACAGCATTTTATTAGCTTGTCGTCATTGTTGCATGCCGCAAGATATAGAGCTGAAACGCCATCAATGTTCTGGCCTGAGACCCAGTTCTGTGCGGGTGCTACGTCCAATAAAAACGCGACTGTGTCGGTGTGCAGGTTCCATACTGCTAAATGCAACGCGGTCCAGCCATTAGCATCGGCCGTGCTGATATCATCGCCCCGCCGAATGCGTAATTTCACAAATTCTGTATCGCCCATCCACATGGCAAGATGCAATTTGATCGGGTCATCGACTTGGCTAGCGGTTATAAGACTGTTCTGGCTTAACCATATTTTCACGTAAGCTTGACTCCGATTTAGCGGGATCCTGGTCACGTTAACTAAAGTAGTTGATATTTCCTTACGGTTCAAACATTACTTTAGAATCGCTCTCATTAGATTCGGCGGTAATGAAGGGATCTTTAGATTCTAATGCCAAGCAGAGAATTGATGGCTTGAACGTAAGAAACTGAACACTTTTCGCAATTGCGCCGGTGTAGTCGCCTTTCGCAGCGTATAAATTGCTTAGCATCATTAACGGCGATGGGCTCGTAGGGAATTTGTCAGCTCCACTTTCGCACGCCAAGATGGCTCCCTCCAAGTTGTCTGTTCCAATGTGGATTTTACAGAGGTTATACCACAACCAGTAATTCATCGGATCCTCGTTGATGGCATTTTGATATCTTTGAATCGCCTTATCGTGCTCCTCATACTTTGCACTACAATGGCTTGACGGCAAACTGAGATCTAAGTACATTACATCCAAATAACCTAATAAGGTAGTACCTCGTAACCTTGAGGAAATCCTCGTCAACTCATAGGGGCCCTCTGGCATGGTTCGAATCAATGGCGTCGGCAATCCCTAGTGTTTGAGGGATTTTCAAAATTGTGAAATCGGACGTTTCGTGAAGAAGCAGTTGGATAGAATAGAACGATTTTTCAAATGTGTCGAAACCGTCGAAAGCGAGGATCGGGGCTAGAGCGGCATACGTCTCAGCTTAAATGGGGAGGCGGGTGACGACTGGTTGACCACATGAACACCTCCCCCACGCAAAAGTGACGAATCAGCGCCTCTGCAAAAGAAATTCAATTTGGTGCAGGTATTATGTGAGACTTGTTCTTGCTGAACCGTCGGCGAACCTTAAAACGGGGTGCGGGGTGTGGATTGTAGCGTTTAAATTTTCGCATCACACTCCGTCACAGCCGGGATGTCTTGCGATGCCTAAGAATTGATTTCACCGTGCAGCTGCACGGCCTGTTGACTGGTTGATTCGCTTCCCTCTCCGCAAATTGCGGACTGTTTGGGTTTTCTCGGTGCAGGCAATTCCGCGGCACCGAAATAAGTTTTCGTATTTCCGTGGGGTCCATAACGTTCTGGAATCTGCTGTATATCCGATGTTCCATTACGAATTCTGTAATTCTCTTTTGGGCTCACTCTAGAAGTGGGTGACTACGTCGTGACCACTACTATTCCCTCCGCATTCAATGGATTGAATGTTGTGCAGCTAGTGGCCAATCAGACTATCAGATAGCTACATAATCCCAACTGTCGGGTTGTCTGAGACGAGAGCTAGGTGAATCGGAAAACGGAAGTATTAAATGGCCCATAAATTATAATATAGAGTTAAGAAGAACGCTGCTCGCATTAGTTTGGCGACCCCCACGGAAATACATAAACCTTATTCGAAGTTCGAGACGCCTGGACGCTGGCGCCCCCCTGCACGCATTTCATCGAAGAAATCCCCCATTCGTAGAAACGATGTAATCTGGAAAGTCGGAACTTTGGTGGGCACGCAAGAAACGGCATAAGAACATCTCCTAAATATCGATCTGTTGAAGTGTTGCCTGTTGGTAGTAAAATTTTGCTTGCCTGAGGTCAGTCGTTCCGAACTGGGCACTGGTACCACAGCTGCATTGTTGATGATTTCAATCAGTTTTCGACGAAGTACAATTCTCATATTGCAAAGAAATGGTGTAATATTACATACAATTCAACCTAACTAGTCTCTCAGCAAGCTTTCCCAAATTTCGATCCCAAGACGTCAAAATAGCTCATCTCATTCTTACTTAATTTTAGTCTCAAACTATATCGAAAACAATCCCCAGAAATATTATCATTGCGTACAAGTTCGAAAATGCCTTGAAAATGTGTGCATGGGCTCGAGAATTGGCAATACTAGTTGCCGTGGTATGACTGCCAGTGATAGTCGTTGTAATCGTCGGAGGTAGTGATGTCGAAAGAGTGGATTCCGGGGTAGCGGCGATCTTCGGAGTTGTTGGAAGTGCAGGGCTTAATCGCAGGTGATGATGAACTCAAAACTCCGCACTGTTGTCCTATTTACACTACATCCGAAGCTTCGCCAGGACTGTATGACTCCAAACAATTTGCGCAATTGTCAAATACCGACGATCCCCCTGATGACAAAACCTGACACGCACACTCGAGGGTCGTACATTGCTGGGTTTGTATGACCCCCGTGAGAATCAAGGAGCATTGACTAAGACACGACGAACACACCAGAACAGCCAAAGGGATTAAATCAGCATCGCTGTAACCGTTTGCGGTCAGGCAGTTCTGGCACGCGGAGACTGTCGAAGAACTAGCGCCGTTGAGAATGGGGCAAATACAGGCAGCGTCGGAACATTCTGGGGCGCCAGAGATTGCACCGCACTCTGTGACACAAACGAGTTGTTGTCTGCGATGTCGTTGAGTCGACGTTCGCTTTTCATGCAATGCGACGAATACGCTGTGAAATGGAGTACGATCCTGGAATTCTGCTAGGGCCAGGAGAGCGAATAAAATGAAACCGAAGAAGGGTGTCATCAGTAAATCGTGGTGATTTCCAAAGAGATGTGGATCTCGTCAGGGCCCCTGCCTTCAGTGCGGTGACTGTGTGGGTCAGCTACAGCGGAAAAGAGTGATGAGCTGGCTGTGATATCAGCCGCCCTTCCTTTGCGCCCCTTAGAAGTTAGGGCGGACTGCATTGTGTGACCCCGTGATGCGTTTCGCAACGGACCCCCAAAGCCTAATCCTCGCAATACGCTTCGGAAGGAAATGTTGCCCGCGGGCTCAAACATTGCAGACAACGCAGGCAGCCATGGAAACAGAAACAAGATCTGGCTCTGATTGGTGCTTAATATGTGGGGTGACGGTCATCTGATCAGGTGGTTATTTGGACTACTGTATGGTTACTCGTTAGACGGCGGAAGTGGTGCGTGTTCGGAGATGAAGTTCGCCGAATTATATTTATTACATCTATTTGACTTTGTAGTTCTAGCCACGTGCATTGTGTCGATCAGTGAGCCAAATAAACGAGAGAAATAGAATCTTAATTGATGCAAATGTAATATGACCAAGAAAGAAGATTTGAATTCGAAATCTAAAAAGTTAAAGTACCAAGCACAGGCTTCACGAAGCAATACGGATGAGATTTGTAGAAATTACAAGACTCAGTCATTACAAGTTTATGCTATAAATTAAAATGTATTAAGAATAAACTATTTCGCATTATTATTCTGCGTTATGATAAAGTCGCTAGGAAAATATTCCATCCGCAATACAATGCGCTCAATAGGCTTTCTTTTACGTCATATTCCCACTGTTCGTATTGTTCGTAGTGCATAGACCACTACTTCCACCGATCTCACCTAACCCTTATTCGGTGAGTATTCAACGCGTTAAAATGTTGACTGGAAGTTAGGCCTAGATCTAACTGAATAACGTCGACAAAGGACTATGGCTTAGTCCTGCCGCAATTAGTGGTCAAGAGAGTTCACGTCTCAGGCTTGTCTCATGCAAATTTTTCGGTTCACTGAGAGCGTCGGAAGGACGTGCCTTCCGCAGGAGCGTTAAGTATTGAGATTAAACGTAAACTTCCCTGCCGGAAGCCAGTTAGGCAGTGTGAGTGTTTCAAAGCTTCATAAGACATCCATTCGCTATGAGAGAAATCCATGATTGCTTTGGCAGTGGCCAATGCAAGCAAAACCATCGAACCAGTGTGAAAAGTTGTTATAAACACTCGAAACTCTAATTCCCAGTCGTATCTCCATTCTTGCTAATCTCAACAATACAATAAAGGAATATGGTGGAATTGGAATGCTGGATAACATTATGGATTATGGATTGCCTGGTAGTGATGAGATCACTTCAATTAAGCTCGTTGCAGATTTCATCTCTGACGCCGAAGACTTTGACGTTATATAAGTGTACAGTCTTCTACAGGAAATTCTTCTATTCCAAAAGGTTGATATGTTGCTGATAAAACTGTTTCTCTTCCCATTGACCTATCAATTAGACTTGGAAGTAGACCTCGGCATGCTTGCACAAAAGTCATTTTCCCTTGGACATGCGTTGGCCATTGCATTCTCACAAGCCGCATTCAATACAACTTGCTGATGGATGTCGCGTGTACTGAAGAAAGCGAGGACCAAAACCATCATTTAAATGAAAGTACAAACGAAGCAATACAACAACTTCTCCTTATAATTGAGTATTTTCGAGCCTAAAAGTTTCTCTCTTTTCTCAGACACGGTGGCTTCTTCTAGCTTTTCAAGTTGTTCCATCCTAGAAACACCTTCAGTCTGATGCGATCTCGCTGATTATGAATTCCCTGAAAAATTTGAGATGAATCTCAAATTTCGTCGAATGTCTCGGCCTGCAAACGAATTTCTTGAATGTATCATGGAAACTCCACTTAAACCCCGATTGCGCTTGATCATATGGCGTGTAGTGGATTGCAGCCTAAATAGGCGGTAACTCGAAGGTAAGAGTAGATTTGGTGATGAAGATAATTTCTATTCTAAGTGCTACCAATTCTATATAGCAAGCCACAGCGATGATCGCTGCATGGCGACAAGTCAACTTCCAATTCTGGAAAGCCAAGTTGCGACTCTGTGCCGCCGTATTGATTCTAAATCTCTCCATAATCTTTGGGGTTCTTCATTTCCGACTTGCCTGCGCAGAAATCACTTCAGACGCCAGAATGGTCGCGCTGATGGACTTTTCTTGTGAGAGAGCCCTCCAGTATATCTTCCCCTACAATGCGGGGAATTGTTCAGGTATCTTTCGGTTCATCCGTGTTTTACCGACAAAGGGGGAAATTGGGAAGTTAAACTTCAGTTGCATTCCAGAACTTCACCTGCGTCATTGCCCATTCCTTTCATGGAGGTGTATGGTGCAACAGATGAAGTGTAACACGACAAAGTCGTGGTGACAAGTTATTAACTAAAGGTTAACACTGTTCTCAATACTTACGGGATCGAGAAGTGGGCACGTAAGTATTATGCTCACAGGACACTTGGTGTGAGACTAAACTAAAACGGTACTGAAGGCAACTATTGACGATATTGAAGAAGAAGTCAGTTATTCACTAGAAGCACAATTGTTTGGTAGAAATCGATCCCTGATAAAGAGGGAAATCGAGGGGTTTATATACTAGTAGATATGTACGCTAACCGCAATGGTCGTTCCGACCGGTCGGTGCTCTTCCGGCGTCGGATGTACTCCCAACGTCGGGGTTCAACCGGCATCGA
>Ga0335075_10004972_pt1 | contig 20698 bp, 18 predicted proteins | sample Lox_Sample_24_FD_206723 | JGI IMG/M metagenome (GOLD analysis project Ga0335075, IMG submission 206723) | Soil microbial communities from Loxahatchee National Wildlife Refuge, Florida, United States - Lox_Sample_2.4 | ecosystem: Environmental > Terrestrial > Soil > Wetlands | place: USA...
GATCAGTGCCACGGTGCGTGGATCGCGGCGATGCAGGGACACGACAGGAAACACACCAAGATATTCAATTGGGGCGGCGGCTGTGAGCTCGCCGTAATAACCCGAGATCGAGCGGATGTCTACATCAAGTTCACGCGCCTCTTCTACCAGGCGGATCGCGTCTTCAATCGCGCATGGTTCCGCAATCACGACCTCGTCGATAAAGTGCAGCCGGGTAAGCTGACGGATACGATCGATGCTGCCGAGGATCTGGTTCTCCGGTACCTCACTGCTTGAGGTGCAGCCTGGAGAAAGCAGGAATCCACGCAATCTGTAACCGAGCCTGTAGTCTTTGGCGATGTGCTGGCCCAGGGCATAGCTCAGATGATTCGTGCCCAGTATGACTACATTTCGGGTTTCCAGACCCCGCTCATACTGACGATACCGCGCCAGTCTCCAGACCGCACGGCGAACGGACAACGAGAAAATCGTGGTGAGGATCAGCAGCACGACGAGAGCTCGCGAAATGCCGAAGCTGTTCGTCATGTAAAGACCGCCGCACAGCAGCAGTCCTGCATTCAAGCAGGCCTGAACCGTAAGCCGAAGCTCATGGGCGCCTGTGGCCAGAGGGATAGGCGAATAAAGACCGTAACGGCGCGCAACCAGAATGTACGCAAAAGCAAACCATGAGAGATACATCAGGCTCAGCGGAGCGCTGGTTACGTCGTGGAAGACGCCTGAAAATCGAGTCGCCTTGTCAAAGAGTACGGCGCGCAATACCAGCGCCATGCCGAACGCAAGCAGGATTGCGATGCCGTCGTTCAACATCATGATCAACGACGAAACCATCGACGGTCCGACAAAGGTTGTCCGAGACCGCGTTCGCGCCGGAAAGCCGCTGGCGGGTTGTTCCGCAGCACTCGTTTTTCGAATGAATTCCGAAGTAGCCATCACCGTCCCAAAAAACTGCAAGCAGGAAACTATCGAACACCCTGGTGCACTTCCGGCATCATCAACGACGTGCTACAGGTGAGGATTGAAATGTGACAAGAAGCCTGAACTGAGCCTCTAAAAACCTTCTGGGGAAAGACCCCGTACAAACGCTTTAGTTTCTGTACAAAGGACGAGCCTAAGGTAACTTGCGGAAGATCATAGTGGATCCACGCGAATGCGTCGGACCCGGCTTAAGTACGACTATACCATGAATCAGATTTCGGAAGTGTGTCTGATCGTTAACAGCCAGATGAATTAGCAGCCCGCCGTATATCTCTTCCCCATGTCCTGCAACTCTGTGCATGGATAACCACCTTTCATGCACCAAGGCTCATAACCGCATCGGTAAGATTTGCAACAGCTTCCGATGTCTGAATCAAAAAATTAACAAATGTTACTGTAGCTGTGTCAAATAGAATTGCACCGACTTATCCACTGTTTCTTACTAACACCCCATTACAGAAAGTTTTGCGGTGAATGAAATTTTCTTTTCCACACGGCCATCCGCCGACTAGCCAGTTCGGGCAATGCGTCGCGCCCCGGCTATGTGCTCTGGGCTAGACTGGCCATACATGCCTGCAGATTTTCGCCATTTGATCGCTGACTTGATCGCCCAGGAGGCCCTCCCCGTCGACAAGTACGGGCACCAGCCCCGGCTCTACTCCCTCACGCTCGCCATCGGAACAGGCCTGGCCTACGACGATGACATCGTTTACGCCGCCGCCTGGCTCCACGACATCGGCGTCTTCGTCGGCAACCGCCCTGAAGATCTCGATCAGCTGCGTCGGTGGGATCACGTGAAATATGCTTGCAACCGCACGGCCATCATTCTGCACGAGTCGGGATTTCCTGAGGAAAAAATATCGGCGGTCCTCTACGCGATACGCACGCATCAGCCGCAAGACGATCCCCAGACGATCGAAGCTGTCATCCTCCGCGACGCCGACATTCTGGAACAGCTGGGAGCGATTGGCATTCTGCGGGCGGTCTCGAAAGTCGGCCGCGACACTCGTTATGCGCGCTTCAGCGAGATAACCCCCGTTCTGAAAAAGGCACTCGCCGAACTCCCCTCGAAACTACGTCTGCTGCGAGCTCGCGAACTCGCCGCGCCGAGGATCCGCCTGCTCGCTGACTTCCTCGCCGCCGTCGATGCAGAATCAGCCGAAGCACTGTTCTAGTGTGCCGCACGCGCTATAGTAACCAGAACAGGAGCAGAAAAGCAGGTGGAAGAATTTTCCAGGATCAAGCGGCTGCCGGCCTATGTTTTTAACATCACCGGCGAGCTGAAAGCGGAAGCCCGGCGGCGCGGCGAAGACATCATCGACTTCGGCATGGGCAATCCCGACGGTGCCACACCGTCGCATATCGTCGAGAAGATGATTGAGGCGGCTCGCAAGCCCGATACCCACCGCTACTCCCTCTCGCGCGGCATTCCGCGGCTGCGCAGGGCAATCACCAACTGGTATGAACGCCGCTATAACATCCAACTCGATCCCGAAACCGAGGCCATCGTCACCATCGGCTCCAAGGAGGGCATCGCGCACCTCTGCCTCGCCACCCTCGACCAGGGCGACGTTGTTCTGGTGCCCAATCCCAGTTATCCGATCCACATTTACGGCCCCGTCATCGCCGGTGCGAATATTTGCAGCGTCGCCATCCACAACACCGACAGCTTTTTGGCCGAACTCGAAGAGACAATTCCGCTCATGTATCCGCGGCCGAAAATGCTCATCCTAAATTTCCCCGCGAACCCCACGACACAATGCGTCGATCTTGCCTTCTTCGAGCGTGTCGTCGCGCTCTGCCTGCAGCACCAGATCTATCTGGTCCACGATCTTGCTTACGCCGACATTGTCTTCGACGGATTCCGTGCCCCATCGGTCCTTGAAGTCTCCGGCGCGCGCGAAATCGCCGTCGAATTCTTCACCCTCTCGAAGAGTTACAACATGCCCGGATGGCGTGTCGGCTTCATGGTCGGCAACAAGACACTGGTTGCCGCCCTGGCGCGTCTTAAGAGCTACTTCGACTACGGCACATTCACTCCGATTCAGGTCGCGTCGATCCTGGCGCTCGAAGGCCCACAGGAGTGCGTGACCGAAATCTGCGACAACTACCGCCGGCGCCGCGACGTTCTTGTGCAGGGATTAAACAAGCTGGGATGGCAGGTAAGCCTGCCCAAGGCAACCATGTTTGTGTGGGCGCCGATACCCGAGCCGTACAAGCATCTCGGTTCGCTTGAGTTTTCGACCCTCCTGCTCAAGGAGGCGAAAGTTGCGGTGAGCCCGGGCATCGGCTTCGGAGAATATGGAGACGGCAATGTGCGCTTCTCGCTGATCGAAAACGAGGAGCGCACCCGCCAGGCCCTGCGCTGCATGCGCCAGATGTTCCAGCGTTCCGGTGCCGGGCTACAGGCAGCCGCTTACTGAACCGCCGGCGCGGTTGCCTTTTCGATGAGCTTGGTGGTGCTGAAGCCTTCTACCGTGGGGACAATCTTCACGCGTCCTCCCCACGACCGGACTTCCTTCGCGCCTACCACCGTATCTTCGTTGTAGTCACCGCCCTTCACGATCACGTCGGGACGCAAACCCTCGATTAGCTCGAGCGGAGTCGGCGTATCGAAGATCACCACCGCATCCACCGCAGCCAGCGCAGCCAGCACGTACGCGCGCTCACGCTGCCCCACCATCGGGCGTGTGGGACCCTTCAACTTACTCACTGATGCATCGCTATTGATGCCGACGATGAGCCGGTCGCCCTGATTGCGCGCGCTCTCGAGCAAGGTAATGTGCCCGATATGCAGCAGATCGAAGCACCCATTCGTGAAGACGATGCTCTCGCCATTCGAGCGCCAGACAGAAACGCGCGTCTTCAGGCGATCCACTGGCAGCACCTTCTCTTCCGCCTGCAACTCTACTTCGGGCATGAGGCTGGTTAGCAACTCATCGCGCATCACCGGCACCGTGCCGACCTTGCTCACAACAATGCCGGCGGCAACATTCGCCAGAGGAACCGCAGCCTCGATCTCCAGCCCGCTCGCCAGCGCCAGCGCGAGTGTCGCAATCACGGTGTCGCCTGCGCCCGAGACATCGAAGACCTGCCGCGCCACCGCGGGCGATATCGTCTTCTCGGCGGGCTTGAGCACGGCAATGCCTTTTTCGCTGAGAGTCACCGTCAGGTACTCAAGATCGAACTCTGAGGCCATCGCCTGGCCCGCCCTCAAAATCGCCTCCAGTTCCCTCGACGCCATATTCGTCGCCACCGAAAGCTCATGCAGGTTGGGGCAAATCGTCGTGGCGTGGCGATATCGCGCAAAGCTCCGCTGTTTGGGATCCACCAGGACGGGAATTCCCTTCGCGCGCGCCTTCTGTATCAGTCTCTGGCACACATCTTCGGTGAGAACCCCTTTGGCGTAATCCGACAGCACCAGCGCGTCGGCGGACGGAATGGCAGCCTCAACCTTACTGATCAAATCTTCATACGCGGCCGCCGGAAAGCCGTCCGTAGTCTCCGTGTCGAGGCGCAGCATCTGCTGCTTGCCGCCCACGATTCTCAGCTTCGTGGTCGTAGGGTGATTCTCGACCGGTGTCAGCTCCGCGTCCACTCCCGCGCGGCGCAGGCAATCTTCCAGAGATGCGCGATCCGCATCCTGTCCGCAAAATCCGAAAAGGGTCGCCTTCGCGCCCAATCCCGTCAGGTTCATCGCGACATTGGCTGCTCCGCCCGGCTGTTCGCTGCGATGTATCGCACGCACAATGGGCACCGGCGCTTCCGGAGACACGCGCTCCACATCGCCCCAGATGTAGCGGTCGAGCATTACGTCGCCAACCACCAGAACGCGCGTGTTACCCCACTCGCCTTCAATCAACTGCATTACGCGGTGCAGGTCCTGGATCATCGCGACAATGTTTCACTTTCCTGAAGTTGTTCCTGGCAAAAACTCAGCTCCACCCAATCGCAGAGCATGTGGCCGCACAGAATATGCGCCTCCTGCACCCGCGCCGTATCTTTCGACGCAATGCACACCGTCGCGTCTGCAATGCCAGCCGCAGTGCCTCCGCCGGCTCCGGTAAACGCCACTGTGAACGCTCCCAGTTCGCGCGCCTTTCGCAACGCGGAGCAAACGTTCTTGCTGTTCCCCGAGGTTGAAATCCCGACCACAACATCGCCTTCTGTGGACAGCGCTTCCACCTGACGTTCAAAGACTGCGTCGTAGCCGTAGTCGTTGGCGATCGCAGTAAGGATCGAGGTATCCGTCGTCAGAGCGATAGCCGGCAGGCCTCGCCTCTCGCGCCGGAAGCGGCCCACAAACTCTGCCGCCAGATGCTGCGCGTCGGCAGCGCTGCCTCCGTTGCCGAACAGCAGTATCTTCCTGCCTTCGATCATGGCACGAGTCATCTCCGCTGCAATCCGCTCCAGAATTGGCAGCATAGCAGGCAAAGTCTGGATCACAGCCATATGGTCGGCTAACGCCTGGTGAAAAATCTTCGTGGGCTTAGGGGGATTCGGCATCTATTCTCCAGGCTGGTCAGGGTGCGGTTAACTCGGAAAGCTACAGGAATGAACGCTCATTCCCATTATCATATGAATTAACTACTCATGGCTTCTCATAGCTCGCCCGCTTTCGCGCACGTCCAATATGTCTTTCTTGATCGCGATGGGGTTATCAACCGCAAGCTGCCCGAAGGCGAATACGTCAGCGCGTGGCATCGCTTTTATCTCCTTCCCGGAGTCGAAAACGCCCTAGCAACCCTCAATCGATCCGGGCGTGTTGTCATCGTAATCACCAATCAGCGCGGAGTCGCACTCGGCCGCTACACCGACGCCGACGTCAGAGCCGTGCACCAGGAACTACAGAACCACCTCAATCGATCCGGCGCACACGTTGATGCTTTTTACTTCTGCCCGCATGACAAAAATGAGTGCAACTGCCGGAAGCCAAAGACCGGGCTATTCGAGCAGGCGTTGCACGACTTCCCGGAAGCATCGGCGAAGAACAGCCTCGTAATCGGCGACTCTCTTTCCGACATTGAGGCAGCTCTCAATTTCGGAGCTCCAAGCATCTTCATCGACGGCGATCCCCAGTTTCAGAAACCTGGCGCTGAAAAAGCACGGGCACTGGCCGATGCTTCTTCCGGATCACTCTCCGAAGCCGTGACCCGTTTCTTCTAGACCGCAACGACTTCCGCGGTTTCGAACGTCTCGCGGATTCCCTCTTCGAGCTGCGTAAATTCGAGATCGCATCCCAGGTCGCGCAAGCCCGCAAGGTCTGCCTCCGTAAAGTGCTGGTACCTCGCATTCAGATCCGTGGGAAACGGCATGTATTCAATCTCTGCTCGCCCATGCACTGACATCAGCGACTTCGCAACTTCGTTGAAGGTACGCGCGTGTCCCGAACCGGCATTCACGACTCCGTGATACGTTGTGGTTGCCTCGCCGGCCGCAGGCGCGTATGGCCCGGTCTGAGCAAAGAACATGTTCAGCCTCGCCAGATCGCGCACGTAAACAAAGTCTCTGCGCTGCTCGCCGTTCCCATATCCACCCGATCCCTCAAAAAGCTTCACCTTGCCGTTATCCAGTATCTGCTTCGTGAAGTGATGAATCACCGAAGACATGCGGCCTTTGTGTTGCTCGCGAGGCCCATACACATTGAAGTAACGCAGCCCCATAACCGTCGACTCAAGCCGTCCGTGAGCAAGCTCATTCCGAACGTGATGATCGAAAGCCAGCTTGGAAAAGCCATAAATGTTCAGCGGTTTTTCATTCTCCAGCACCGGAGTAAAGTGGCCGGGCCCGCTCAATCCGTACACTGCCGCGGTCGAGGCATAGACGAGAGGCACTCCCTGCCGAGACGCGTACTCCAGCACCACCTTGGAATAGGTGAAGTTATTGTCCATCATGTACACGCCGTCATCGACCAGCGTGTTCGAGCACGCGCCCTGATGAAAGATCGCGTTCACCCGCGGGATCCCGAGCGCGCCCTGCTCCAGCGCCCGGCGAAATTCCTTCTTGTCCATGTAATCGACGAACCTGGCTCCATGCAGGTTGAACAACTTTTTCGAATCGGAAAAGTTGTCGACGACAAGAATGTCCGTGATGCCGTGAAGGTTCAATTCATGCACGAGGTTGCTGCCGATAAATCCCGCCCCGCCGGTGACTATGTACATTGCTCTATTCCTCTATCTTCTACGCGAACGCCCTTCTATACGAACACCGACTCGCTTGCTCTTTGCCGGCCACGCCATGCTTCAAGACTTGCCACCAGCATGTCATCGACCGTGATTGACGTAAGGCACTTCTTCTTCTGCGCGATGCAGGTCTCGAGATTGCATCCTGCACAATCCACGTTGCGGTAAAGTATCCGGTGCCCTTTCCCGTGCGGAAACCAGATACCAGGCTTGGTTCGCGCAGCAAACGCGATTACGCAGGGCACTCCCGCTGAAGCTGCAAAGTGCATCGGCCCGCTGTCCGGCCCCAGAAACAACTCCGCCCTGCGCAGCACCGCTGCTGTTTCCCGCGGCGCAAGCTCTCCGCAAAGATTCACCGTCTTGCCCTGCCATCTCGCGGCGAGAAGTGAGCTGACCTCGCGGTCTTCCTTTGCTCCCACCAGCACCAGGCTATGCCCGGGAAACTTGCTGCTGAGTTCTGACGTAAGCGCACACCAGTTCTCCGTGCCCCAATCCTTGGCTTGAACCTTCGTTCCAGGTCCGCACGCGATGAACGGCTGTTCCCGGGTAGGCTGCAGCGCCGCTTCTGCCCGTCTCAGTTCCTCCGCAGTCAAGCGGAGATCCCATGCCGCCGGCTCATCCAGATTGATCGCTCCCAACTCGCTCACGCAGCGCGCCAGCCTCGCAGCCTCGCTCTCCCACAGCGCCTCACTCAGTTGCAGATTCACGGCGCGATCTCCGAGCGGCAGACCAACGATCTCGCTAATCCCGCAGGCTCTGAAGAAGCGCTGATCCCGCAATACCGCCTTCTCTCCGCGCGGCTTGGTGAGATAAACCAGAATCTGCGGCCGGAAGCGCCGTATCTCGAACCACAGGCGCGTCAGGGTCTTGACGCTTCGCGTGCCCACGGGATAACTCAGATATCCATTCACCAGACCCGACTCGCCGATAATTGCCGACGCCGCAGGCGCCTTGGCGTGAACCGGAACGTTGGTCAGCATCAGGCGCCGCGCGTTTGGAAAAGTGCGAGCAACCAAGTGAAAAGCAGGAAGAACTACGACCGTATCGCCCAGACTTCCCAGACGATAAATCAGTACCCTCTCAACCTTGCTTGGATCGATGCCTGGCTTCATTTTCGGGGGATTTCCAGTTGATCCTGTTTCACTCCTCTATAGTTCTGTCTGCCGGTTGCTCGAGCGGGGGATAGACCGGTATCCTGTACCCGTCTGCCCACACTCGCGAAAACTGCGAGAGCCTCTCCGCCTAGGGCAGACGTTGCACCACAGTGTCTCGCGTCTGATGAGACAAAGGACGTCCCACGCTGAGATAGGTAAAGCCACGCTCCACCATCTGAGCCGGATCGTAAAGATTCCGACCGTCGATCACGATCGGGTAACGCAGAGTGTAGTGCAGACGGTCAAGATCGAGCTCGCCGAAATCCTGCCAATCGCTGAGAATCAATAGCGCGTCCGCATCTTCTGCCGCCGCGTACGGGTCGTCAACATAACGCATCTGTTCAGACGGCGGGATGAGTTCCTTTGCCCTCTCCATTGCCGCAGGATCGAACGCAGTCACAGTGGAACCCTCTTTCAGAAGCTGCTCTACGATATCCAGCGCCGGTGAGTCGCGAATGTCATCGGTCCCACCCTTGAACGAGAGCCCCAGCACGCCAATGCGTTTGCCGCGGAAGGTCCACAGCGCCGAGCGCACCTTCTGGAAGAACCGCTTCTTCTGCTCATCGTTGATGCTCTCAACTTCCTTCAGCAAACTGAAGTCGACGCCCAACTGCTCTGCGACGTAGCGAAATGCCGCGACGTCCTTAGGGAAGCACGAGCCTCCGTAGCCGATGCCGGCGCGGAGAAACTTGGGGCCGATGCGCCCATCCATGCCCATGCCGCGCGACACCTGTTCTACATCGGCATCCACCGCCTCGCAGATATTTGCAACCACGTTGATGAAGGAGATCTTCATCGCGAGGAATGCGTTCGACGCATGCTTGATAAGCTCGGCGGCTTTCGTCGAAGTCAGCAGAAGCGGAGGAGGATTATTCTCACCGCAGCATCCGGGAACGGCGTGGGGCAGGCGAAAATACTCGCCTGAGGTAAGCGGCTCATAGATGGAGCTGAGCAACCTTCCGGCGCGCTCGCTTTCAGCGCCGATCACAATACGGTCGGCGTGCAGAAAATCGACCACCGCAGTGCCTTCGCGAAGAAATTCGGGGTTCGACGCAATATCGAAATTCTCGCGCGGCACTCCATTGCGCTCGATTACCCGGCGAATCCATTCGTTCGTGTAGACCGGTACTGTGCTCTTCTCCACGATAACTTTGTAGTCTTCGATGGAGCGGGCGATCTCGCTGGCGACCGCGTCTACGTATGACAGATCCGCACTGCCTGTCTTGCTTTGCGGCGTGCCGACTGCAATGAAAATCACCTGCGACTGCCGCGCAGCTGCACCAAGATCGGTCGTGAATTCGACTCTGTTCTCTCGATTGCGGGCCAGCAGCTCGGGAAGATAATCCTCGTGAATCGGGACGCCGCCCTCGCGCAGCAATTTAACCTTTGTTTCGTCGTTGTCGACGCAAATAACGCGATGCCCAATCTCTGCGAAACAAGCAGCCGCTACAAGTCCTACATATCCTGAACCGACGACTGCGATAGAAACTGGTTGGCTCATACACTCCTCGCAAAGCAATTAAGAAGCACAGCACTCCTGATACGTTTGGCGCGATAAAGAAGATAATGCTGTGAGGACACGCGAAATAATTGTCGCCCATTCAGGAACGTTGCACAGCGTATGCCATTGGATGCAAACGCAGGGGATAAGACCGTGTCCGTGCGGAACTGTTCTTAGAATCGCCAAACACGTTCGGGTTGTCAATACATTGACTCCACCTCTCGGCAACCCCTGCTCAAATGTTATTCTGTATTTAAGTTTCGCGCAGCCAACTCTCCACCCTCTTGAACATACGGAGTTATCCCCCCAGCATGAGCGCGGTGAGCCATTTGTCTCCAATTGGCAGTGCCCGGCAGGCAGTACCATCCTCCAGAAAGGTGCGGCTGGCTTATTTTGTCAGCCACCCTATTCAGTATCAGGCTCCCCTGCTGCGACGTATCGCTCTCGAGTCCGACATCGATCTTCAGGTGTTCTTCTTCAGCGACCTGTCGGTTCGCGGCTACAGCGACAAGGGCTTTGGAGGTATCCAGATCAAGTGGGATATTCCCTTGCTCGATGGCTATGCGCATGAGTTTCTCCCTGCCTTTCGCAAAAAAAATACATTCAGTTTTGCTTCACCCTTGAACTACGGGATCCTGAGCCGTCTGCGGCACGGTTCTTTCGATGCGGTATGGGTTCACGGATATCACACCGCCAGTTGCCTGCAAGCAATTTTTGCCGCCAGAATGCTTCGCATTCCCGTGATCCTCCGCTCAGACTCCCAGCTGAACGATCGCGTCCGTTCGAAGACAACCCTGCTCGCCAAGCGGCTTTTCTTTTCGATCCTCAGGCAGGCAGTGCAATGCGTCGTGCCGGTGGGCGAGGCCAACGCCGAGTACTGGCGGAAGTACCTGGGCGCGAAGATCCCCATGTATCGCATGCCGTATGCCGTGGATAACGACTACTTCAGCAGCCTGGCCGCCGACGCTGCGCCCCGCAGAGAAACATTGCGGCGTGAGCTCAATCTTGAGCCCGACCGGCCAATTTTCCTTTTCGCCTCCAAGCTGCAAACCCGCAAGCGATGCATCGATCTGGTCGATGCCTTCCTGAAGCTGTCTCCCGGGCCCGGCATCGACCCGCCCGCCTACCTGCTCATCATCGGCGATGGCGAGGAACGTGCCGCAATTGAGCAGCGCATCGCCGAGTCCGGGCTTTCCAGCATCCGCATGCTCGGGTTCAGGAACCAAAGTGAGTTGCCTCGCTTCTTCGATCTGTGCGATGTATTCATACTTCCGTCGATCCATGAGCCCTGGGGCCTCATCGTAAATGAAGCAATGAGCGCCGGCCGCGCGATCGTTCTCTCCGATGACGTCGGTTGTCACGCAGACCTGGTTGAAAATGAAATCAACGGCTTCACCTTCCCTAAGCAGAACATTGATGCGTTGAGCGCCCTGCTTCGTCGCTTTGCACACGACCCATCGCTCGCACAAAAGATGGGCCGGCAAAGCCACAGGATCATCGCTCGTTTCAGTTTTGACGAATGCGTGCACGGCCTGCGTCAGGCGCTTGCGTATTGCGTACCGGGCTTTGCTCCATGACGAATTCCACGTTGGCGCCCGCTCCCGTAACCAGGCGACGCATCCTGTATGTCTCCACGTTTGGCTTTCCCGGCACAACCACGTTCCGATTCGAAGCGATGCGGCGCATCGGGCAGGATGTAGTCCCCTTCGAATTCCGCAAGTATGAACCGCGCTCTAGGCCACTCCGGACCTTTCGCAGCCGGTTTCCGTTCGGCCCCCTCGTTTCGAAGATCAATCAGGATCTGGTGAGAGCTGTACGGGCTTCCCGGCCCGACGTCGTCTGGTTGGACAAGCCCACGCTATTCACCCGCGATACCATGAAAGCTATCCATGCTGCCGGCGCCCGGATTGTCTTCTACATTCAGGACGGCCCGTTTGGCCCGCGCAACGACGGCGTATGGCGTCAGTTTTATCGTGTGTTTCGCATGGCCGACCTTCATTGTCTTGTACGCGAGGCAGATGTCGCTCGCTATCGCGAATGGGGTTTGCCGTTCATTAAGACAATGTTCAGCTTCGATCCTGCAATGCAGTACACGCCTCCGGAAGGCTGGTCGGACGCGAACCGAGACCGCGAAATTTCCTACATCGGGCATCCACACGAGGAGCGGCCGGAGTTCCTTCGGACACTGGCTAAAAAATATAACGTGCCTCTCTCGATTAATGGCAACTTGTGGCAGGAGAAACTCGGTGAAGAGAACCTGCCGAACCTCCGCATCGGCGGTCATCTCGGGCCGGATCAGTACCGCGAGGCGATCTGGCGGTCCAAAATCAACCTCAGCTTCGTGACCAAGGCAAACGAAGACGACATTGCCCACAAGGCGGTGGAAACGGCAGCGTGTGGCGGCTTTCTGCTCACTCTGCGCACGCCGGGACATGAAGCGTGCTTCGCAGAGGACCGGGAAGCGGTCTTCTTCTCATCCGTAGACGAATGCGCCGACAAGGCCCGCTTCTATCTGAGCCATCCCGACCTGCGGGAGGTCATCGGTCGGCGGGCAAGAGAGCGGGCAGTCCGCTCCGGCTACGACAACGACACGCAACTGGCGCGGATTCTGAATAGACTCGATGGCAGGGACTGAACCCCACGAGATTGGAGGCGTCATGACCCGCGAAGTGGAGACCGCCGAAATAGAGCGTCTCAAGCTCATCTATGCCCTGTTCAACGCCCGCGACATGGAAGCCGTTCTTGCCACCATGCACGACGACGTTGCGTGGGCCAATGGAATGGAAGGCGGCCATGTCCATGGACGCGAAGGCGTGCGCAGCTACTGGACCCGCCAATGGGCGATGGTCGATCCACACGTGGAGCCGGTCGGCTTCACTATCGGCCCTAACGGCGAAGTCATCGTCGAGGTGCACCAGGTCGTGCGCAATCTCGAAGGCACGCTCATGATCGACCAGATGGTTCTCCACATCTTCCGTTTCCACGACGGCATGATCAAGCGGTTTGATATCGGCGGCAGCTGATGATCGTACGTGCCGATAAAAGAACAGCCCGCTGGAAAGCGGGCTTGTTTTGCGCAGAGCGCATTTGCCTGGGTGGCCAGTCCGCCCTAAGCGCGAAGTTCACACCCCGATAACCGCGCACAACTCCTTCACCGCCGCGACGCTCCTCTTGAGAGCCGCATCTTCCTCGGGAGTCAGCTTGATCTCGATGATCTGTTCGAGGCCGCGGGCGCCCAGCTTGCACGGAACGCCAACGTAGTAGCCGCTGATACCGTACTCGCCTTCGAGATACACCGCACAGGGCACGATCTTCTTCTTGTCTTTGAGAATTGCTTCGACCATCTCTACCGCTGCTGCCGACGGCGCGTAGTAGGCACTGCCTGTCTTGAGGTGTTTGACGATCTCCGCCCCGCCGTCGCGCGTTCGCTGCACGATGGCATCGAGCCGCGACTTCTCGATCAGCTCGGTGATGGGAATACCGGCGACAGTAGAGTAGCGCGGCAGCGGGACCATGGTATCCCCGTGACCGCCGAGCACGAAGGCGGTGACGTTTTCAACCGAGACGTTCAGTTCCTCGGCGATAAAGGTGCGGAAGCGCGCCGAATCAAGAATGCCGGCCATGCCGATCACGCGTTCGCGGTTGAACTTTGACTGGCGAAACGCGGCCTGCGCCATCGCATCCAGCGGATTCGACACGACAATGAGGATGGTGTCTGGCGAGTTCGCAATTACCTTCCCAACAACATCCGACATGATCTTGTAATTGGTCTGGAGAAGATCGTCGCGGCTCATTCCCGGCTTGCGCGGAATGCCGGCAGTGATGACGACAATGTCGGAGTTGGCGGTCTCCCCGTAGTCATTGGTGCCAATAATGTGCGAGTCGCGCTTCTCGATTGGCATAGCCTCGAGCAGGTCGAGTCCCTTGCCCTGGGGAATGCCTTCGACGACATCGATGAGAACGACATCGGCAAGTTCCTTGGCGGCGATCCAGTGGGCGGCCGTAGCTCCAACGTTGCCGGCTCCGACGATGGTGACTTTCTTACGCATTGATGCTCCTTCCATTTAGCTGTAAAGGGTTGGCCATTAGCGCGCCGATGGCGCCGTTGCCTGAACGGCCAGTCCTACATATTTCCAATCATTCGAGTGGCGAACTCGCTGGTCTTGACCTTGGTCGCGCCCTGCATCTGGCGCTCGAAATCGTAAGTGACGTGTTTCTGCTGGATCGTCTTCTCCATAGACGATTCAATCAGCTTCGCAGCCTCTTTCCAGCCTAGAAACTCGAACATCATCACGCCGGACAGCATCACTGACCCGGGATTGATGACGTCCATATCGGCATACTTGGGAGCAGTGCCGTGCGTGGCTTCGAAGACCGCGTATCCGTCGCCGATGTTCGCGCCCGGCGCAATTCCCAGACCACCGACCTGCGCAGCGCAGGCGTCGGAGATGTAATCGCCATTGAGGTTGGGGCAGGCGAGAATGCTGTACTCCTCAGGACGAATGATCACTTGCTGGAAGATCGAATCGGCAATGCGGTCGTTGATCAGCACCTTTTGCTTCCACTGACCATTGCCGTGCGATTTGCCGATGGAGTCCAGCACATGCTTGACCTCGGCATAGAGTTCTTTCCGAAATTCTTCCGACCCGAACTCGAGACCCGGTTCGATCAGCGCGGCATTCTCTTCAACCGTGAGTTTAGGATTTGCCTCAACGTTGCCGAGGATCCAGCTCTCACGCTCAGTCACAACCTTGTCGCGGAACTCTTCAGCCGCAAGCTCATATCCCCACTCGCGAAACGCGCCCTCAGTGAACTTCTGAATGTTGCCTTTGTGCACCAGCGTGACCGACTTGCGGCCGTATTCGAGCGCGTACTCGATGGCGCGGCGCACCAGGCGCTTCGTGCCGGTAATCGAGATCGGCTTGATGCCAACGCCGGAATCCGTCCGGATCTTCTTTTTCCCGCCCTTGAGCATGTCATCGTTCAGAAACTTGATGAGCTTCTCGGCCTCGGGCGTGCCCTGGCGGAACTCGATGCCGGCGTAAACGTCCTCGGTGTTCTCGCGAAAAATCACTACATCGAGCTTTTCCGGATGCTTCACCGGGCTGGGCACTCCGGCGTAGTACTTCACCGGTCGCACGCAGGAGTAAAGATCGAGAATCTGCCGCAGCGCAACATTCAGCGAACGGATACCGCCACCCACCGGAGTCGTCAGCGGGCCCTTGATCGACACGCGCAGATCGCGCGCAGCGTTAACGGTGTCATCCGGCAGCCAGCTCTTGAACTCACGGAAGGCCTTCTCACCCGCATAAACCTCGAACCACTTCACCGAGCGCCTGCCGCCGTACGCCTTCTCTACCGCCGCATCAAAAACCCTCTGAGACGCGCGCCAGATGTCGCGCCCCGTGCCGTCGCCTTCAATAAAAGGAATGATTGGATGGTTGGGAATGGTGAATTTTCCATCGGCATACTGAATCGGCTCGCCGCCAGTAGGCAGCGGCAATCCGTTATAGCTCGTCTGCATGTAGGTGGATGTCCTTCGATGAATGCGGGATTAGAGCAACACCCAAAGTTATCATCCTGCAAAGACGACCGGCAAACGGGACTGCGCGTCCAGCGACGCGCGCCTGAGGGGCGCAAGTTCGCTCACGGCAATTGCGGCTTAAGATAGACGCATGCTCATTCTCTCGGCTGGTCGCACGGTGAAATTCTTCGCTCTGATCTCTTGTCTCGGGTGCTCCATGGTCTTCGCGCAACAGCCCGTTCGAGTAGCCATCGTCGGCCTCGAGCACGGACACGTCTCCGGCTTTCTCCACGCCTTTCCGCAGCAGCACGAAGTGGAGCTGGTCGCAATCGTCGACCCCGATGCCGCACTCCGCGCCAAGTACGAGCAGGAGTTCCACCTCGACCACTCACTCTTCTTCTCCCGGCTCGACGATGCAGTCGCCGCGAAGCATCCGCAGGCGCTGCTCGTCTACACGCCGATCGGCGAGCACCGCCGGGTAATCGAGGAGGCCGCCGCCCGCAATCTCGACGTGATGGTTGAGAAGCCGCTCACCCTGTCCCTAGACGACGCCCTTGCAATCCGGCAAGCCGCGCGCGAGCACCACATCCAGGTGCTGGTTAACTACGAGACCACCTGGTACTCGAGCAACCGGGCCGTCTACGAGATGATGCAACAGGGCAAACTCGGCGAGATACGCAAGGTCGTCATCCACGACGGTCATCAGGGACCGCAGGAGATCGGCGTGCAGCCTGAATTTCTAAAGTGGCTCACTGATCCGGCCGAGAACGGCGCGGGCGCCCTGTACGACTTTGGCTGCTACGGCGCCGACCTGATGACCTGGCTCATGCACGGCGAAGCTCCGCTGAGCGTGACAGCCGTCGCCCAGACCGACAAGCCCGACAAGTATCCCCACGTCGATGACGACGCCACCATCATCCTCCGCTACCCGCACGCGCAGGCAGTGCTAATGCCTTCGTGGAACTGGCCTTTCTCGCGCAAGGACATGGAAGTCTACGGCACAAAGGGCTATGCCATTGCGGTGAACCCGACCCAGGTGCGAACACGATTCAGTGAGCACGCTCCCGAGGAGACCGCAACCGCCCCGCCGCTCGCCCCGCCCCAGGACACTTCGCTGCACTACCTCGCCGCCGTCCTACGCGGAGACCTGAAGCCGCAAGGCGATCTAACCGCACTCGACACCAACATGGTCGTCATGCAGATTCTCGATGCCGCGCGTGAATCCGCAAAAACAGGCAGGACGGTGGATCTGAAGCCACTGCCGCAGTGAGCTGACGCCTAATGGAACACGACCGTTAACACGCTTTATATGTTATACTTGCCATGTGGACAAGACCATCCGGAAAATCACCGATCGGCGACAGCAGCGGATGGAGTCCTATCGTTACTGGCAAAGCCTCCCCGTGGGAGATAGGCTTTCCGCTGTGTGCGACGCGAGTGTGGCCGCTTACGCCTTCAAAGGGATGCGACTGGATGCTGCAGAAGGATTTGAAAGAACTATTACTCGCGTTCAACGAGCACGGCGTTGAATATCTGGTTGTAGGCGGCTACGCCGTTGGCGTTCACTCCGAACCGCGGGCTACCAAAGACCTTGATATCTTCATAAGACCGGACCTGAAAAATAGTGAGGCTGTTTTTCGTGCATTGAAAGCCTACGGTGCGCCTCTCGACGGCCTATCTGCCAGCGATTTCCGAAACGAACCTGGAGCTGTCTTTCAGATAGGCCTTCCCCCGTTTCGCATCGATATTCTTCAAGCTATCGACGGCGTGGCATTTGATGACGCGTGGAGGGCGCGGGTCGAAGGCTTTGTAGAGGGTGAAGTTCCGGCTCACGTTATCTCAAGAGAGCATCTGATTCAAAATAAGCTGGCGTCCGGACGCCCTCAGGACCTGGCCGATATAAGTGCGATGAGAGAAGCAAACCCAGAGTAGGTAGTGCCGCAAAGGAATAAGATTAAGAAATGCGCAGACCTCTTAACGCTCTTGCCCTGCCGTTTCTGCTTGCCGTCTGCGCGGTCCATCCGATACTCGCCCAGCAGTACTCCGCCGACAAACCCCTCGGCTCAACCGCCCAGAAAACTCCCGCTTATCTCAAGAACGCCGGCATCGATCAGCGCCTCAACTCTGCTCTTCCGCTGAACGATCATTTTCGTGACGAAGCCGGACACGACATCGCGCTCGGCAAGTATTTCGGCCAGCGTCCCGTCGTGATGGCCCTCGTCTACTTCAAGTGCGGAATGCTCTGCCCCCAGGTACTGCACGGTCTGGCGGAAGTCCTGCCGAAGACCAGCTTTCATGTGGGCAACCAGTACGATGTCGTAGTCGCCAGCATCGATCCCTCGGACACCCCGCCCGACGCCGTCGAGGCTAAGCAGCATTTTGTCTCGATGCTCGGACCCGATACCGCGAGTCACGTGCATTTCCTCACCGGACAGCAGCAGTCCATCACCGATCTCGCCCAGGCCACCGGCTTTCACTACGTGCGCGTGCCCGGCCCCGACGGCAAGATGGATCAGTTTGCGCATTCCAGCGTGATCATGATCGCCACGCCCGACGGCCGCATGTCGAAGTACCTTTCCGGCATCGAATACCAGCCGCGCGACGTCAGGCTGGCTCTTATCCAGGCCAGCGACCGCAAGATCGGCTCACTCAGCGACATAGTGCTGCTCTACTGCTGCAATTATTCGCCGAGCCAGGGCCGCTACACGGTAGCCGTCCTGCGCGTCATGAGCATCGCCGCAATGGGCTCCATTGCCGCGCTTGTCCTCATTCTTTATCTGCTCAACAAAAAGCCGAAGCACGCCACCGTGTAACTCCGACCGTCCGCTCGCCTGTTACCCTGTTAAGAACAGAATCAACTGAGCTTATTTCTGCTCCGCGTGTGCGCGGAACGCGATTGGAATTGCCTTGCCTGAGCAGCCCGCCAAGCAGCCCATAGACATTCATGACTGGCGGCCGAGTCACAATCCCTGGGCCGTCGCTCTCACCGTCACGCTGGCCACATTCATGGAGGTCCTCGACACCTCCATTGCCAACGTCTCCCTGCCGCACATGGCCGGATCGCTCGGCGCCAGTCCCGAAGAAGCAACCTGGGTTCTCACCAGCTATCTCGTCTCCAGCGCCATCATCCTTCCCATCTCCGGATGGCTGATGGCGCGCATGGGGCGCAAGCGCTTCTACATGACCTGCGTGGTCATGTTCACCGCATGTTCTCTGCTCTGCGGTATCGCGCCTACTCTTCCGTTTCTTATCGTTGCCCGCATCCTCCAGGGACTCGGCGGCGGCGGCCTCGCTCCCAGCGAGCAAGCCATCCTCGCCGATTCGTTCCCCGTCGCCAAGCGCGGCCAGGCCTTCGCCGTCTACGGAATGGCCGTCGTGTGCGCGCCCGCCATCGGTCCCACCCTCGGCGGTTGGATCACGGACAACTTCAACTGGCACTGGATCTTTTTCATCAATCTGCCCGTCGGGTTGCTCTCCCTCTTTCTCAGCCACCGCATGGTCGAAGACCCGCCATATCTGCTGGCCCAGAAGAACACGAAGTCAAAGGTCGACGTCATGGGCCTTGGCCTGGTAGCCACCGGCGTTGGTTGCCTCGAGTTCGTCCTCGACAAGGGACAGGAAAAAGACTGGTTCGGTGATCCGAAGATTACGGGTTTCGCTATCGTCGCTGCCTGCGCGCTGGCCTTGTTCGTCTGGTGGGAGTGGCGCCATCCCGACCCGATCGTGGATTTGAAGCTCCTCAAGAACCGTAACTTTGGCACGGCAGTCTTCCTGCAATTTGTGCTGGGCATGGTGCTCTTCGGCTCCACGGTGCTCATCCCGCAGTTTCTGCAATTGCTGATGGGATACACCGCGGAGAGGGCCGGCATGGCGCTCTCTCCCGGCGCGGTCGTGCTGATGCTCATGATGCCGGTCGCCGGCCGCATCGTAAACAAAATGGACCCGCGCCTGCTTGTGTCCATCGGCTACTTCATCACTGCGGCAGGACTATTTAACCTCACCCGGCTGGATCTGGATGTGAGCTTTGGAACCATTGTTTTGTGGCGCTCGCTGCAGGTGATGGGGTTGTCCTTTGTCTTCATCCCCATCAGCACGCTGAATTACGTTGGCGTTCCGCGCGATAAGAACAACCAGATCTCCAGCTTCTCCAACTTCGCCCGCAACCTCGGCGGATCGGTCGGCACGGCCATGCTGACCACATTTCTGCAGCGGACGCAGCAGACGCATCAGCAGACGCTGGCCTCGCATGTCATTCCCGGCACCGCCGCTTACAACGCTTTTATGGAGGCCACAAAGAACGCTCTGATGATGCTTGGACACAGCGCCGACGCCGCAGCGCAGATGGCGACCGGGCAGGCCTACCAGATCATGCTCCGCCAGGCTTCCATGCTCAGCTATCAGAATGCCTTCTGGTGCCTGAGCGTCATCATCGCCTGCCTCATTCCGCTGCCGTTCATCATGCGCAAGCCGCCCAGGGTCACCGGCGCGCCTGAAGAAGCCATGGGCCACTGAGCCCCAATCAATTCCGCGACTTTTCATCGTATTCGGCATCTAGAATGTGATACTTGTCTTGCGCGATCGATGCCTCGATGCGCATGACGGAGGGACTGAACTTGGGTAAAAGCATGGTCCCGAAGCGCCTGTTCTTCACCAAGGGAGTGGGAAAGCACAAGGAACGGCTGACCTCTTTCGAGCTCGCGCTTCGCGATGCGGGAATCGCCGCTCAAAACCTCGTGAGGGTTTCGTCGATTTTCCCGCCGCACGCGAAGCTCATACCTCGCAAGGAGGGTCTGAAGTACCTGTCGCCCGGTGAAGTTGTGTTCGCTGTTGTGGCCGAGAATTCCACCCGCGAACCTCATCGCCTGATGGCATCCAGCATCGGCGTGGCGATACCGGCAGATCGCAACGCCTACGGCTACCTGAGCGAGCACCACAGCTTTGGACAGACCGAAGAACAGACGGGCGAGTACGCCGAAGAGCTGGCCGCTGAGATGCTGGCGACCACCCTCGATGTCGACTTCGATCCCGACAAGAGCTGGGACGAGAAGAAGGAGATTTACCGCATTTCGAACAAGATCGTGCGCACTGCAAATGTGACTCAGTCGGCGATCGGGGACAAGCGCGGATTGTGGACGACAACGATTGCGGCGGCGATATTGATCTTCGACTGAGCCGTCGGCGAAGTCAGAATAATCGGGCGCGGGCCAATTGCTTCGCGCCTTTTATGTGTCTTAGTGATTCACAGATTGCGAGAACAGATATGCCAACGAACCTGAATTACCGAGTAGGCCTCGTGCAGATGAGCTGCGGGCCCGATCCCGATGCGAACCTCGACAAAGCCGCCGACCGCGTCCGCGAAGCC
>Ga0335075_10004973_pt1 | contig 20696 bp, 9 predicted proteins | sample Lox_Sample_24_FD_206723 | JGI IMG/M metagenome (GOLD analysis project Ga0335075, IMG submission 206723) | Soil microbial communities from Loxahatchee National Wildlife Refuge, Florida, United States - Lox_Sample_2.4 | ecosystem: Environmental > Terrestrial > Soil > Wetlands | place: USA: Florida...
GTGCACGGCGACGATGGAAGGCTGCTCGCATACGCTGCGCAGGGCTCGCGCAAGGACGCCCGCGACGCAGTGGTGGCCGCACGTAAGGCGTTCGGCGGCTGGTCCGGCGCGACTGCCTACAACCGCGGCCAGATCTTGTACCGCGTAGCCGAGATGCTGGAAGGGCGCGCGGCACAGTTCGCCGCCGAGGTCGCGGCTGCGGACGGCGGCAAGGCAGCGCACGCCAAGGCTGAGGTGGCGGCTGCCATCGACCGCTGGGTCTGGTACGCGGGCTGGAGCGACAAGGTGGCTCAGGTAGCCGGCGCTGCCAACCCGGTGGCGGGGCCTTACTTCAACTTCAGCGTGCCAGAGCCCACTGGTGTGGTCGCGATCATCGCGCCCGCCGAGTCGAGCTTGCTCGGGCTGGTCAGTGTCGTCGCGCCGGTGATCGTGACCGGCAACACCGCGGTCGTGGTCGCGAGCGAAAGCCGCCCGCTGCCCGCGATCTCGCTAGCCGAGGTGCTGGCCACGTCAGACCTGCCTGCCGGGGTGGTCAACGTGCTGACCGGCCGGACTGCGGAGCTCGCACCGGTGCTCGCCGGCCACATGGATGTCAACGCCATCGACCTGACGGGCGTCGCCGAACCGGAGCGCAAGCCGCTCGAAGACCTCGCCGCGAACAACATCAAACGTGTCATGTGCGGGAACGACGACTGGGCGGCGACGCCGGGAACGCAACGGCTGATGACGTTCCTGGAAATCAAGACCGTGTGGCACCCGGCCGGGACCTGAACCGGGCTGGGTCCGCTTGCAAAATCGTGGCCCCAGACCTATCGACCAACAACAAAGGCACATCCCGGCTATGAGCTAAGCCGAACGTTGGATCGATGTCAATCCTTGTATTTCATAACTATTAATGACTCAATAGATGTTGCTTAAGAAACGTACATATAAGGATATCCCGCCTGTCCTGGACGTTGAGCGTTCTGAAGAGTTCTGGTCTCAATAGCTAGAAAAATCTGAGGTGACGGGGCATGCGCGCTCGCTCTGGCTGGAACGGACTCATGGCCCCGCCGCCTTCGGGCCCCGGCCGCACTTCTACCGCCGGACGGCTCATCGCGGCCCTGACGGCTGTTGTCCTCACCGGGGCATTGACGGTTGTCGCGGTGGTACAGCTGACTAGCCCGCAGGTTCCTCCGGTCGCCCAGCAAGTGTGGGGATCGCCAGCGAACCGTCCGCATGTCGTGCCGGCCTCGCATGCGATGGCAGAGGTGGTGAACGGCCGGCTTGTGCGGTACACGGAGACTCGCGGCAGGGGACTTGACGGCTCGGCCAGCACGGGTGAGCCGGACGCGGGGTCTGGAATCAGTGCCGCCCAAGGGCCCGCGCTGCCAACGAGGTTACCGCCGAAGGGAGCAGTGCCGCCCGCGCATGCGCCCGCACGGCCCAAGGTGAAAGTGCATTACGCGGCAAGCACGCTGCGAGTGCTTCCGCGGCCGAAGGCCAAGCCAGTGCTCGGGTTCAATCCCACGACCAGCCATCAGCTGACCAGCCTCAGCACTGCCGACAGAATCGTGTACGCGAATGCGGACGGGACCCGTACCGCGCTGCTATTCCAGGATCCAGTCAACTATCGGTTGCCAGATGGCTCGTGGGCACTGATTAACACGACCCTGGTGCCGGCCGGCGGATCGTCGGAGACGTCGCCAGAGCCGAGTGCACCGGACTCGGCTACGCCGCAGCTGTCAGTGCCGCGATCGCCTTCGACGATGCCGCCGGAATACGCGACAGCGTCACCTTCAGTCTCGGCGTCCGCGTCTCTTTCAGCCTCGGCGTCTGCGTCGCCGTCAGCCACGGCCTCTGAGCCACCGTCGCCGTTGCCCTCTGCGTCCGCGTCGCCGTCACCCGTTACGTCTCCGTCGACCGGTGCCGCTCAGGGTTGGGTGGTGAAGGCTGCAGCAGAGCAAGAGCGGTTCGCACCCTACGCGGATGCGGCTGAGCTGGTGACCATGCCGCTTGGCGGCTCGATGTCGGTGGGGTTTGGAGTTGAGGGCGCCGCCCACGTTGCGGGGGCTGCTCAGGGCGACGAAGTGACCTACCCGGGTGCGCTGCCTGCCAGCGACCTGCGGTACGAGGCCGGAGCGGCCATGGTGACGGAGGATCTCGTGCTCCAGTCACGGTCGGCACCGCTCAGCTACGTTTTCCCGCTGACCTTGAGCGGAGTAAGCGCCTCGACGGGTGACGACGGGACGATTGACTTCACCGATGCAACGGGCAAGGTGGTAGCGGTCGTGCCACCGGCTTACATGACGGACTCCAACATCAACCCGCACTCGGGGGATGGGGCACAGTCCGACGCCGTGAGCTACTCCCTGACGATGGTCAACGGCCGGCCTGCCATTGATATGAGGCTCGATGGCGCATGGCTGGACAGCAAAGCAAGGGTGTTTCCCGTGACGGTTGACCCGTCGATACAGAACACCGAAGCGCTGAACTCCAACTTCAACACCTACGTACAGTCAGGTGATCCGGGCAACAACTCATCGAGTACGGAGCTGAGCGTCGGCACATATGACAGCGGCACTAACGTGGCCGAGTCCTACATCCGCTTCGACAATGTCTCCACGCAGCTGGCCAACGACAACGTGCTATCCGCGACGCTGGGCCTTTTCAACTCTTGGTCCTATAGCTGCAGCCCGAGAACGATGTACGTGTATCCGGTCACGCAGTCGTGGTCGACGTCATCGCCGCCGACGACTTACCCCGGTCCGTCGACGGGGCAGGCGGTTGGCCGCGCGACCTTTGCTACCGGATGGGTTCCGCTGGGGTCCACAGTGTCACCGTGCCCGGCGCAATGGGTAGGCATTCCACTGGATCAGCAGGGGACAGGCCTGGTGTACGGGTGGACTCACGGCGCGTCGAACAACGGGCTGGCGCTCGGGGCCTCAGCCAGCGACAGCTACGGCTGGAAGAAGTTCACCTCGATCAACAACCCGACAGGGGACCCGTTCCTCAAGGTGACCTATACCACGGATGGCGCCAGCTACAAGCTGGCGAGCACCCGGCCCGTAACTCCAGTCACTTCCAGCCAGAACGGGCAGATCAAGGTCACGATCACGAACACCGGGTCGAGCACGTGGACGTCCAGCAATGGCTACGAGCTGGGCTACGAGGTGGAAACCACATCCGGAACCGTGATCTCTAAGCCGCCGGCCGACCCCTTCACTGCGATACCGTCCGGCACCACGGTAGGTCCGGGTGGCAAGGTGACGCTGGATGCGACGATTGACAAGCTGCCTGTCGGAACTTATGTCCTGTCCTTCGACATGTACTCGGGAGCAAACGGGTCCTCGCCGGTGTCATTCTCGTCAGAGTACGTGACGCCGCTGCTGGTCGGACTAGTTGTGGTAGATCCCGCGGACGTCATCAAATACGCCTACCCGCCCAGCGGCTATGTCTCGGCGACGACATCCCCGCAGCTGTCGATCGCTGACGCACCTCCGCCAGGCAGCGGCACGCTTACTTACCAGTTCTCGATGACCTGCGAACCGATCCCAGATACCACGTGTGGCGCCGGGACCTTCAGCTCAGGATGCATATCGACGCCGTACTGGACAGTGTCACCGCCGTTGCAGTGGAACGAGCCATATACCTGGACTGCCACCGCCTACTCTGGCGCCAGCAGCGGCAGCGATAGCAACTGCAGCGCCAGCGAGACCCAGTCACAGGTGAGCGGGGCATCTATCACGCCGGAGGTGCCGCAGCCGGTGACAGCCTCGGCGCTAGGGGGATCGTCCGGACAGGCATTCGACCCGTTGTCCGGAGATTACACGACGTCAGCAACGGACGCGACGATATCCGTCGCGGGGCCGCCGCTGCAGATCACCAGGGTATACAACAGCCTGAACACGACCGCGTCCGGTGCGTTCGGGGCAGGCTGGTCGTCAGTTGCTGACATGTCGGTGACGCCGGATAACGACGGTACTGGTGATGTCGTGGTGACGATGGCCGATGGCAGCCAGGCGCGGTTTGGCTACGACAGTGCTGCCTCTGCGGATTACATCGCACCAGAGGGCAGCCCGGACCGGCTGGTACAGAACTCTAACGGCACCTGGACGCTACTGGACGGACAAGGGAACGAATACTCCTTCACATCGGCAGGCGCTATCTCTGATATCACGAATGCCGAAGGACTGTCGCAGACGTTCGTGACAAGCGGCGGAAACACGGTGATCACCGATGTTGCCTCCGGCCGCACTCTGACACTGACGTGGGGGAGTGTGTCCGGAGCGTCGTTCCCGCACGTGGTGGCGGTGACGACCAATGCGCCGCAATCCGGGCAGCCAGGGTTGCAGTGGACCTATAACTACTCCGGGGACACGCTGACTTCGGTGTGCGCGCCGACAGGCGAGTGCACGTCGTATACGTACGGAACAACAATGTCTCACTACGTGACGTCCGTTCTGCAGTCCGGGCCGCGTTCGCTCTATGAGTTCGGGGATGCGTCGGGGACAGTCGCAACTGATTCGGTGGCCGCGAACCTGGGCGTGACCGACGGCACCTACACGAACGTGACGCTGGGCGGGCAGGGTCCGCTCACGGGTAGCTCACAGACATCCGCGTCGTTCAACGGGACAAGCTCGTACGTGACGCTGGCGCCAAATCTGGCAGTAGACAGCACCTACCTGACGGTAGGCCTGTGGTTTAAGGCGTCAGCAGGCTCCACTGGAGTGCTGTTCGGATACCAGCCAGGCACGATGGCGGCCGGCTATACCAGCAGGCATGAGGCAGCCCTGTATATCGGAACGGGCGGCATCCTGTACGGCGAGTTCTACAACGACAAGGTAGATCCCATAAAGACGTCGTCCAGTGTGACGAACGGACAGTGGCAGTACGCGGTGCTGACCGGATCAGGTAACACTCAATCGCTGTACCTGAACGGAAGCCTGGTCGGAACTCAGACCGGCAACATCGACCAGCTGAACCAGGATGTCGACCTGGCGGGCGCAGGCTTCTGGTCCAGCAACTGGCCAGGCGTGCCATCGGGCAGCACCGCAGGCTACTTCAGCGGCTCCATTGCTGATCTCGAGGTTTACGCCCAGCCGCTCGGTTCGGCGGCGATTGCCCAGCAGTACAAGCTGGCGCAGGCCACGTCCCCAGAACTGACGCAGGTGACCATGCCATCGGGCCGGGTCTATGAGCAGGTGTCGTATGACACCACCCTCGACCGGGTTGCCACTTATACAGATCCCCAGGGCGGCCAGTGGGCGCTGCAACCGCCAATCACTTCCGGTACCAAATCCTCGACTGGCCTGACGGCCAGCTCGGATGCGCTCGGCGTGGTGACCAACAGCGTGACGGTAACGGATCCCGCGGGGGACCAGGAGATCTACGAATACAACGCCAGCAACGGCAATCAGCTCGTCTCGTACAGTCCCGGCGCCGGGCTGGGCGCCCGGACCTTCGGCTACAACGAGGAAGGGTTCCTGGACTCGGTCACTGACGAGGACCTGCGCACCTTTACCTACACCACCGACGTGTACGGCAACGTGCTGTCCAGCTCGTACCAGGACATCAGCACCTGCGGGGAGTGCACGACCTACTACAGCTACTACGAGGACGCGGGGAACCCGGTGGATCCGCGTAACGGCGAGCTCACCGGGGTACGTGACGCGCGGTCCGCCTCATCGACGGTCGATACGTACCTCACCTCGTACGCCTACAACCTAGCGGGCGAGCTGACCTCCACGACGACGCCTGCCACCCCTGATTTCCCGTCCGGGCGAACCACAAGCTACGTGTATTCGGGCACGGGTCAGGCTGCCTACGGCGGCGGTGACATGCCGACCGGGCTGCTGACGTCGGTGACGACGCCAGGCGGACGGGTGACCAAGTATCAGTACTACTCCGACGGCGACCTGGCCGAGGTAACCACGCCGTCCGGCTTGCAGACCGTGTACACCTATGACGGGCTAGGCCGGCCGCTTGCATCCGCGCAGACCGGGAACGGCTTCAGCTCCCTGACGACGAGCTACGCCTACAACCCGATGGGCCAGCCGGTCACGGTTGTGTATCCGGGCGTCACCGACCCGCTGACCGGTATCACGCACACTCTGCAGGACAGTTACGCCTACGACGCTGACGGGAACTTGACCCAGCTCACGCAGTCGGACTTGACCGGCGGCGACCCGACCCGGGTGACCTCGTATACCTACGATGATCACGGGAATGTCGCCACGGTCACCGACGCGGACGGTAACACCAGCGCTTACAACTGGGACCCGTCGGGGAACGTGACCAGCTACACCGACGCCGACGGTAACCAGTACGACTACACCTACAACCCCTATGGTGAGGTCACCTCTGTCACGCTGGTCACCCCGTCCACCGCTCAGGGCAACCCGGAGGCAGGAACAAGCCAGATTCTGGACTCGTATGCCTACACTCCGGCCGGGCTGCTGGCTGCTGCCACCGACGCAATGGGCCGCGTTACGAACTACGCCTATGCCCCCGACCAGCAGCTATCGGCCGTTACGACTACCGACCCGACCTCGAATACCGGCCGGCAAACCGCCTACGGATATGACTATGCCGGCAATCTGACCAGCGTGACGCAGTACGGGCTGACCGGCGGACTAGCGACGGCCAGCACGGAGACGACCTACAAGGTGGACGCGGCCGACCGCGTGACAAACATGGTTTTCGACCCGGCGCAGCTAAACCGGACAATCGCCTACACCTACAACGCCGATGACGACGTGACATCGCAGACCATCAGTGACGGCAGCGGGTCCACGCAGACGTCCTATACCTATGACAGCGCGGGCGACCGAACCAGCCAGGCAGTGCAGGACGGCAGCACTAGCCTCGAGACAACCTGGACGTATAACCAGCTAGGCCAGGAGCTGACGCAGGTCAGCCCCGACGGCAACGTAACAGGCGGGACGCCGGCTAATTACACCACCAGCTACGGCTACGACCAGGCTGACAACCTGATTTCGGTAACCGGCCCGCCGACGGCCGTGCAGACTTACGCCGCGCAGGCGCCGGTAACCGAGCGCCCTGTGACGCAGTACGCGTACGACACCTACGGGGACCAGGTCAAGAGTCAAGACCCGGACGACAATCAGACCACCGCCACCTATGACGGCGATGGAAACGTCACGTCGGTCACGCAGCCGTCCTACACCCCGCCGGGAACCTCAAGCGCGATCACCGCCACCACCCAGTATGGTTACGACGCGCTCGGGAATCTGACCTCGATGACCGACCCTCGGGGCAATACCACCAGCTACGCGTACAACTCTCTGGGCGAGGTGATCAGTCAGACCGACCCCGAGCTGACAGGCCAGTCGGCCCCCGGGACGTGGACCTATGCCTATGACGCGGGCGGCGAGCTCACTTGCGCCACCGATCCCACTGGTGCCGTCACGCAGGCGACCTACGATTACTTCGGCGACCAAGCTACCGCTACCGCGGCCGCCAGTTCCTGTACGGGGACAGGCAATACCACCAGTTACAGCTACAACTATCTCGGCGAGGTCGCTCAGGCCACCAGCCCTGACGGCGCTCTCACCACCAACACCTACGACCAAGGCGGTGAGCTGACCTCAACCGCCAACTCCCTTGGCGATACGACCAGCTACGCCTACAACCGGCTCGGCGAGGTCACCAGCATCGACAATCCGGATCAGACCTCGATCACTAACACCTACGACGCGGCCGGGAACCTGACCGCCACCGATGACTGGGGAGTACCCCCGCCCGCGCCTCAGACGGCACCACTTGCGTCCAGCCAGCTCTATACGTACGACGCTGACGGCAACGTAACCTCCGCCACTGACGGACGCGGCTACGTGACGAAGTATGCCTACAACCCGGCCGGACAGGTCATGAGCTCGACGCAGCCTGTCTCACCGACCGCGTCGATCACCACAAGCTATGGCTACGACGCAGCCGGCAACCAGACGTCCTACACAGACGGCAACGGCAACACCACCTGGACGACCTACAACTCCTGGAACCTCCCCGAGTCGGTCATTGAGCCCACCACGCCGACCTATCCGACGGCAGCTGACAGCACCTGGACTACCAGTTACAACGCCGACGGTCAGCCAGCCAGCCTGACCGAGCCCGGCGGCGCCACCGTCACCGACAGCTACGACCAGATGGGCGACCTCAGTGAGCAGACCGGCGCCGGAGCTAGCGCGACGACACCAACCCGCACCTTCGGCTACGACCTTGACGGCAGGATGACATCCGCCGCCACCCCGGCCGGGACCGACACCTTCACCTACAACAACGCCAGCGAGCTCACCGCCGCCACCGGCCCGTCGGGCAACTCAAGCTTCACCTATAACGGCGACGGCTTGCTGACCAGCGAGACCGACACAGCAGGCACTACCAGCTACACCTATAACCAGGCCGATCAGCTCGCGACTGAGACCGAGCCCGCCACAGGTGCTGTTCTCAGCTATGGCTACAACGCTGACGGCCAGCCCACAAGCATCGCCGCCACCTCCGGCAGCACGAAGGGCGATACCCAGACTCTTACCTACACCGGGTTGCATCAGGTGGCCAGCGATACCCTTGCCACTGCCAGCGGCACCACCATCGCCTCAGAGAGCTACGCCTACGACTTCGACGGCGACCTCACTAGCGCGACCACCAGCGGGCTGCCTGCCCCCGGCACTACGACCTACACCTACGACGAAGCCGACCGCCTGATCTCCGCCACTGCTGGCGGAACCACCACGGCTTACGCCTACGACAACGATGACAACCTGATCAAGGACGGCAGCCTCACCTACACCTACAACGCCCGCGACGAGCTCACCTCCTACCAGCTCGGTGATTACACACCCGCCACGAACACCTACTCTGCCAACGGTGCTCTCACCAGCAGCACCGGCGGTGACGGCACGTTCCCCTACACAGCTGACGCTTACGGAGAGTTCACCGACAACGGTGTCCAGATCAACACCTACGACGCTCTCGGACGCACCATTACTGACTCGGGTCTCGGTGGTTCCCATAGCCTGAGCTACGTCGGAACCAGCACCCAGATCGCATCGGACGGCGCTAGTACCTACAGCTATACCCCCAGCGGGAGCCTCACCGGTGTAGGCGTCCAGGGCGGCACTACCAGCCAGGGCACACTGGCCTATACCGACAGCCACACCGACCTCACCGGCACCTACGCACCCACGGCTGCCAGTCTCACCGGATCGGCCAGCTACGACCCGATCGGGAACGCGACCACCGCTGGCACTATGCCCGACATCGGGTACCAGAGCGACTTCACTGACCCGACCACCACCATGGTCGACATGAACTCCCGGTGGTACTGGCCCGCTACCTCAACGTTCACCGACAATGACACCAATTCGGGTGAACCCCTGACGGGTGGCATCAGTCCCAGCGCCTATGCATACACCGACGGCAACCCGGTCACCGAGACCGATCCCACTGGCCACTGTACGGGCCGCGGCTCGAACTGGTGCCAGGCGGTATGCGCGCTCACGGATGAAATCTTCTGCATCTTCTACAACACATTGTGGGCCAATGACGGCGGCCTGGCCGGCGGCTGCGGTGGCAACTCCGGCACTCTGTGCACTCCGATGACTACGCCCGCCGAGGGGCCCTCCGGGCCAACCCCGCCGTCGCCGCCATGGCCGTCAGATATCCCGACCGATTGCAACGCGGCCTGCCTGGCGGGAATAGGAATGATTGGCGCCATCCTGGCATGCATAGCGAACCCGGAAGCGTGTCTCAGCGTGCTCGGACCGGTCTATATTCCGCCGCCGCCACCACCGCAGGACGTCTACGCCGGCCCTGACCCGCAGGACGCGCCAAAGGCCCCGCGCTCGCTGCGCACCAAGACGTGGGTGAACCCCGATCCCGCAGTTGAGGGACCAGGCGATAATCCCTTCGGGCCTGACGACATCATCGATGAGGAGCACTTCCTCGACCCGGACCGGGTCACCAGTGACGCCACGGGCGACCAGGCTAGTCCAGCCGATACCAGTGGTGGCAACGACACCGGGCAGACCAACGAACCCACCAGTCAGGTCGACCAGCCGCAGAGCCCGCAGCCGAACCAGCCCGATGTAACCACTCCAGAGTCCCCGGCTACGCCAGAGTCGCCCTCGGCGAGCGGAACCGGTACGACCCCGTCGACTCCCGACACGGCGACCGATACGGGCGGCGGGAAAGTAACACTCACGCCGCTGCAGCGGATACTCGTCGGTGGTGGCGTCGGTGGCGCGCTCAACGTCGCCACTGCTCTCGGCCAGGGCCACGACAATCCATCCCAGCTCGCTAAGGACTTCGGGATCGGTTTCGTTACCGGCGCCGCCACCGGGTTCGTATCGGGCCTAGGTGCCGGGTCCGCCGCCGGTACGCGGTTGTTGTTCACGGCCGGTTCGGGTGCTGCGGCAGGCTTTGGGAACTCCCTGACGCAACAGCTGCTGAGTGGCAAGGCGGTGAACCTGCCGAATCTCTTTGCCAGCACCGCGATAGGCGGACTGACCAGCGGATTGGGTCTGCTCGGTCCAGAAGACAATGAGTGGTACCAGACGGCTATCTCCAGCGGCTCAAGTGCGGTATCGACGGCCGGCTGCTATCTTCTGGACAAGTTCAGCGGCCGGGACATCTGTTAGCAGCAAATGGCCTGTCCAGGAAAGGGTCCTGATGAGTTCGCCGACGGTGTTTTGGCAGAACCCCCTGCGCCAGGCCCTGTTCTGGGCGTGCGTCGTGATGGCGGGCTTGACGCTCGGCTTCGGGGCACGTTCGTTCGGCGGGCTGCTGGCTGCCGCGCTCATACTGGCGATTGGCATCGTGACAACAACGACGCTGCGGCTTGAGGTCACCCAGGACGCGGTCATCGCCCGCTGGCTGCCGACCCGCTCGGTGTCGAGCGCTGCCATTACGGCCATCCATGTCTGGCCGTACTACGTGCGCTTCCTCGACAAGGACGGAAACGCCGTAATGCGTACACAGCCGGGCTGGGGAAAGAAGCAGCTGGTCGAGATCGGTGAAGCCCTGGGCGTCCCGGTCTACGACCACAGGACATTGCTGGGGCTCAGCCAGAAGGAGGCCGGCACGCTGATGCGCCGGCCGACGCGCAGCTAACTAGCGCTCCGGATGGTCTGATCCGCTCAGCCGCCAGGAGCCGGGAGCTATGCCGCCAGTTCGGCCATGAACTGGCGGCATAGCTTATCCCTTCAGATCAGGGCAGGTTCCAGCTCTGGTCGCTCGTGCCATTGCACGCGTCGATCTGAAGCTGGGTCTTATTGGTGCCGCTAGGCGCGTCCAGGCAGGAATCGAGGCCGGTGTTATAGAGCGCGCCGTCGGATTCGGCGATCCACTCCTGTTCTCCGTCATAGTTGCTATCGCAGGGCTGGAGGACGGCGGATAGGTCGCCGGACGAGTTCACGCCTCCGTCCGCGCAGTAGCTGCCCCCTATCTCTACGGAGCCGTTCGCCGCGACAGTCCACTCCTGCGAGTCGGTGCCGGCGTCACAGGTGTAGATGTCAATGACGTTATCGCTCGCAAGTTTTGACCCGGCATTATCCATGCACTGGCCGCTGTAATCCTGCGAGCTGATCTCGCCCGTGCCACTCGGCCTTGAGTACGGCGTCGTCCACTGCTGAAGGTCACTGTCGGTGCACGGCTCGATAACCAGGGCATTACTAGGTTGGATTTCCTGCGAGTCCAGGCACTTGCCAGACACTTCACCGACGATCTCACCGTTCGACATCATTCGCCACTGCTGGCGAGTGAAGCCATTGCAGGCGTACAGGACGACGTCGGTGCCGTTGGCGGTACCGCCCGCTTTCGTCTCCATGCAGTACCCGGAGTTGTTGCCTACGGTAATGGTGCCATTGGAGTTGACGTTCCATTTCTGAGAATTGGTCTTGCCGTCGCACCAGAAGATCTGGATCGGATTGTTATTGGTCAGATCCTGATCCTCGTTGGTAAGACAATAGAAAGGCCAGGAACCGAAGCCCATGGCTCCTGTTTCGCTGCCGCTGGCAGCCAGCGATGAAGTGCCGACAGGTGCGCCCAGACCCGTGGGACCGTCGTAGCCGGCGCCAGTGGTGCACAAATAGGTGGCAGCACACCCGCCAGGGGCGTTGGTGGACCCGTCGGCTATGTCGTTGAGGCCACTGTAGTAGGGGTAGGCATTGCCTGGCGTGGTGTAAGAACCACCTGGATACTCGTAGGGGTACTCCGCGGGGTTGGTCCCGGCGGCCGGGGTGCCCGCGTCAGCGTAGAGGCCCGAGACAACATCCGCCGCGGCTCCGGTACCACCGCCGTCGAGCCAGTCACCGCCGGCGCTGTTGTAGAAAGCAATCGGGGTGTCGTCGACCACTCCGCTGGACTCAGTGGCGGCTACGGCAGAGATGTCGTTATCGGTGCGCCCTGCGCACCCGGTGTCGGTCTGCCACGCGGGCTTGGCCTCGAACTCCGAGCAACCCGATGCGGTCTGGGACCAGGCGGAGGTGTCGATCCAGGTGCCGCTGCTGTTCTGGGTAAGAACAGTACCGCCGACGGAGACCACGTCGGGCGACGCAGCAGGGTAGTTGATCTCGCCGGTGTAGCCGGTGTCACCGGCCGCGGCGACAATCGCGACTCCCGGATGGGTGAAGTACAGGCTGTCGTCGGAGACCTCGTTCGAGAACTCCGGCCCGTAGTACGAGTTGTCGACAACGGTGACACCAGCCGTGTCGGCAGCGGTGTTCGTGCCGGTGCCCAGGTCGGTGATGCTGTCGGTGGCCGCCTCGATCAGCAGGATGTGGCAGTTCTCGCAGATCGCCGAGACGATGTCGAGGTCCATCGCATACTCGTCGCTCCAGTTGCCAACGGATTGGGTGGGCAGCGAATCGCCGCCGTTTTCGTCCTCGATCTTCAGGCAGCCGTCGGCAACCGTACACGGCGGGATGCCATACTGCGACCGGTAGGTTGCCAGATCCGACGCTGCGGTCGGGTACGCTCCTGCCCCGACGATCGCGACAGTCTGTCCCTGTCCCAGCAAGCCGGGAATCGACGGTGAGCCACCTGAGCCGGGCGCCGACTGAACGCCGTAGGTGGCCTGCAGTTGCGCGGGAGTCAGCCCCGACGGGCTGGTGGATGCCGCGGCTGAGGCGGTGCGGCCAGCCTTGGTCGCGCTGGCTTTCGCCGTAGTCATAGCACAAGACATCATGCCTGGCTTCGCGGACTGCGGGCACGCGGCGTGCGGCGCCGCGGCCGCCGTTGCTGGCGCGGTGGACTTGAGCGGCGCCGCTAAAGCTGATCCTCCCGACAGGGCAACAGCCGGCGCCAGGATTCCAGCGACGACCAGCACGGAGCCGGCAGCTCGGGCCAATCGGGACAGGGTTGTTCGTCTGAACATGCGAATCTCCCCAGAAAAGGAAGCCGCACCTCGCAGGGCGGCCTGTTGGCACGAACCTAAGGCCTATTAGCTAGCATTGTCTATATGTCGTATATTACTTATGTAACCTATCTAAGCTGACTCTTGCGTAATTAGTTCAACCAGTACCTGGCACCACAAATGTTCATAGTCCCTGACCAGTTCGCACGCTGGCACTAGCTGTGGTTTAGCGCCCGCTGGCAGCTACCGGTTTCCGGGTCGAAGCCGAGCAGGCTGAAACGCGCGGCCAGATCATCGACCCACTCCGGCGGGGTGCGGTGATCTGCCAGCGGAATTCCGGCCTCGCTGCGCCATAGGGCGTCGCCGAGTGCGGTGCGCAGATGCCAGGCCATGACCCGGTCGGTCGACAGCTGGCGTCCGGTGATCTGCTGGTAATGGCGCACGACCGCAGTCAGCAGCTCAACGCCGGGACCCATAGCCGGACCGGGAAAGGTGCGCAGGTCGTACTCCGGCTCGGCGGCTGCGGCCGTCTCAAGATCGACCACAAGGCGGAGCTTGTCGTGGTCCCAGACCTGGTTGTCGCCATGCAGGTCGCCGTGCACCAGCACGGACTCGCCGGGCGAGGCGAGCACGGCATCGGCCCAGTCGCACCAGCGCATGATGGCCGGGCGCTGATCCGGCCTGGCCCATGTGACGAACCGCTCGCGCAAGGTTGCTGTCGTGGCCGGCGGCAGGTGCGCGCCGGTGAGCTTACCGACAACGGCCTCGGCGCGCTGGCGCGCGGCAGGGTGGTGAAAGGCAGCCAGGAACGACGCGAGCTGCTGGCCAGCCCGCTCGCGGCTGATCGAGCCGATGACCTTGAACAGCGATTCGCCGGGGACGAGCCGGGTGATCAAGAGCACGGGGTCGGTGCTGCTGGCGACGACCTCCGGCAGGAACGGGACTCTCGGTTCGCGCGCGAGCGCGGTCAGCACGCCGATCTCATGCGCGAGGCGAAGCGCGCCAGGACAAGACCAGGCGAATTTCACGATGAAGCGCTCACCAACCACCGTGCTGGACGACCACCACAGCGGATCGCGCTTAGCTGCCGGGTCGGGAACCGGAACGGTGACTCCGAACGCGCTCAGCTCAGGCGCCACAACCCGCAGCGCCTCGCTGAGCGCCTGGGCGGAGCACTCAGCTAGCCATCTCATGTCCAGGCCCCGGTCAGCTCACGGCAGGAGCAGGAGGCTCGTCGTACTCCTCCCACGGTCTGCTCACTGAGCCGTCAGGTTCGATGATGGCCTTGTCGTAGAAATGGGCTGGCTCGAGCGCTGCGCGCTGCGTCGCGGTGAGCTCGCCGGCCCACTCCGGCATGACCACCGTGTAGAAGCTCGAGGCGTACTGGACGGTCTTGGGCGCGTAGCGATACACCGCCACGCGCCGGTCGAACTCGTTCCGCCACGGGAGCGTGCCGTGGGCGACAGCCTCGGTGAACATGATGACGTCCCCGGCGCGCGCGCCGGGGTTGCTGACGACGAACTGATCCTGCTCCCAGCGGGTGATGCCCTGCGGGCGGGGGAAGTTGGCCTTGTGGCTGCCGGCAATAGCGCAGAAGCCGCCGCAGCCTGCTGGCTGGTCGGTGAGCAGGAACTCCACTGCCAGCAGCCCGGACCGCAGCGTCCCGCCGCGAGCCTGGTACCACACGCCGTCCTGCGGAAACGGCTCGCCGAAGTGGAGAGCGTGACCCTCGGTGCCCGGCGGGTAGTCGAACACCTCCGGGTCGTGGTCCAGGTGCCAGCCCCGGCCGAGAACGCCGTCAAGGTAGCGGATCAGCGGCTGGTATGCGATGAGCTCGCGGAACGGCTCGCAGTACGGGCTAGGCCACTCCAGCATGCCCCGGCAGTTCCGGCGGCGGCGCTCCGCGGCCAGCGTCGTGGAGCCCTCGACCAGGTCTTCGCTTTCCTCGCCGCAGCGATCCTGGTTGGCATCGAGAGCGTCGTTGAGCTCCCGGAGAAGGCGCGGCTCGATGATGCCGGGGATGACCAGCCAGCCCTGAACGTCAAAAAGGTAGACCTCGCGTTCGCTCAAGCCGTGCACGCGGCCGAGCCTATGCACCACCGCAAGCGCCGCTCAACTGAAATTAAGGCCCCCCGGCCGAACCTCTCGTGACGCCCGGGCACGTCAGCGACCATTCACGCTCGCTCCGGCGTAACGGCCAAATGCGCTGCGCCGCCGCTGAGCATGCTGACCGCTTCAGGCACCAGATCGGCGTTCGGGTCAAGCGCCAGCGCTTCGTCGAGGGCCTGGCGAGCGGATGCCAGCAGGTACAACTGGTGCTTCGCCATCGCCACGGTGGCCAGCACCGTGGCACGGTCGTCACGATCCAGATCAGCGGCGAGGGTGTCGGCGCACAACCGCCTGACTTCTGCTGGCTTGCCTTGCCGGAGCCTGACGACCGCGAGCGTGTGCCGCACGTCCCTGGGCCGGGGCCGGGCTTCCTCGTCGCGTTTGTCCACGTGGCTGAGCACCCACTCGACCCGGGTCCCGGCAAGGTCGGCGAGCTCGGCTGGCACGTCGGGTTTGGCGACCACTTTCCACGACAGGGCGTGCACGATATTCAGGTGTTCCGTCTGCGGCCGCTGCGGCAGTAACCACTGCTGCGCGTAGAACCGCAGTAGTGCGTCTCGGTCGTCGGGTAGCCGCTTGAGACATTCCTCGGCGGCCGGTACGTCGCGCACCCATCCGTTGATCAGCCGGCCGGCGGCATCGGGCCGGTGGCTCCAGTCGGGCGCCGCAAGCAGTTCGCCGATGTCCGCAGTCGCCCTGGAACGGGCCCGCGTCCGGATCAGGGTGACGCCGTCGCTCAGCGAGCCGCCCTCGGTTTCCGCCGGGATGAGGTTGGCGAGCCCGGAAGCCGCCATGATGGCCACAAGGTAGACAGCCGCCCAGCGCGGAATTGGCAGCAGCAGCACCAGCGGAGCGGTCAGCAGGTCCGCTGCCGGGCCCGCCGCAGCGATGAGGGCGCCTTGCCCGGGCGACATGCCTTTGCCCGAGTACTCCACTTCGCCGCCAGGTTTGATGCCGAGCCCCACCCGCAGCGCTCCGATAGAAAAGGTGACCCGATCCGGCGGACCGAGCAGATGGATGGCGGTCGGCCATTCGCCAGCGACGCGGATCGCCACCACGTGCCCGAGTTCGTGGAGCACGACCCCCAGCAAGAACCCGGCGAGGACTCCAGCGATGAACGCCGCGATGGCCCACGCACCCAGGTGGCGGGGGAGCGGACTCAGCACGTGGACCGCGAGCAGGCCGACGAAATACATCAGCAGTGAGCCGACGGCGTCTCCGAGCCTAAGCCACCGGTGCGCCCCCATGACTCAAGCGTCGCATTGCCGGGCGACCTGCGCCAATGCCGCCCGGCAGCACTGATCATCCTCGTCGCATGTGGCTACCCGGCGAGCTCTACGCGACCCTGGCCGCCTACGTCGCCCGCCACGCTCTCGCTGTCGAGGGGCCGATCCGCGAGTACTACCTCGTCGGCCAGCACGAAACCGCCGGCACCTCCCAATGGCGCACCCAGATCGGCTGGCCGATCTTCCTGACCAGCACCGCATAACAGCGCTGGCGGACCCGATGGAGCAACCGGGAAGTGCCCGTTCCCGCCGTTAATCCAGTGACGACGGGAACGGGCAGGTAGGGCGGAATGACAGGGTCACCCGGCGGCCACTAGTTGCCTATGCCACGGGTTGGTCGTGTACTTCTGGTACCAGAAGTACACGTCGCCGGGCTTGGTGTTGATGGCGGTAATGATCACGGACGTGCCGGTGACCCAGATGGCCGGGTTGGCATAGACGGCGTGCTTGCCGGCCGATGCCACTGTTTCCGGGTTCCAGGCGGTGAGGCCGTCCTGTTCCCACCAGTAAGCCAGCTTGCCGGTCTGGCTGGTAGCGGTGACGACGAAGTAGGAGGCCGACCCGCCGCCCACCGGGCCGGTCCACGCGATCACGGGGTGGCTGTACCGGCTGCCGCCCGCCGTGGCAACGGTCTGCTCGCTCCAGCCGGAACCGCCGATCGACTGTGACCAGGTGTCCACCGTTCCGCCGGTCGTGGCGGCAGTGATCATCAGCTCGCTGGTGGTCGCGGTGAGCGAGGCACCGGCATAGCTGCCTGACGGGCCAGGGGTGGTAACGGTCTCCTGGTGCCAGCCGACGTTGTCCAGTCGCTCCCACCAGAAGTCAAGGGTGCCGCCGCTGGTCGCCGTGATGACCGCCAGGAACCGTGAGATGAGGCTGTCGTAACACGTGATGATCGACGGGGTGCCGAACGTGCCGTACCCCGCCGTCTGGCGGGTCCAGGTGCTCTGGCCCGATTCGAGTTCGAACGACACCATCTGGCCGTCCCGGGCGGCTGCGATCAGTATCGAATTGTCTGGGACGGCGGCGACTGACGGAGCCTGGAACTTGTGTCCGGATGCTCTGGCCACCACCTTGCGCTTCCAGCTGGCGCTGTGCTGGGTATAAGCGACCAGGTCACCGGCGTGATCCAAGGCGACGATGACGACGCCGCTGCCAATCCAGGCGATCGATGGCTTGCTGTAGGCCTGTCCGCGCCCGCCTTTGCCGACTAGTTGCTTGTGCCATTTCGTGGTGCCGGCTTTCTGCCAGAAGTAGTACAGGTCACCGTGAGTGTCAGTGGCGGCAATCGTGAGCAGCGAGCCGGTAAAGGTGATCTTGCTGAGCGTGTACTTGTACTTGGCCGCCAGCGCAGCCTGCGCGGTCTGCGCGGCGGGTCGTTGCGCGGCCTGAGCGGCCGGGACCGCTACCCAGGCCATCAGTCCGATCGCCAGCGCGGACAACCCGGCAGCTGCGCTCCGGAAGACGCGTCCAGTGGTCATTGTGAGCTCCCACCCTCTCGGCACGTTGCCGTCTACGGGGCCGGCACGGCCTACCTGGCCGACGGGCCCTTCTCGTGATGGAGGCGTTCCATTCCGTGCCGCCCGGTTCCAGCGCGTCCGGTTCCAGCGAACGAGGTCGGTCTAGTCAGTCCGGCCAGTAGCAACAGCGTTTGCCGGTCTGCACCCGCTGGCGCAAGTGCTCGCCGATGCTTGCGTCTGCCTCGGTAATGCGATCGAGCGCGCGCCTGATTGCTTTGCCGACGGCGACACGTGCGCGTTCGCCTTCACCTGAAAAGACCCTGGGGCGTCCGCCTAGGCCGGCAGCGGCCGCGAGTTGCGCGATGATCCAGTCTCGCTCGACCCGCAGACTGGTGGCTTGATCCGCGGCGTCGTTAGCTTCGAGTTCGGCTATCTCCGCGTCCAGCTGAGTCAGGCGGCTGCGGTAAGCGCTGACAGCCTGGGCATCCAGTGCAGGCTGGCCTGCGCCGCCATCACCGCCGCGGAGCGAGGCAAGTCCGGAGACCAGGTCGGAAGCCGGGATCTCCCGGCGGGGGTTCGCGATCAGCACCGCGAGGTGCAGCATCCCGATGCTGTCATCGACGAGGATGACGCGGTCGGCAAGGGTGAGTTGCCACCGCCTGCCGATGCGCTTGCACGTGGCGATGTCCGCGCCGCCAGTGCCTGTGTCGCCAGTGCCTGTGTCGCTGGTGCCTGTGTCGCGGGGGAGTGGGAGGCGCGCACCGGGCACGGCCAGACCCAGCGCTCCGGCCTCGATCGCGGCCGCGTCGAGCTCCCGCCGCGCGGCTTCGGCGTCGCCCTGCTGCTCTCGAAGCAGGTACGCATCGGCGAGCCGTCGCCGGCACGACACGAGGGCCGGCCAGTGGCCGAGCGCAAGGTTGTGCTGGACTGCCCTGCGCAGATGATCAATGCCCCTGTCCAGTTCCCGCACGGTGAGCGAGGCCAAACCGAGAGCCTGGTGAGTTGACCCGAAGCAGGTGATGCCGAGTCCGCCGATCATCGGTAGCGCGGCGTAGGGACGGAGCAACTCATATGCTGCGGCAGCGACGTCGGCGTTGGCGAGCAGGTGCGCCGCTTCGACCACGCCGTTCATAGTGACAAGCCAGCTGCTGGACCGCGGCAGGCCGGCCAGGCCGTTCCCGCACAACGATGCAAGGCAGCTGGCTGCCGTCAGCCGGTCGCCGCTCAGCCCTGCTGCAACGGCGAGGGCGGCGACCGTCGAGTTGTCCACCGCGCTCAGCGCGCGGGAGTAGACGCGATCCTCCAGCATCGGCAGGAGTTCAGGAAGCCGGCCCTGGTACCAGCGGATGGTTACCAGCTGGCCGCCGGGCCACCACTCAGTGTCGATGTCGCCTGCCGTGGCACCGTTCTTGGCGCAGATGGCGACCAGGGACTCGGCGTCATCGAGGTGACCCGCGCGGATAGCGAGCATGACGTCAATGGCGCTGACAATGAACCCGACCGCGGCGTGATCGTCCTGACTCAGCTGGTCCCTGAGCTCGCCGAGCAGCCGCCCCGCGTGCGGGTCCGCGGCACAGTAGGCGTCAACCGTCTGCCACATCAGTCCCATCAGGCGGTCGCTGCGGCGCTTGGTGCGGAAGCTCGTCTTAACGAGCTCGACGGCCAGATCGCGACGCAGGGCAAGGTCACCGGGGCCGAGCATGCAATGGTGGGCAAGGCTGAGCACTTCAGCATGCGCGACCGGATCTGCTGCCGCGCGCGCCTCGTCAAGCATGGCAAGAACGTGCCCGTGCTCCCCGCTGCGGTAGTCAGCCTCTCCGGCTAGCCTCGACCGGACGCGGAGCGCGAGCACAGACCTCTGGTCGAGCATCGTCAGAACGTGCTGCAGGCGAGCTTCGAGCATGACGGCGCCAGTCACGGTCCGGCGCTCACTGACCCACAATCCCGCCAGGCCGAGCGCCGCCTCAGCCATGGCGCCGGCATTCGCGGCCTGTTCGGCTAACTGGTAGGCATGTTCGAAACTCTCCCGGCTTGCCACCAGGTCGCCGTCGGTGTTCAGCGCGCGGTCACCGGCTGCAAGGGCGGCCTGCAACTCGTCGAGGCGGCCGCCGGCAGGATCCGGTGGACCGCCGGTCGCCTCCTCGCTGGCCGCCCGGGCCATCAGAGACTAGCCGCCCCTGTCATAGGAGAAATGTATTCGCGGGCGTTTTCTCAGTCGAGATCTGCCGGGTCTACCGTGTCAACTCGGTGGCGTGCTCGGCCGGTCCGCTCGATCTATCCGGTTCTTAAGGCACGGAGCAGAGGTGAGTGATATCGTCGACAATCGACTATCTACAGGCTGAATCTGAAGAACGGGGTCATGCCAGTGACGCACGCGACCGGCGAGATCCGCTGGGGCATCCTCGGAACGGCCAATATTGCCAGAGCGCAGTTCCTGCCCGGCTTGCGCGAGGCCGGCGGCGGCCGCGCTGCACTGGTCGGCGGCCG
>Ga0335075_10004974_pt1 | contig 20696 bp, 17 predicted proteins | sample Lox_Sample_24_FD_206723 | JGI IMG/M metagenome (GOLD analysis project Ga0335075, IMG submission 206723) | Soil microbial communities from Loxahatchee National Wildlife Refuge, Florida, United States - Lox_Sample_2.4 | ecosystem: Environmental > Terrestrial > Soil > Wetlands | place: USA...
CGTGCGAGTGACGATGATGACCTGTCGCAGAGCGCGCCGGCTGCCACCGGGGCGCGGGCGGCCGTACGAGAGGCGCAGTGGGGCCGGGCGCAGGAGGTGCGGGGCATGGCGCGGCTGAACACAAAGCGGAATGGCGGGGTCAACTGGTGTCGTGCTGGTCGGTGGGCAACTGCGCGGCGGGCGGGTACTGCGTGGCGGGCGGGTATTACACCGACGCCGCCGGGCACTCTCAGGGGTTCGTGGTGACCGGGGTGAAGGGCCGCTGGCGGAGCGCGGCCGCGGTGCCGCCCTGGCGGCGCTGAACACCGGCGGGAGTGCCGGGATTAACTGGGTGTCGTGCCCGGCAGCGGGGAAGTGCGCGGCGGCCGGGTCCTATGCCGGCAGCGGCGGAACGCAGGGGGTCGTGGTGAGCCAGGCCAGCGGCGTGTGGGGAACGGCGTCAGAGGTGCCGGGCCTGGCGGGGCTGAACGTTGGCGGGAACGTCAGCACCCTGCAGCCCATCACCGGCGCCGCCGTTCAGGTGTTCGTAGCGAGCGAGGCGCACGGCGTATGGGGCACGGCGGAGGAGGTGCCCGGCGCCGCGACGCTGAACGCCGCCGAGGACGCGCAGGTCGTATCGGTGTCGTGCGCGCGGGACGGCTACTGCTCCGTCGGCGGGTCTTACCAGGTAAGCCCCCGAGGAGAGCCCGTATGACCTCCCGTTCGTGGCGAGCGAGCGTTACGGTCGCTGGCATGCCGCGGTGGCCTCGGGCGGGCCGGGAGTGGGACAAGACGGGAACACGGAGATCGATTCGGTGTCGTGCCCGTCGGCGGGCAACTGCGGTGTCGGCGGGGCCTACGCGCCCGGCCCCTTCGGCGGGAATTCGGCGTCCGTGGCGAGCGAGATCAACGGCCGCTGGGCCAAGGCCGCGCAGGTTCCCGGCATAGCCGCGCTCGGTAGCTCCGATGCCTGGGTCAACTCGGTGTCGTGCCCGTCGTCCCGGCACTAGCACCGCAGCCGGGACCTACCAGTACGGCAGCATCGAGGGTCAGGCGTTCGTCACCGCGCCACGATGACAGCCGGCCAGCAAAAGCCGCCCAGGTATCGGTTGCCAGATGAGACAAACATGGCGCGCGAAGTTACTCCGTGAATTAGCGACCGCACGTAGGCGTGGTTACACTTCGGCTTCTCACCCGCAGCCACGATGGCACTTGACCGTGTTCAAAGAACGAGCAATAAGCAACGCATCCGGCGCAACGGTTTTGCGGCTACTTGAGGAATATGCCACAAATCGCGAGAGAAAGCTAACCACAGAATCTCTAATTGCCTCATTGTCCTCTCCAAGGTGGAAGCAAGTCCTAGGTAGAGCACGCGGCTCCCATCCATCTACGAACGCGGAAGACCAAGGCCTCAGGCAAGTCGGTACCAGCCGATCTAGCGAGCGAGGGCAACGCTCATGGGCCGAGCCGCTCGGTGCGACGCCGGGCGGCGGCCCGTATGCCGGAACCGGACAGAAGTCGCCGGGCAACGATGTGGCCCGAGCCGCCCCCGAGGCCTGGTCCTGGATGGGTGAAGGCGCCGATGTGCCATAGCCCGCCGACCCCAGTTCGGTGACCCGTTCCGCTGCCCGGCCTCCAGAACAGGCTCTGGTCGAGTTCCCCAGTACCGCCGTATGGGTCCCCGGCGACCGCATTGCGGTTCGCGGCGTACAGATCGGGGGGCGTCAGCACGCGGGTAGCACAGATGGCATCGCGCACGGCCGGAGCGAACCGTTCGATGCGGCCGATGACGCGGTCGGCGTACGCAGCCGCAACTTTCTCGTCCCAGCCGCGGCTCACGTCGATCTCGCCCGCCGCGTCGCCGCGGGGAGCCCAGGGTACTTCCTGGAGCTGGATCCACAGAGTCGCCGCACCCGTGGGTGCCCGGCTTGCGTCCAGAATCGATTGCTGCCCCACTGCGACGGTGGGCGCGGCGGGCAGCAGGCCCGCTTCAGCCTGGGCGCATGCGATGCCGGTACTGGCCGTGCCGTCGGAGACGTGCACCAAGGGGACAGTATCCAGGGTCGGGTCGCGCCAGCGGAGCGGCGCATTCAGAGCCAGATGAACCTGCATAGCGGCGCGGCCCGGCCGGTGCCGGAGCGCCGCGCGACGTCCACGCTCAGGTACATCGGCGGGGTCAAGCAAGACGCCATAGAGGGCTTCGGTCGATGTCGACGCCAGCACTGCTCGGCGCGCGGCGATGCGTCGGCCGGCAGCGTGCACGGCGACTGCCCGGCCACCGGAGAGCTCGATCCGATCGGCAACGGCGCTCAGGCGCACATCGACACTCTGGTCAGCGAGAAGACGCTCGAAGGCCGCGATGAACTGCCCAGCCCCTCCCTTGACGACCGGAAGGCCGAATCCATGAACGGTCGCAGCCAGGACCGGAAGCATCAGGCCGCCGGATGCATTGTCCGGTCCTAGCCCGGCATGCAGGAGCCACGGCGCCCACAATTGGTCGGCCTCCCAGCCGGCGAACCGCTCACGCAGGAAGCCGCGTCCGCTTTGCACGGTGTTCCGAGTCAGCTCTGCCAGCCCGCCGACGCCTAGCGCAGGAAGCCCCCGGCCGACAAGCCGGACGATGTCACGCGGTCGCAGCTCGGAGCCGAGCGCGCCGAAGATCAGGCCCTTGCGCCGGTCCAGTTCGGCGAGCATGACCTGGTATGCATCCTGGTCGCTCGGCAGGGCAAAACGCGCGGCCGTCCGGTCTGGATCCCGATCGGCCACGATAGTGCCGCGCTCCGAGACCGAGGCGGTGACGGCACCGTTGGTGTTGGCGTATTCCAAGCCGCGTTCATGCAACGCCGCGCTCAGTTCTGCATACCCGCCGCCCGCGACGAACAACGGATGCCATGACGAGAACGTGTCGTGAACGTACCCAGGTAGCGTGATCTCGCCGGATGCTACGAACCCGCCAATCCGCTCACTTGCGTCCAGGAGTACTACTGACCAGCCGGCGTCGGCCAACTCGGCGGCGGCCACCATTCCGTTGATTCCGGCTCCGATGACTACGGCATCGGCTTCATCCGACATCGTTCACCTCTGATGCGGCACCTGAGGGGGCGCGCGTCCTGAGCGTCACGTTTCCGCCGCGCCCCCATGCGCCTCTATGGCCCGAACTCCGTCAAGCAGTCTGCGCCGTTCCTCGTTTTGGATCGCGATGTCGATGACCGTCCATGCCATCGCAAGCGCCCCGTCGAGGACTGCGCGGTCTGCGGTGGGTTTGGCGCACCATTCGGCGAACTCCGGCTGATGGTTGATTGCCTCACCGCAGACGAGGGCGATGGTGGGATGGATGGTCGGGATCACCAGGGATACGTTGGCCATGTCCGTCGATCCGCCGAAGATGCTGGTGGTGGTGGGCTCGAAACGGCGGCCAAGGCGCTCGGCGTTGCTCTGGTAAAGCGACGCCATGCGTACGTCGCTCTCGAAATGAGAATAGGGCGGCGACTCCAGGCTGATGTCGAGCTCAGCACCTGTGGCAAGCGCGCCTGCCTGGAAGCAGCGTTCCACTCTGCGTTGCAGGTCCTCGAGCTGCGGAAGCGTCCCGGCCCGGACGTAGAAGCGCCCCTCGGTGTGTCCCGGCACGATGTTGGGCGCCTCGCCGCCGTTGGTGATGATGCCGTGGATTCGGCTGTCGGCGGTGATGTGCTGACGGAGCAGCCCGATCGCGACCTGCGCGACAGTGAATGCATCAGCCGCATTGATGCCGCGCTCCGGCGCGACGCCGGCGTGCGCTGTCGTGCCGGTGTAGGTCACCGCGAGGTGGGAGACGGCTAGGGCGCGGGCGGTGGCTTGGTCTTCGGGCGAGGGGTGGACCATCATCGCGGCGTGCACGCCATCGAATGCGCCTCGCTCGAGCATCAGTACCTTCCCGCCTCCGCCTTCCTCTGCTGGCGTCCCGAATACCTTGACCGTAAGCCCGAGATCGTCGGCTAGTGGCGCCAGCAGGCGCGCAGCGGTCACAGCCGCGGCCGCTATCACGTTGTGCCCGCAAGCATGCCCGACGCCGGGCAGTGCGTCGTATTCGGCGAATAGGCCCACGGTCAGTTCGCCGGATCCTGCGCTGGCAGCTAGCGCAGTGGGCAGATCCGCCACCCCCGTCTCGACGGCGAATCCGGCTGCTTCAAGGACGGTAGCGACGTTCTCGCTGGCATGGTGCTCGGCGAAGCCAAGTTCCGGGTCGTCATGTATCCGGTGGCTGAGGTCGATCGCTTCCGCCGAAATGCCTTCGAGCTGCCGCTGCGCCGCTGCCTTCGGATCCATTGCATCCTCCTGTCGAGCGATCCCGGTCGGCTGCTGCATGGTCACTGTCAGGGCTGGTAGCTAGCTAGGTCTCACGCGCGCAGTTTGAGCTTTGCCGAGGCGCATGGGTCGCCGACGACATCGCAAGCGAGCCTGGAGGAGGCTGCCAGTCGGGTTATCAGGCTTCCGTCACTCGCCTAAGCCCCGGCGAGCAGACTGGCCCAGCCGGACAGTCTGCCCACCTCCGCGTATGACAGACGGATTAGACGGCTGCCGTCGCGTGCGAGCGCATCCAGGACGCCGATGCCTTTGCGCTCTCGTAGGGGTCGGCTATGTCGGGACGGTCTACCTCGACGATGAGCCAGCCGCCGTAGTCGGCACCCAGGGCACCGAGGATGTCGAGGAGCGGCAGCTCGCCCCGGCCGGGCTCGGCCCACAGGCCTGCCAAGACTGTCTGCTGGTAAGTCCACCCCGCCTCACGACCCCGTGCGGCCACGGTGAGCCGGCAGTCCTTGACGTGCACGAAGGGCACCCGATCGGCATAGTCGGCCATGAGGCCGCCGACGTCTGCGCCGGCCCAGGCGAGGTGCCCGGTATCGGGCAGGAAGCCGAGCTGGTCGGGGGCAAGTGCGTCGAGGAGGTGCCGACCCTCGTCCTCTGTCTCTACCCAGGTGCCTACGTGCGGGTGCAGTGCTGGCCGAACTCCTTCGGCAAGCATGGCCTCGGACACCTCGGCGACGAGTGATTGCACTGCGGCCAGCCGCTCGTCGTCGGCATGGCAGCCCTGAGCCGGCCGCTGGACGCGGACTGCGTTCTTGCCCATGGCGAATCCCACGCCGAGGTCGCGCTGGCCAAGTTCGGCCTGCTGCCGAGCCGCCGCGCTCGCTGCCGCGATGACCTCATCTCGCGCTCCGTCCTGGCCGTCGGAGCGGCAGACAAAATAGCCTGGTGCGAGGCCAAGTCCAAGTCGCCCGGTCGTGTCGAGATACTGCTGGGCCGACCAGCCAGGTGGCACCTCCGCCATCACACCGCTGAAGCCGGCGTCCCTGATCATGGTTAGGAGCCGTTCTGATTCCGGTCGCTTAGATGGGTCGAGCCAGCCGTCGTCGCTGGCCAGCCACTGGATTGGGTTAAGCGCGATGCGGTTGTCCTGCATGCCATCTCCTCTGCTTCGTGCGTTCTGTAAGTGCAGCGTCGGGCCTGCCATGAGTACCGGCGTGTCAGCTGCCTTCTGCGCTGAGCTCGCGCTGCAGGTAGCTCATTGCGTCCGCCATCGAGGTAGCGGGGTCTGGGCTGAGGTCGTTCTCGGCGAGGACCGGTCCCTGATATCCGCGGTCGCGTAGTGCTCCCATCACGCCACGGAAGTCCACGTCACCCTGGCCTGGGTCCCGGAAGGCCTTGTAGCGCTCACGTCCCGTGGCCTGGCGGTACGCGCTCATGTCGACGTCTTTGAGATGCACGTAACAAATCCGGTCGGCGTAACGCTTGGCGATCGCGACAGGGTCTCCGCCGCCTGCCTGCACGTGGCCCGTGTCCAGGCACATGCCTACAGTCTCTGGGTCGGCTGCGGCGAAGAACGCCTCGATCTGCTCGGGTGTCTCAACCGGGCAGTCGATGTGCGGATGCACGGCGAGCCGTACACCCGCAGAAACAGTCTGGCGGCCCACCTCCGAGACGATCCGGCCTAGTTCGCTAGCGTCGTCTGTGCCGGGCGGCGTGCTGCCCATCGAGAGCGTGACCGGCAAGTGCTTGACGCCGGCGGTGCTCACCAGCCGCGCCAGCACGGTCAGCTGGTCTATCTCCGTCTCGCGCGTGTCCGGGTCAAGCAGGGCCGCGGCGGCGAAGATCGCAGACAACGGCACGCCATGGCGCTCGGCCAGGTCGAATACGCGACCGAGCCGGTGCAGGAACTGGGAGTCAGTGCGCGGGGGACCAGCAGAGTACACCAGCGAGGGGACCTCGACATAGCCGTAGCCGAGCTCTGCGGCCAAGTCGAAGCCCCGGCTGAGGCCGTCGAAGTCGTCGCGGGTCCAGTCGCCACCCTCGAAGGTGAAGATGCAGTAGCCGATGCCGCTGGCACCGGGCGTGCCGTTCCCGGTCACGGTGTGCTCGTAACCGGCACGATTTCGTGCCTTGAGCTGGCTGTGGACAGTGCGGTGAGGACCTCGAGAACGTGGTAGGCCGCTGTTCCGGTCGCCTTATGCGGCTTGCCCTCGGTTATCGCGGCCGCCATGTCGGTCACGCCGATGCCACGGGTGTAGGGTCCGTCAGGAGGCGTGAGGCGTGTCCAGTCCGCGTCGCTGTGCAGCTTCAGCCGGACCTGACCGTCGCTTTCGTGCGGCATGGGCAGGCTGAGCGTCCCCTCGGTCCCGTAGATCTCGATGAACGGCATCGTGCGCTCCCAGGCGTCGAAGCTGAGCGTAAGCGTGCCGATAGTGCCCGAGGCGAACTCGAGCACCGCGCACACGTGCGTCGGGACATCCACCGGCACCGTGTCCACAGTCCGGCCAGGCGAGGTGACCTGGCGCTCGGACGCCCCGACGCGCTCGAGCGCGGCCACCGACCTGACCGGGCCCAGGAGGTGTGCGAGGGCGCTGATGTAATACGGCCCGATGTCGAGCACGGGGCCTGCGCCAGCGGTGAAGAACATCGCCGGGCTCGGATGCCACTGCTCGACCTTGCTGTGCGTGGCGAATGCGCTGACGGCGACTGGCTCGCCGATCCGGCCGGCCTGAATCGCCTGGCCCGCAGCCTGCGCGGTGGCGCTCAGTATCCAGTCTGGTGCCGCACCAACAAGTAGCTCGCGATCGGCGGCGAGCCGCAGAATCGCGGCCGCATCCGCGGGTGCGGTAGCTAGCGGCTTCTCTACATAGACGTGCTTATTGGCCAGCAGCACCTGCCGGCTCACTGCCGCGTGGGCGGCCGGCGGGGTCAGGTTGACAACGAGGTCGGCCGGTCCGAGGCGATCAGCCAGCGCGTCGGCAACGGATCCGCCGGCGATGCCAAACTCTTCGCCGCGCTTGCGGGCCAGCGGCTCGTCAAGGTCGGCGCACCACGCGATGTTCACGCCGCCGAGACCGCGCATGCCGGTCACGTAGCGCTCGAAGATGTTGCCGCAGCCGATGATGCCGACGGCGTAAAGCGGCTCGGCTCCTGCCTGCCCTGTCAACGTGGCCTCCTAGCCTTTGGGGATTCAGTTGCTCGTAAATGCGGCATCGAAGCTGGCGGTCGGCGGCTCGAATGACAGTCGCCGCAGTACCTGGACGGCTTCGGCCGCGCCGACCAGCCTGTCCATTCCGGCGTCCTCCCACTCGACTGAGATCGGGCCGTCGTAACCAATCGCCTGCAGGGTGCGCAGGACGGTCTCCCACGGCACATCGCCGTGTCCTACCGACACGAAGTCCCAGCCGCGGCGCGGGTCTCCCCAGGGCAGGTGCGAGGAGAGCCTTCCGTTACGCCCGTCGACGTTGACCTTGGTGTCCTTGCAGTCGACGTGCCAGATGCGGTCGCTGAAGTCGATGAGGAACGCGGTCAGGTTTATGCCCTGCCACAGCAGGTGGCTGGGGTCGAAGTTGATGCCAAGGGCGGGGTGGCCGCTGACGGCGTCCAGCGCCCGCCGCGTGGTCCAGTAGTCATAGGCGATCTCGGAGGGATGGACCTCGAGGGCGAAGCGCACCCCTGCTGCCTGGAACTCGTCCAGGATGGGCGTCCAGCGGTCGGCAAAGTCCTTGTAGCCGTCGTCGATGAAGTTCGGGCCCACAGGGGGGAACATCGCGACGGCTGGCCAGATCCGCGACCCCGTGAATCCGACCACGGTGTCGACCCCGAGCGCGCGGGCCGCATGCGCCGTCGCGATCATCTCTGCCGCGGCGCGCTGCCTGACGCCTTCGGGCTCGCCGTCGCCCCAGACGTGCGCCGGAAGGATCGCACGATGGCGCTCGTCGATGGGATCGTCGCACACTGCCTGGCCCACCAGGTGGTTGGAGATGGCCCAGCAGCTCAGCCCGTGCCTGGCCAGCATGGCCTGTCGCTCGGCCACGTAAGACTGGTCGGCCGCCGCCCGCTGAACGTCCAGGTGGTCACCCCAGCACGCCAGCTCAAGCCCGTCGTACCCCCACTCGCCGGCGAGCTTGGCCACCGTGTCCAGCGGCAGGTCTGCCCACTGGCCGGTGAACAGCGTGAAGACGCGGCTCATCGTTGTCCCTCCATCCGGTTACCCGCGGCAGATCTGGCTGAGGCCGCGTCGCCCGGGTACCGCTGCGCGACGATCTCCGGCTTGCCCGCGGCGCCGTCATTGCCGCCGTTGGCCGTCGGCGCTGTCACGCCCGCGACCCGCTGCCAGGCGCCGGTCCGCCCGCTGAGCGCCACGGCATCGACGACGTTCTGCACATAGAGCCCGTCGGCGAAGTCGGGGGCACACGGCTGACCGGTGACCGCGGCGAGCAGGAAGTCCCCGGCCTGGTGCACGAAAGAGTGGTCCCAGCCGAGGGTGTGACCGGGCGGCCACCAGGCATCCAGGTAAGGATGCGACGGGTCCGTCACCAGGATGGTGCGGAAACCCGAGGCCGACGGCTGGTCCGCGCGGGAGTAGAAGCCGAGCTCGTTCAGCCGCTCGAGATCGAAGACGATGCTGCCGTCTGAGCCGTTCAGCTCGAGCGACAACTGGTTCTTCCGGCCTGGAGCGCAGCGGCTGGCTTCGAAGACGGCCGCCAGGCCGCCGGCGGACCGGCTCAGGAACGCGCAGGCGTCGTCGACGGTCACGGGCCGCAGGCCGCCGGGAGGGTCAGCGCTGCGGCTGGACACAAACGTGTCCGTCATGCCCGCGACGGAACTGATCCGGGTGTCGGTCACGTGCGCGACGAGGTCCACCAGATGCGAGGCAATGTCGCCGAGCGCGCCCGCACCGGCTTGCGCGGCGTCCAACCGCCAGCTCCACGGATCCCGGTCGCTGCTCAGCCAGTCCTGCAGGTAACGGGCGCGGACATGCCGCAGCGTTCCGATGGCGCCTTCCTGGACGAGCTCGCGGGCCAGGGCAACCGCGGGCAGGCGGCGGTAGTTGAAGCCCACCATCGCCAGGACGCCGTGCTGGCGTGCGCTCGCAGCGCTCGCGACGAGCAGCTCGGCCTCTTCCGCTGTGCGGGCGAGCGGCTTTTCGCACAGAACGTGCTTGCCGGCCGCGAGCGCCGCGAGAGCGATCTCAGCATGCGTGTCTACTGGCGTGCAGATGTCGATGATGTCGATGTCGGTCCGGTCTACCAGCACACGCCAGTCTGCTACGGAGGACTCGAAGCCAAGTTGCGCCGCTGCCCGCTCGGCGCGCTCCTGATGCTGGCCGGCGACGGCCGCGAGCACGGGCTGCGCGATGCCGTCGTAGACCTGATCGACGACGCGCCAGGCGAAGGAATGCGCACGGCCCATGAACCCGTGACCTACCAGGCCAATACGCAAGCCGCGCACGCGGTGTCGTTCTGGCATAGATCCTCCATCAGGGATGGACTGCGTGCGATCCTAAGGCACTTTTAACCGCTACGACAAGAACTTCGTCTCTTTCGCTCAGAACCTTGTCAGCGACCGATGAAAGTGCTAGCTTCCGAGCCAAACTTGTGTTGCGCAATGGATAAACCAGCGCGACGACGCGGTGAAACTGGCCATTCAGAGGAGCAGAACGTTGGATTCGCACCGGAGGTCGGGCACGGCGAAGCTGCTCGCCCTGCTCCGTGACAACGGGCCGCTGCCGATGGCGGAGCTCGGCGATCACCTCAGCATGTCGCGGTCCCAGGTGGGCCAGCGGGTTGTCGCCATGGAGGGACAAGGCCTGGTGACACGCGGGGGGCGGGCGCCGTCTCGTGGCGGACGGCCATCCAGCATCGTCGCCCTCTCACCCGACCTGCACTACCTGGGTGTCGACATCGGCGCGACGTCCATCGCGGTGGCGATCACCAACGGCTACCTTGACGTCGTCGAGTTCGCCGAGGAAGAGGCCGACGTCCGCAATGGCCCCGAGCTGATCCTTGGCCGCGCCATGCAGCTGGCGGGCAAGCTGACCGCCGAGCACCCAGGGGTACGCCCGATCGGTATCGGCATCGGCGTTCCCGGGCCAGTCAGCTTCCGCGACGGCCATCCTGTCGCACCGCCGCTAATGCCAGGCTGGGACGCCTACCCGGTCCGGGACGTCCTGTTCCAGCGGCTCGGCATACCCGTGACGGTGGACAACGACGTCAACATAATGGCGCTTGGCGAGATGCAGAAGGGCGTCGCGAACGGCGCCTCCAACTTCCTGTTCGTCAAGGTCGGGACAGGCATTGGCTGCGGCATAGTAGTCCGGGGCGCTATACATCGCGGCGCGAACGGATGCGCCGGCGACATCGGCCATATTCGGGTCGGGAACTCGACTACGTTGTGCCACTGCGGGCGCGCCGGTTGCCTGGAGGCCGACTTTGGCGGTGAAGCGCTCGCCCGGGAGGCGATGGCCGCGGCTCGGTCCGGGGCATCGCCGCTGCTGGCCGAGTGGCTGCGGCAGAACGGCACCCTGAGCGCTGCGGATGTGGGCCGGGCGAGTGCCGCCGGCGACCGCACCTGCAACGGTCTCATCCGCAACGGGGGTCAGCTCGTCGGCCAGGTCCTTGCCGGCCTGGTGAACTTCTTCAACCCTTCGATGGTCATCGTCGGCGGCGGGCTCGCTAACCTCGGCCACCTACTGCTAGCGGAAATCCGCAGCGTCACTATCAATCGGTCAACTCCGCTTGCAACCAGCGAGCTATCCATCGTGGTGAGCGAGCTCGGCAACCAGGCGGGCGTCGTCGGCGCTGCGCTGATGGCTAGCGATCGTTTCCTCAGCCAGGCCGACGTGGCTGGGGACGGGCCAAGGACGGCTGGCTCGATATGACCTTCCTGCTCCGCCGTGCGGCGTTCTACGTCGTGGCCGCCTGGGCCGCGCTCACTATCAACTTCTTTATACCGCGGGCCATGCCGGGTAACGCGATCGACGCCATGATGGCGAAGTTCCCCCATTTGGCTCCGCAGGCCTTCAACGCCCTGCAGGCGGAGTTCGGGGCCGGCGGTGGCTCGGTCTGGCACCAGTACGTGTCGTATGTGGCCAACATCCTGCATGGCAACTTCGGGACCGACCTCATTGAGTACCCGGCATCGGTGTCCTCGCTGCTCATCCAGACCATCCCGTGGACGCTCGTGCTCGTAGGCTCGGCCACCATCCTGAGCTTCGTCATTGGCACCCTGCTCGGCGTTGCGGCAGGCTGGCGGCGCGGAGGGTCGCTCGATCAGGTGCTGCCAGGCCTGATTTTCCTGCAGGCAATGCCATACTTCTTCCTCGCGCTGCTTGCCATCGACGTGTTCTCGCTGCACCTGCACGTCTTCCCCGGCCAGCAGGGGTACAGCAACGGCCTGGTGCCCGGATGGAACCCGGCGTTCATCGGCAGCGCGATCGACCACTCGTTGCTGCCGGCCCTGACGATCGTGCTGACCACACTGGGCGGCTGGATGCTCGGGATGCGCAACATGATGATCACGACCCTGGGCGAGGACTACGTGCTCTCGGCCGTGGCAAAGGGCCTTCCCGATCGGCGGGTGATCTTCACCTACTCAGCCCGCAACGCGCTGCTGCCCAGCGTGTCGGCATTCGGGATGTCACTGGGCTTCGTTGTCTCGGGGGCACTGGTGATGGAGGTGGTGTTCTCCTACCCAGGCGTCGGGCTGCTCCTGTACAACTCGGTGACCTCGGACGACCTCCCGATGCTGCAGGCAATCTTCCTGGTTATCTCGCTGGCCGTGCTCGGCGCCAACCTGCTGGCCGATATCGCCTATGTCCTGCTCGACCCGCGGAGCCGAACGAAAGAGGCCTTCACGTGACCATCGCCCCGGCGCCGCCGGCCAGCATCGCCGCCGTTGATCGCAGCCGCCGAGCCGGCTGGCGGAAGCTGCCGCGCAAGGCCAAGGTCGGCTGCGTCATACTCGGCCTCGTCATCGCCATCGCGATTGCCGGGCCATTCCTCGCTCCCGACAACCCGTCCGTCCAGACCGGCGCGCTGCTGCACGGACCGAGCCTCAGTCACCTGCTCGGCACGACGTCCACCGGCCAGGACGTCATGTCCCAGATCCTGGTCGGCACCAGGGCGACTGTCATCATCGCGCTGGCTGCCGGCGTCATCTCGACGATCATCGCCCTTGCCGTGGGTATGACAGCCGGGTTCCTTGGCGGGATCTGGGACGAGGTGCTCTCGCTGGTGTCCAACATCTTCCTGGTCCTGCCAGCGCTGCCGCTGCTGGTCGTCCTGCTCGCTTACCAGTCGGCGCGCGGCGACCTCGGCACGATCCTCGTCCTGAGCGCGCTTGGCTGGCCCTGGGGTGCGCGAATCATCCGCGCCCAGACGCTGTCGCTGCGCAATCGCGACTTCGTCGCCGCGGCCCGCGAGCTCGGCGAGCCGACCTGGCGGATTCTGATGTTCGAGATCCTGCCGAGTGAGCTGAGCCTCGCGGCCGCGTCCTTTGTCGGCGCTGTCCTTTATGCCCTTGGCGCGTCGGTGGCGCTGGCGTTCCTCGGCCTGACCGACACCTCCCAATGGAGCCTCGGGTCGATCCTGTTCTGGGCCCAGAGCGAGAACGCTCTCAACCTCGGGGCGTGGTGGTGGTTCGTTCCGCCCGGCCTGCTCGTCGCGATCATCGGCGTCGCGCTCGTCCTTGTGAACTTCGGCCTGGACGAACTGGGCAACCCGCGCCTGCGGGTCCGGCAGCGGCAGCCCGGGCGGAGCCGCCGCTCCGCGCGATGGCTGCCATCGGACCCGACGCCGGTCGAACGGCGTACCCGGACAGGAAGCACTGGCATCCTGCAGCCCGGACCTGCGGCACTGACTATCGGCCAACGCCCGGCCGCCCGTCCGACAGCCGACGGCGCCGCCGGAGGTGCCGGGTGATGACCGGCCAGCCCCTATTGGACATCCGCGGATTGTGCGTGTCCTACCGGACCTCGTCCGGGGAGGTCCGCGCTGTCCAGGATGTCGACCTCGCCCTGCGGGCGGGGGAGATCGTCGGCCTGGCGGGGGAGAGCGGGTCTGGCAAGTCGACACTGGCCTACGGAGTGTGCCGGCTGCTCCGCCCGCCCGCTGTGATCACCGGCGGCGAAGTGACCTACCACGGCCGGCGCGCGGCCGGCGGCACGATCGATCTCCTCGACGCTACGGCAGGCCAGTTGCGCTCGCTGCGCTGGCGCGAGGTAGCCATCGTGTTCCAGAGCGCGATGAGCGCACTCAACCCTGTGCTGCGCGTCGGCGACCAGATCGGCGACGTCATCAGAGCGCACACCTCAATCAGCCGGGACGAGCAGCGGGACCGGGTGCACCGGGTCATTGACCTGGTGGGCATACCGCGCAACCGGCTGCGCAGCTACCCGCACGAGCTATCCGGCGGCATGCGCCAGCGAGTCATGATCGCGATGGCGCTCGTGCTAGACCCCGAGATCGTCATCATGGACGAGCCGACCACTGCACTGGACGTCGTCGTCCAGCGCGAGATCCTCGCCCAGGTGGTCGAGCTCAAGGAGCGACTGGGCTTCACCGTCCTCTTCATCACCCACGACATGTCCGTGCTGATGGAAATCTCCGATCGCATCGCGGTGATGTACGCAGGTCGCCTGATGGAGATAGCGGACGCAGCCACCATCCGGACTGCCCCGGTGCACCCGTACACCCAGGGACTGCTGGGATCCTTTCCATCGCTGCGCGGGCCGAAGCGGGAGCTGGCCTGGATCCCCGGTTCCCCGCCCGACCTGACGATTGAGATCCCCGGCTGCCCGTTCGCACCGCGCTGCCCCCACGCGGCCGGGCGCTGCGCCAGCGTGCCGATGACCCTGGAGCCGGCGGCCACCGGAGTGGTGCATCTAACTGCCTGCCCTGTCCGGAACCCGGCGAACGCACCGGCCGGCCAGCACGCTGTAGCGGGAACCGAGGTAGGGGAATGAGCGCCGTCCTGGAGGCTAGCGGGCTGTGCAAGGACTACGAGATCGCCTCATGGCCGCGCCGAGCTTCCGTCGCGGCGGTGCGAGACGTGTCCCTGCAGCTCGAAGGTGGCAAGGTCGTCGCTCTGGTAGGAGAGAGCGGGTCCGGCAAGTCGACTGTCGCGCGGCTGCTGGCAGGCCAGGAGCGGCCAAGCCGGGGTCGGATTCTGCTTGAGGGCAAGCCCGTGGACGTGCGGCGCCGGCGAAGTTACCGGGCATACAAGCGCACGGTCCAGATGATCTTCCAGGACCCGTTCGCTTCGCTTAACCCGGCGCACACAGTGCGATACCACCTGCAGCGCGCGCTACGGATCTACGGCACGACCAAAGCCGACGAAGCCGGGCAGCTACGCAGTCTGCTCGAGCAGGTCCGGCTCAGCCCGCCCGAGCCTACGCTCGAAAGGTACCCGCACGAGCTCTCCGGCGGCCAGCGCCAGCGAGTGGCCATTGCCCGCGCGCTGGCGGTCCAGCCGCGGGTGCTGCTCGCGGATGAGCCAGTCTCCATGCTGGACGTGTCGATCCGGCTGGAGATCCTGACCTTGCTCGACGGCCTCCGCAAGCGCCTCGGCCTGGCCGTGCTGTACATCACCCACGACATTGCGTCGGCTCGGTACTTCGCCGACGAGATCCTCGTCATGTACTCAGGCGCGATCGTCGAGCGCGGAACGGCCGAGCAGGTCACGCAGCACCCAGGGCATCCATACACCCAGTTGCTGCTGCGTTCGGCACCGGACCCGGACGCCTTCGGCCAGGCCCTGCAACGGTCGCCTGCGCCGGCCCGCACGGCCGATACTCCGGCGGGTCAGCAGGGCTGCCACTTCAGCCCTCGCTGCCCGCTCGCCACTGATCAATGCCGTCAGCAGGATCCAGAGCCGCAAACCCTGACGGCGTCTCACCTGGCCGCCTGCTGGCACCTCGGCGCCGCCGCTGAACATCACCGCCAGGCACGGGAACTGGCCGCTGCCGCAGGTGACGTCTCCGCAGTGCAGGCGACCTCACCGGTCCGTCTACCCCATGCGCCCTGACCGAAGGGCCACCCTGCGGCAGCCGCTCGCCGCCTGCCGTGCCGATCTCCAACCTCCCGCCCGGAAAAGGAATTGCAGATGAGGCCACGACCGTACAGATTCGCATCGATCGGAGTATCACTCTTGCTGGCCGCGGGAGTCGCCGCGTGCAGCTCCGCAGGCAGCTCGACCGGCTCTGCGAGCGGCAACGTGACCCTGACCAGCTCGCCGACCGTGGAGAGTAGCGTCGTCAAGAACTTCAACCCATTCAGCGCCACGTCGCCAATGGTCGCGCTCGGCGTCGTGTCCTACATCTATGAGCCGCTGCTGCAGTTCAATGACATCAAGCCCGGCATACAGCCCTGGCTGGCGACTAAGTACGCGTGGTCGGACGGCGGTAAGTCGATCACCTTCACGATCCGGTCCGGCGTCAAGTGGTCCAACAACACGTCGCTGACGGCCGCGGATGTGGCCTTCTCGTATCAGCTTGCCAAGGACAACCCGGCCATCAACCTGCAGGGGCTGGACCTGACCAGCGTCAGCAGCTCGGGCGACACGGTGACGCTGACATTCCCGAACGCCCAGTACCAGGAACTGCAGAACATAGGCAGCGTCTACATCGTGCCCAAGGCCATCTGGTCGAAGGTCGGTAACCCAGCCACCTATGACGACGCCGACCCCGTCGGCACCGGTCCGATGGTGGTCGACAGCTTTACCCCGCAGGGCATCGTCCTGAAGAAGAACCCGAGCTACTGGCAAGCTAGCCAGCTCAAGGTAGACGAGGTCGACATTCCGATCTACTCCTCTGACACCTCCGTGCAGAATGCGCTCGTCGCCGGCCAGCTGGACTGGGCGAACGACTTCATCCCCGGCGTCCAGAAGGTCTACGTCAGCAAGAGCAGTGACAACCACTTCTGGGGACCACCGGTCTATGCGGTCGCGCTCGACCCGAACTTGCAGCAGTGGCCGACGAACCAGCTTGCCGTCCGGCAGGCGATCAGCCTCGCCATCAACCGGCCGCAGTGGACTGCTGAGGCAGAGTCCGGGCAGGGCGCCGCGCTAGCGAGCGCGACCGGCCTGCCCCCCACGCTCAGCAAGTTCATCGCCCCGTCCGAGGCCAGCGCCCAGCTAACGGAGAACATCAGCCAGGCCAAGAGCGTGCTGACCAAGGCCGGTTTCACGATGGGCTCGAATGGCTACTTCGAGAAGGGCGGCAAGGAGGTCTCGCTGCAGATCATTGCACCGTCCTCGTTCGCGGACTGGGTTGAGGCCGGATCGCTGATGGTGCAGAGCCTGCGCTCGGCAGGAATTAACGCCACCTTCGCGGGCCAGTCAGTAGCCGGCTGGCGGGCAAACGTGGCGGCCGGTGACTTCCAGCTAACACCCTACTGGGAGACCCTCAGCCCTGGGATCACTCCGTACGCGCTCTACAACGACACACTGAACAGCACCCTCACCGCGCCGATCGGCAAGCCGGCCTCAGGTGACTTCGAGCGCCTCCACTCGCCTGCTATCGATGCCGACCTGGCCAAGCTCGCCAGCGCCGGGACGTTCTCCGAGGAGATGGCCGCGCTGACGCCAATCGAGCAGTACATGGCCAGTGAGCTGCCAGTGATCCCGACCATTGCCGACGCGGCCTTCGACGAGTACAGCACCAAGAACCTCGTCGGATGGCCGGACACGTCCAACCCATACGCCAACGGTGTCCCCGGCGCCATGAACAACGAGGTGGTGCTCATGCATCTCAAGCCGCGGTCCTGACCGAGGCACCAACCGGGCCGGCATGGCATCGCGCATGACGGGCACGAAGCTCCGGATCGGAATCGTCGGCTGCGGCCGGGTGGTGCAAACTGCCCACCTGGCCGCGCTGGCCGGCCTGCCGGACATCGAGGTGACCGCGATCTGCGATGCAGACGCTGGAGTGGCTGACCGCGTCGGGACGCGACTCGGCGTCGCGCCGCGGTTCACCGCGTGCGCAGACCTAGTGAAGCACCCGGACGTCGAGGCCGTGCTCGTGGCGACCCGAGACCACGTCGAGCCGGCCCTGACCGCGATTGAGGCAGGCAAGCACGTGTTGGTGGAGAAGCCCCTGTGCTTCGACGTCGGCTCGGCCGCAGCCATCGATTCTGCTGCCCGCGACTCGGGGGTCGTTGCGATGATTGGCTACATGAAGCGCTACGACTGGTGCTTCGAACGACTCTGCGCCATGGTTGCCGACCTACCCGCGATCCGATTCAGCAGCGTCCACGATTTCGCCTGCAGGTTCGACAAGAGCAACTACCTGTTCGATGTCGCCCAGCCCGCGCTGGCCGACGACTCCGGGCCGCCCGGGCTCACGCAGTGGCTGCTGATGTTCGCTAGTCATGACTTCGCTGTCGTCCGTGGCGCAGTGGGCGAGCCGGAGGAGGTGGTCTTCGCCGAATCAGCTGGCCCGCGCACGCTGCTTATCGGCCTGCGCTGCCGCGGCGGGAGGTTCTGCGCCATGGAGCTCTCACTCGACACCCGGTACGACTGGTTCGACGAGACGCTCACTATCTACTCCGACGATCAGATCATCGGCATCAGGTTTGCCGACCCGTTCGTGCCATTCGCCCAGTCACAGCTGCGGGTCAGCGCAGCAGCCGGGCCGGCCGTCGCGCAGCAGGTGATCACCGGGCCGTTCGAGGACGCCTTCCGCCGCGAGTGGCGCCACTTTGCCGAGTGCGTGGCCACGGGCGCGGCACCTCGCACGCCGGTCAGAGAGGGAGTCGCGGACGCTGCGCTGGCTGTCGAGATCGCCTCCCGCTGCAGCCGAGCAGCGCCAAGCTGAAAGCACCCAGCCAAGTCTGCATTGCCGACGGCAAAAATCACCGGCAAAAGGCCACCCCCATCTGCTCCGGCGCACCGCGCGTCGGTAGCGGAGCGCGCCTAACCAGGCCACTGCCGTTCCCGAAATAGGAAAAGGAGTCAGCTCATGGCGGTCCCCGACACCCGTATCAAGTTCGGGTGGACCTCATCACTTTCTACTCGCCCGCCTTCTGGGGCAAGCCCGACAGCGCGTCGCTGACCCAGGCGGCCGCCGCCGACCCCGAGTGGTTCTGGGGTCGGCTTTTCGACGCGGCCGTCCAGGCAGGCCTGTCGAGCCTGGAGATAACGTTCCCGCCGGGTGACTGGCGCAACGCGCTGGCGGCATTCGGCTCGGCGAAGGGGTTCAGGGACGAACTGGCCAGCCGCGGCCTCGACGTCGTCAGCGGGTTCTACTCCGGCTTCGTGACCGGAGGCGACGTCCTCTCAGCCGACCGCGCGAAGCTGATAGAGGAGGCGCTACAGTACGCGGCGTTCGTCCGCGAAACCGGCTCGGGACTGCTGGTCGCCGGCCTGCCGATGCGCAAGACCCGAGATGCGCAGCCTGCCCACTTCGTGAACGCCGACTACGCGCAACGGCTCTCCGACGTGATCAACGAGGTCGGCGCCGCGATGCTGCGCGAGGGCGTCCGGCTGGCATTGCACACCGAGGCGCACTCGGTGTTCTGGACGCGCCGCGACGTCGACCTGTTCATGCTGTACACCGATCCGCTATACGTCTGGTTCTGCCCCGACACCGGGCACCTCGCGCTATCCGGCACCGATCCGGTGGCCGCCGCCTCCTACCACCGCGACCGGGTCGCGATCGCACACTGGAAGGATGCCACCGGGCCAGCGCCGATGGACGTATCCATCGACCACAACATTCACAACGACCACCGGCGGTACTTCCGCCGCGTCGGAGCGGGCTCCATCGACTGGTTCTCCTGGGCTCGGCTGGTGCGCGAAATGCGCATGCACCCTGTGACGCTTCTGGAGATCGACGCAGTGGACGACCCGGTCGCCGAGATCATCGCAGCCCGCCAGTTCATCACGTCAGCGCTGGCGCCCATCTACGCTCCTGGGACATGAACCGCGAGCCCCGAAAGAAACGGCGGCAAGCAGCAGAAGGATCAAAGGGCTTTCCTTACTGGCGGGCTGCCCAGGTGAGCGCCCTGAGATCCTTCGCGGATCGTCTTCTCGACCTGGTTGGTCACCATTCTCAGCAGCTGGACGTACTTGTTGATGTTCTTTCGTGCCCGGTATGTAGGAGCCGTTACGGACAGCGCGCCCATGATGGTGCCGCTCGGCCCCGTAAGCGGGACCGCCACGCTCGCCCATCCGGCCCTCGTCTGTTCCGATTCCAGCGCGTGGCCGTTCTTCCGGACCTGCTCCAACTCGCGAGCCAGCGTAGTAGGCGAAACGACCGTATACCGAGTCAGCCGTGGCAGCGGAGGCACAAGAACTTCGTCCTGCAGCTCGCGCGGGCCAAAAGCCAAAAGCACGCGGCCAGTCGCGGTGCAGTGAAGCGGCATACGCCCGGCGACCCGCGACGGCAAGGGCACGAACTCGTGACCGTAGACCTTCTCGAGGTAGAGCACCTCCCGGCCATCGAGCACGCCTAGATGAATTGTCTCGCCGGTAGCGTGATGCAGGTCTTCCATGTAGGGCCGGGCAGCGCCGTGCAGAATCCGATGCCGAGGTACGCGCTGACCCAGCTCAAACAACCGGATACCGAGCAAGTACCCCGATCCTCGGCGCTCGAGCAGACCCCATCGGATCAGCTCTTGCGCAAGCCGATACACCGAGGCTTTCGGAACGCCGGCGCGGCGGGCGATCTCGGTGAGGCCGAGCTGCTCATCGTCGGGACCGAAGCTTTCGAGGATCAGCTGCACCTTGCGCAGGACGCTGCTAGGGTCGCCACCGGCCATGTCGAGCGGCTGAGTCTGTCGGTCATGCATCATGCCAAGCTACTTCGTTGTCGATAGTCCGGACCCCGGAAATGTTCCGCTAGGCGGACCGTCGGCGGAATCCGAATCGTATCGCCTGTGGCCACATGAACTCGACCTCAGTCGGCGCCGGGGACTCCAGTCAGAAACTCAAGCACCGCGCCCGAGACCCGGTCGGGTGCCTGCTCCATCAACGGGACCATGCCGCCGTCAATCGTCACCACCTCGACCGTGGGCGCGTTCACGAGGTGGCTGCGAAGCCGGGCCACGGCGGGAAATGAGAACGGGTCGGCGCTGGCACCGATGATCAGGGTGGGGGCAGTCACCAGTCCGATGCGGTCTTCCATCACGTATCGGGCGCAGGCGCGATGGCCCTCGACCGGATCCACGCCAGGTGCCAGGGCATCGCGAATGAACCGATTGAGGAGGCCGGAGCAGTCCGCCGGATAATACAGTCGACGCGTCGACCACAGCGTCTGCAGGTGACGGCCGTCCTGTGACGGCTCTGCTGCATCGACTGCTGGGCCATTCCGATGGGCATCCCGATAATGCCCGTCCAGCCAGGGGGTGCTGGAGAGCACCAGCGCAGGCACCCGGTCCGGCTGCGCGGCGGCCATTTCGAGCGCGACCGCGCCTCCGGTGTGGTGGCCG
>Ga0335075_10004975_pt1 | contig 20695 bp, 15 predicted proteins | sample Lox_Sample_24_FD_206723 | JGI IMG/M metagenome (GOLD analysis project Ga0335075, IMG submission 206723) | Soil microbial communities from Loxahatchee National Wildlife Refuge, Florida, United States - Lox_Sample_2.4 | ecosystem: Environmental > Terrestrial > Soil > Wetlands | place: USA...
TACGGTCATTTGCCGACCTTGGCTGTCGCCAGGAAATCTTCCGCATCCGAGATCCACGCCCCGGGCTTCGGGAGATCGGAGACTGGTTGAAAGCGCTTCGCCGCCCCGGAGACAGATAGGCACCACGAAGCGCGGGGTGTTCTACCTGACGGTGGGGTCCGCGGGAGCATCCGGCAACGGCGCCGACATGAAACCACCTGTCGAGATCCGGATATCTTCGTACCATAGCTGAAAAGGTTGGGATTCCGTTTGAGCCCATCCGAAGAACCCTATCTTGTTGATCGGGCCGTTGGCGGGATTCCGGTTGTAAAGGCCCGTGGCATCCACGTACACCTTACCATCAATTTCCAGGTAATACTCGCCGTCAGGCACCTCGTTCTGCATAGTGGTACCGCTGTTGAACTTCACGTGAATCCGGAAATGATGCCAACCCGTACCCCAATCTGCCGCCGAAAAAACGCTCCCTTGAGGCGTATTGACGACAGCCGTACCGGCCGAACGCCCTATGTTGGAGTGCAATCCCGTCAAGTCGATGATACTTGACGAATCATTGATGAGACCGCCCCCATCCCCGAAGCCGATTTGCCGAATGGCCCCATAACTGGCGCCTGTGTAATCCGTGTAAATTGTCGTGTCGGCATAACCGGTCGCGGCTGAGCGGTCACCGAAGACCTTGACGAACTTACAGCCTTCCTTTACCCCGGGCATCTTAGCCCAGAACTCAATGTAAACATCTTCCGTATTCAGCGAAGAGATGTTGTAGTTCGCGCCCACATAAGAACCGCCGCTCCCGGTAGGGGTCGGATAGGAACCTTCCAGCGCATCCACGGTTCCACTGCCATCCGGCGCCGGAGTCGACTGGACGCCGAGTTGTCCGCCGGGCTGAGTAAAGAGGGTCCAGCCCGGAGGGGCGCTGATCTCCGAGTCCACTGCCGCCGTCGTTGATGCCATCAGCGCAGTCGAATTAAACAGCAGTTCCGTCACCAGTTGTGGGTTACCATCTGCGTCGGCAGCGGAGGCAGTGGCCGCCGCCGCATGGGGCGCATAGAACGCGAACGACACGACAGATAGCCCTGAGATCAACCCGTTCCGCAAGAGTTTCATGCACGATTCTCCGATTCCAAGCTCACGACCCAACATGTACGCCACGGCGGGCCCTCTTTGAGTGACGCCAAAGCGAGACAGAACTGGCGTCGGTCTTCAGTGTGATCGTAGTCCAGGCGCTGCTTGCGTCCTGTGATCGACAGCACAGCACCGGGCTGAAACTTTACCTATGGACAGGGCGCAATTAAAGCCCGAGCCCAAGATGCGTCTCCCATCAGCGACGACGCACCTCAACGTTGTTAAGATGCGCCGCTCGCGGGTCTTCCGCAATAGAGCCGCAGGCCGACAGGTCCCATGATCCGGGTATTGCATGTCATCGACACCGGCGGTCCGGGAGGCGCCGAAACGGTCTTTCTTCAGACGGCTACGCGTCTGGATCCGGCGCGGTTTCATTCCGCGGCGGTGGTGGGCCGAATGGGATGGCTGGCGCAGCAATTCCAGGCCGGTGGAGTGACTCCACAGATCGTGCCCGCGACGGGCTCGTTCAACCTGCGGTATCTCTCGAAGCTGATACGGCTCGCGCGGCGGCATCGAAGCGATGTGATCGCGGCACATCTGTACGGCGCGTCGGTCTACGCCAGCCTGGCGGGCACGCTCCTCTCGATCCCGGTCATATCAGTCCTGCACGGCCAGTCCGACGTACCTGAGGCGGAGCGGTTCTCGTCCCTCAAAGCGGCCATCGTCCGTAGAGGATCTCGCCGGGTCATATTCGTCTCGGAGCGCCTGCAAGAGCACCTGCGGCCGCGCTTCAAACTCGCCGCCGCGCAATGCGCGGTGGTCCCAAACGGCGTCGATACGGAAATCTTCCGACCCAGACGGGATCGAACTCTTCGTGCCGAGCTCGGACTGACCGACGACACAGCTCTGATCGGGGCCATCGGCAACGTCCGGAAGCCCAAAGCCTATGACGTGCTTCTGCGCGCCGCGCGCGCGCTCATCGACCGCTCGCAACGCTTCCACGTAGTCATCGCCGGCGATTGCGCCAATGATCTCGGGAAGCAGCTGCAGCAGCTCGCCGCGACGCTCGGCGTCGAGCCGCATGTGACCTTTCTCGGACTGCGGCCGGACGTGTCGCGGATTCTCAATAACCTGGACGTCTTTGCATTGAGCTCGAATACCGAAGGCTTTTCGATCGCGTGCATCGAGGCAATGGCGTGCGGCGTCCCCGTCGTCGCTACCCGCAGCGGCGGTCCGGAGCAGATCCTCGACGGAGAGGCCGGACTTCTGGTGCCGACGGCTGACCCCGAATCCCTGGCGCTGGCGATCGAGCGCGTCATCTCATCGAAGGACTTGGCGGCGGCGTTGACCGCAAAGGCAATGACGCGCGTTCACGAGCAGTACTCGCTGACTACGATGCTGTCGCGTTACGAGGCGCTACTCGAGCGCACGGCTCAGGACTCTCTCTGAGCTCTACAGCCAGGCGCTGACACGCTCCAAAAGGGCGTCTCGGGTGTTGCTCACGTCATCGTGCACGCCGATGCGGCGGATCAGATAGGGATCGCTATCAGCGGCACACCATCCCTTGGACGTAGTGACCGCGCCGAGATAGTGCCGGCGAACCAGATCGATCGCCGCCGGCGAGGTTTCGCCGTTCGGGTAGCAGAAAAGATCGATGGGCTGTCCGCACAGCTCCTGGAGGTCCTTGCGGGAGCCGAGAATCTCCCGCTCGAGCTCCGCGGAGGACATCGGCCCGCTCAGCCGGAAATGCGTTGCGGTGTGTGAGCCGAACCGAACCAGTCCGCTCGCGCTCATTTTCATGACCTGCTCACGGTCCAAAATCTCTCCGCCGTCGGACGCATCGCCACAACTTCTCTCAGCCGTCTCGACCAGGCCGCGGATCTCTTCCTCGTTCCAGTTCTTCGCGCCCTGCACCACGGCATCGGCGTCCTCGGCGCGAAGCTCGCCACGGCCCAAGGCCTCGTCCAGCACGGGCTTTGCGATGCGGCTGAGCGGCTCTGGAAAGGTCACGGACCCGGGCGCTGCGAACGATTTCTGCAGTAGAGTCATGAGCCGGTTCGGCCAGAAGCGATAGCTCGTACCGATGTAGCCGGAGACGAGGAAGATGGTCGCGGGCGCGTCATGCTTGACGAGCACCGGGAGTCCGAACTCGTAATTGTCCCGCCAGCCGTCGTCGAACGTGATGGCGCAGGCAAGTCTCGGCAGCGCGGAGCCTCGCTTCGCCCGCTGCAGCCAATCGTCCAGGTGCACCAGCTCGAAGCGCCGCTTGAGCTCCTCGAGATGAAGATCGAGCGTCTCCGGGGATACGTACATCCCCGGCTGCTCTGTCGTGCGCGCCGGAGAGTCCTCGGGGAGCACCCGGTGATACATCAGGACGACGAGGGAGCCCCGCCTGCGCCACCGCCAGGTCAGCGGTGCAGTTCGGCCCACGGTACGCACAACTGCCCGTTTTGCGATTGCCTTGAGCGCGCTCACCAGGGCAGGGACCCGCTGATCAGGGGACCGATTGTGTTGGCGATGGGCAAGGGCAAGCGTTGCCAGATCGCAGTCGCCACCTGCATCGCCTTTCCTCTGTCTTCGCCGGCTGCAGTCTCCGCTCCGTTCCCCCGTCGCTCCCACCGGTACCAATGGAGCGGCATCGGCTCCGCGCCCCATTGTCGCTTGAACCGGTAAGTACCGCTGTCGATGGTGGAGCGGCCGAAATCGAAGGCCGTGCAGCCGCGGCCGATCGCCCGGGACAGCAGCTCCCAGTAGAGCTTCATGTTTGCGCCGAGCGGCTTCGCTTTCGCCCGGCACGAAGCCCACGGAACTTCCGCGCAGCCTCGCCAGAACAACAGGAAGGCTGCCGCCCATGGCTCCCCGCCCGATTCGATGACCACCAGTTGGCAGTACTCTTCGAACCGCTTCAGGATCGCCTCGAAGAAGCGCTTGGGATAAACGGGCGTCCCGAGATCACGCATGTTCTCGGCGAAGACGCGGTAGAAATCATCGAGCAGTGCCGTCGAGCCGGTGCGGCACTGAACCCCTTCCCGCTCTGCCCGCTTCACCTGGGAGCGCAGTTTCGACCCCAAGCCCTTCGACAGGGCCTCCACGGTGTCCGGGAGCTGCAGCCGGAGCGTGATTTTATCGGTGCGTCGGCTCCACTCGCCGAGCCGCGGCTGAACGTCCCGAAACTCGAGATAGCGGCATCCGAGCGCCTCCGCGGCCTCGGAGGCTCTGATCATCAACTGCTGGGCAACCAGAGGATCCGCGGCCAGCGGCCCTCCGTAGTTGAAGAACGCGACCGAGGTCGCGAAATTGCCGAGCAGCCAGCTCTTCTGCTGGATCACCGGCAATACGCCAAGCAATGAGCCGGATGCGTCGCGAGATTCCAGGCACAGCGCGCGATGGCCGAACACTTCCCGCGCAACCGCTGTCCAACCGCTCAGATGGTAGATGCTCGAGCCCGGGTACCGCATCACGAACGGGTCCCAGTCCGAGCCTGGAGCCTCTTGCACGGTCACGCGATATCCGGGTTCCATGATCTTCGCCGCCACTACCATCGGCGCTCCACCGCAGGCATCACGGGCTGCGCCTGAAACGCGATATGGCGCTTTCTGCGCCGATCGCAGCGCACCGCGGCTCAAAGGGCGGGGGTGGAAGGAAGCGCGCCTGGCAGGCCCTCACGCCCATAGCTCATTGTCGCCGAAGTACAGGTAGAAAGCGTCGCTATCCAGCATCTGAACCCGCATTATGTCGCGCGGAATCGGCCTGCGCGCCGCGGCTTGCAGGTAGAGTGGCAGGCTCAGGCGCGCATGAAAGCCGCAGTCCTCGAGAATTCGCGACAGGCTCGGATCGCTCGACCAGACGATGAGCTCCGCGAGCCCTCCTTTGCGCCTGGCTTGATTCACGGCTGCGTAGATGACGGCGCGCCAATCGGCGGGCTCCTCCGAAACGGCCGACATGTCGGCGGCGCGCGCCTGCCCCGGCGCGTAACTCAACACGAAATGGCCTCCTATCCGGCCCGCGTTCTCGAGCACGTGCACCTCGGTGGGAACCATCGGGCAGGAGAGTGCGTGCCGAAGGAGCGCAGGGCTGCGCTCGAAGACCGCCTTCCCGGGTATCTGCGTGCGCAGCCGACGGCAAAGCTGCTCGATCTCGTCGAGCCCGATTTGACGCACTCGCCAGCCAGCCGTGTCGCCCTTCGGCGCCGCCAGCGACCAGAGCAGGCTGCGCGCCATTCGCGGGACCAATTTGGATCGTGACGGAATGGGCCGACTCAGGATCCCGAGCGGCGAGAGCGTCCGCACATATCCGGAAATGCTGCCGCAGCGGGCGTAGCCCATCAGGGGCAGGACATTGAGCGTGTCGGGACTGCCGCCGGTCGCGAGCACGAAATCGCTCATCCGGCTGACATGCCTCGCCAACTGAACTCCGGCGCCCGCCGCATCGCGGCGGGCAGCCCAGTCGATCATGTGGATCACCCGCTCACGCATCCCGCCGCACCAGAATGCCCCCGGCACCACGGCCACGTGCGCGAGCAGCGCTCGGCCGTCGGTCAGCACGAACGAGCGCGAGCCCGGCCAGTCGGCCCTCGCCTGCCAATATTTCCAGCGCAAGTGCTCCGGACCGCCGTGGGGCTCCAAGCCGACCGATCTCATCAAAGCCACGATGGCTGGCCCGTCATCGGGAGTCGAAGGTCTCACCCAGCGCTTCCCCGCCGCATCCGCGGCGAGCTCGCTCTGTGCGGACGGCACTGGACCGTGATCCTCGTCTACGTTGGACAACTTTACAGATTCCCAGGCTGGTCCCCGAGCGGCCCTATGGTACAAAATGGGCTCTCCAAAGTGTTTGCTCATCGCGGCGCCGGAGCAACCTCTGTCGCCTGGAGGCGCTGCCCCAGTGTCCGACATCACTGCCCCGGAGACCTGCGATGCCGCTGCGGCGCGAAGTGCGCCGCCATTGGCTCTGGTGCTCTGCTTGTGGGCAGCCGTGGCCCTGCTCTACTGGCCCAGCACCCTGGAGCTCCACAGACTCTGGACGAATTGGTCCGGCGAGACCTACACCCACGGCTACCTGATTCTGCTGCTGTCGATCTGGCTCATCGTGCGGGACCATAAACGGCTCGCCATGACGCCGGTGAGACCAGAGGCTCTGGCGTTGATTCCGCTCGTCCTGATGAGCACTGCCTGGGTCTGGCTCTGGCGGGCGGCGATGCAGGAACCGCAGGTGCTGATCTTGCCGCTGATCCTCGCTGCAGCGCTGTTTGCATCCCTGGGCCGACGTTTCGCGCGCGCACTCGCGTTTCCGATCGGATTTCTCTATTTCGCGATGCCGTTCTGGGGCGACCTCAACGGCCTCGTTCAGGAGCTGAGTGCCAAGGCGACGGGGGTGCTCATCTGGCTGACGGGCATTCCCGCCTACATGCAGGGTGACTTCGTACGCCTGCCGGGCGGCTCCATCGAGATCGCCAGAAGCTGCAGCGGCTTGCATGAGCTCATCGTCGGCCTCGCCCTCGCGGCCCTCTACGGCAAGTTGGCGGGCGACTCGTGGCGGCGCAGGCTCGGGTGGCTGGGATTGATGGGCGCCCTCTCCCTGATGATCAACTGGGTGCGCATCTTCACGGTCGTGGTGGCGGCGTATGAGACCGACATGCGCAGCTCGCTGGTCAAGTATCACTACTGGCTGGGATGGTGGCTGTTCGCATTCGCATTCGCCGCATTTCTTTGGTGGACGACACGCTGGTCCGCGCCGGACCCCGCTTCCTCCCCTCGGGAAAACCGGCAGGCCCCCGACTCGCCTTCCGGTCGCGGCATCGGCACCGCCCCGGTGCTCGCGACGCTCGCGGTGTTGGCGGTAATGCCCGTGCTCGCCTATGGCATGGATTGGTCCAATTCGGTGGCCAGTACGGCAGCCGAGGTGGGCTGGCCTCGGCCGCCCGCGGGCTGGTCTGGACCGTCGGCGGTGGTTGGAAGCGAATGGCAGCCGCGCTTCGTCAGTTCGAGCGGCGAGTCGCTCACGCGGTATGTCGGTCCGGGCGGAGAGCCGGTCGAGGCCTATGCGGTGGCTTATCGCGTGCAGACACAGCGCGCCAAGCTGCTCGGCTACTGGAATCACCTGCTCGGCCGCCCCAGCAACGGCCTGCGGCGACAATCCTCGCGCGTGGTGAGCTCGCCGAATGGCCGTTGGCTGGAGATCGTGGCGCTTGATTCTGCGGGCTCACGCTCGCTCGTCTGGGTGCGGTACCGCATCGGCGACAAGCTGTTCGTCGAGCCGCGTCTGTCACAAGTTTGGTACGGCTTCGCAGCAATCGTGATGCCGCCGCCCATGTCCTCACTGACGGCGCTGCGTACCCCCTGCCTGCCGGACTGCAACACGGCTCGAGCCCGTTTGTCCGCCGCCGCGCAATGGCTGCGGCCGGCAATACGTTAGCGCGACGACCGGGCTACTGGGGGCTCGCCCCGCCGTCCCTGCGCTCAGCGCCGCTGCCCTTGCTCTCGTAGCCGTAGTAGTAATAGGGCACCGTGCGCGACTGCGTGCTCTGATTGAGCACCAGTGACACGGCCGAATGCCCTTGCAGAGTGTTCAGGGCATCGATCAGCACCGGCTGCGGGGTGCTCTCCGCCCGCACGACCACGACGATTTGTCCCGCCACTCGAGCCAGGGCGGGTGACTCGGTGGTCTGAAGGAGCGGCGGCGAGTCGAACACCACAACGCGCCGGCTGTCGCGTTGCCCGAGCACCGCTGCCGTTCGCTCCATGCGCGCGCTCGACAACAGCTCGGTCGCATCATCGGCACACTCGCCCGCAGGCAGAAAGGACAGCGACGACACGTTGGTGGCACGGATGAGCGATTCGACGTCGCGCTCCGGTTGCCGCAAGGCATCGAGCAGTCCCGGCTGGTCGGCCAGCCCCAGAACCCGGGTCAGTTGCGGCTTGGGGACATCGGCATCCACGAGCAGCACGTGGATATCCTTCTCCAGCGCAAGGCTCAGCGCGAGATTCACGGCGGTGAAGCTTTTGCCCTCACCCGCCATGGCGCTGGCAATCATGACGAGATAGCCCTTCGGGTCGCGCGGTACGCCGCGCCCCAGGGCCCTGGCCAGCAGAGGGTGTTTGATTTTGCGGTATTGCCGCGTAAGCAGGTCGATCTCCTCGTCGGGCGGCATCAGCCCCGAAGAGCGCAGATCGCTGCGGCTGAGAACGACGATTGGGTGCCCGGCCGCCGGCGCGCCGACGATGGGCGGCGGGGCCGGCTCGCTTGGCGGCGCCGCCGGCGCCTGGGTCGCCGCTTTGGCGCTCGCCTCGTCCGCGGACTGCTCACGCTGCTTCTGAAGCTTGCGGATCGCCTTTTCCACCACGCTCATATCAAAAGCTCCCGGAAGGCAGCCGAAATGTAATCATTGAGCAGAAACAGGATCACGCCGACGATCAGGAGCCCCCCGGAGAGCAACGCGTAGCGGACCGTGCTCTGGTGCCTTTCGACGCGGTGTCTCTCCGCCCACACCATGCTCACCTCGCCGAGGACCGCAAGACCCGTTGCCGCGGTGAGTTGCCTCGTGCTGACGAACACCGGCCGCAGCAGGTGCAGCAGGTAAGCGGCCCCGATTCCGGCTCCCAGCGCCGCCAGAAACGCGCCGATGATCAGCAGCGGCCGCTGGGGAAATACCGGCTCGAAATCCGCCGCGGGCGGATCGATCACCTGAAACTTCACCAAACCGGTCGAGGCAGCCTGCTGCCCCAGGCGGGCGCTGTCCAGGCGCGACAGGAGCTCATCGTACTGCTTCTTGGTGACGTCATAATTGCGCGTGAGCTGCGCATACTGCGCCTGAATCAGCGGAGCGGAGCCTATCTGCGACCTGAGAGACGCGATCTGCTGCTGCCGATCCGAGATCTGCTGCTGCAGCGAGGCGATCTCCACCTGCTCCGCGTTGTACTCCTCCTGCAGCTTCATGTAGACGGGACTGGCGGCCAGCCCCAGTGACGAGGCCGCACCCAGATCGCCATGCTTGGCAGCCGTCGCCTCCAGTTTCTCGCGGGCCTCGAGCTCTTTGATGCTCTCGCGCAGCGAGATCACACTGGGATATTTGTCCGTGTACTTCAGAAGCATCTGCGCGAGCTGCTGCTGATCCAGCGCGAGCTGCTGCTCCGTATCGAGCACCGTCGTACCGCCTCCCGAGGCGCCCGACCCTGAAGCCGTGAACTGCTGACCGGACTTCATCTCGGCGGCCAATTCACCGCGCTTGCGCATGGCGACGAACAGGCCCTCCCGAAGCTGGGTGAGTGCCTGCTCCTGTGCTTGCAACCGGCTGAAGAAATCGCCTTGCTGGTTCGGCAGAAACCCGATGTGTTGCTTCTTGAAGTCCGCGAGCTGCTGCTCGTTGCTCGATAGGCGGCGGCCATAGTCGGTAATCTGCTCGCTCAGGAACTGCTCGGCCACTTGCGAGCCCTGGCTCTTGTCCAGCAACGAGCCCTCGACGAAACCGTTCAGGAGCTGATCCACCACCGCAATGCTGCGCCGGCGGTTTCCGTCCTTGTATGTGATGGTGAACTTCTTGGGCGGCTCATGCGGATTCTGCGGGTCCACGTCCGCAATGATGTCGATCCTTTGTCGCAGGTCATCGATCACCGCCTGCTGCTGCTCGGGGGCAACCACGCCGGCCAGGAGATTGGTTTCGTCGGCAACCTTGCGCAGCTGGGGCGTCCCGAGAAGCGCCGAGCTCACCCGCTCGATCTGATCGGTGACGTTATCCTCCAGGCTGATCCCCTTGGTCGCCTGACTCAGGGTGGTTCCCGTATCGACGAAGATCTTCGCGCTCGCCTGGTAGGTGTCCGGGATCAGAAACACCACCAGCCAAAGGATGAGCGCGGTGCACCAGGCGACGATGATCGCAACGCGCCGGAATCGCCAGATGCCACGCATCTGGTCCTGCAGGGCCGCCACGTCGGAGAATATCGAGGATGTTGCCATCGTGTTTCTGGTCCGTAGATGTCTCAGCTCTTGACGCTGGTCATCAACTGCTGCGCCTCTGATCGGCTGTCAAACGGTTGGCCGCTCGATAGGATCCTGGTCAGGATCTGGCGCGCCTCCGCCGGGTGTCCCGTTTTCGCCAGCGCGTAGGCAAGGTGATACTCGACGTTCGGGTCGCTCGGCTCGAGTTTCGCGGCGCGCCTGAGGTAGTCGACCGCATCCGCTGCCTGGCCGTTGTGCGTCAGGACCCACCCGAGCGTGTCTTCCACGTCCGGGGCATTCGGCGCCAGTTGATAGGCGCGCTGCGCGGCGGCCACGGCCCCGGAGTCGCCGATTTGATTCAAAGCCCAGGCCAGATTGTTCAACGCCACGACATCCTTCGGCTCCTGGGCAACGACTGTCTTGAACTCCTGCGCCGCACGGCGCGGCGACTTGCCCGCGCCGAGATAATACTCACCGAGCAGATCACGCACCGGCCAGCTCTGCGGCTGGCGCGTCAGCCACTGCTCGAGAGGCTGTTGCGGCTCGGGGGTGTGCGCCATGAGCCTCACCCGGTACAGATTGGCCGCCAGACGAGCGCTCGGGCGCAGCTGTTGGGCTTTGGCATAAGCCGCCTCGGCTGCAGTGGGCTGCCGCAGATACGCATCGGCGTCTCCCTCGAGCTCCAACACTCCGGGATCGTCCGGGCGCTGGGCGAGGAGCGCCTGGATCCGCGCCAGCGCCGCCTGTCCCTTACCCTGGTGCATGTCGAGGTATGCGAGCGTGGCGACCACTGGCAGCCATCGGGGCTGCAGCTGCTCTGCCTGATTCAGCGACGAGCGTGCCGCGTCAGGCTGGTTCAGCGCGAGCTGCGCACGGGCGGTATTGAGCCAGTAGCCGGCATCCTTCGGAGCGAGCTGGGTCGCCTGGGTGAACCGCGCGAGTGCAGCGTCGAACTGATTTGCGTTCATCAACAGCAACCCTGCGTCCTCGACCAGCGCGGCCTGCTCGGGCTGCGCCGCGAGCGCCTGATCGATTGCCGCATTCGCGCTCCTCAGGTCTCCGCTCGCGAGCGCCACCTGCGCCAACGCGAATCTCACCTCAGGGCCGGAGCGCGGTCCCGCTGCCTCGAGTAGCGTGCGCGCACTGCCGTACGCCTTCGCGCGCACCAGCACATCGGCCAACGCGAGGCGGATAGGGAGGGCTTCAGGATGTGCCTTCAGCGCCTCTTGCAGGCGACTCTCGGCCGCGCTCGTATCGCCGGCCGCCTCCTCGAGCCGCGCGAGGTCGACCTGGGAGCCCATGTCAGCCGGATCGATCGCAAGCGATGCGCGCAGCATCGCTCTGGCATCGTCGGTACGACCCTGTGCGACGTAATAGGAAGCCGCCAGGTCGAGCACGCCTGGATCGCGGGGGTGTGCGGCAAGGAGTCGTGTGACTTCTGCTTCGGCCGCATCGGGCCCTCGAGCGCCCATCAAGGCGGCGATGAGCATCCGGTCGCGCCGCGCATCGCCGTTATCCGCAGTCCTCTGCAGCACCCCGAGCGCCTGCTGGGCCTGGCCCGCGGCAAGATACGCCGCCCCCAGGTTCAGCAGCACGGTCTGGTCGTTGGGGTGCTCCTCCTCGCTGCGCTGCAGCGCCTCGATGAGCGCCTGCTTGTCGCCCGTGCCGCTGGCAGCGGCGCCGTAGAGCGCCAGGAGCTGCTGGTCGAGGTCGGCGGTGGCGAGCGCCGGACTGAGGACGTTGAGGGCCTCCTCGGGCTGCCCGAGTTTGAGCTGGACCTCGGCAAGGAGCTTGCGTGCCGCAAGATCGTCGGGCGCATTCTCGACGACTTGCTGCAGCTGCTGCTGCGCCTGTTGCAGATCTCCCCGCTGCAGCAGCGCCGCGCCGAGCAGCAACCGCGCCTCGTTGTAGCCGGGAGCTTCCGTGACGAGGCTCTCCAGCTCCGCGACGGCACCCTGCAGATTCTTGCGGGCGATCTTCAGCCGAGCGTCCAACAGCACGGTGGCGGGCGATTGCGGTTCGAGTTTCACGACCGCCGCTTTGCTCTCGGCGGCAGCCTTGAGATCGCCCAGCGCCAGGCGCACCTGCGTGAGCGCAATCAGCGCCTTTACCCGGTGGGTCACCGGTTCCGCCGGAGACATGCGCTTCAGCGCAAGCGTAAGAGCATCCTCGGCCGAAGCGTATTGTCCCTGCTGCTCCAGAATGAGCCCCTCGAGCAAGGGCGGCTCGGCAGATTTGCTGTCGCGCCGCATCGTCGCATCGAGCTGCTGCAATGCCGGTATCAATTTGCCCTGAGCCGCCAGCGCTTCCGCGACCAGATCCTGTGCTTCGGTCAGGTCCGGCTGCGCCGCAACGAGCGGCTGCAGCTTCGCGAGCGCCGCGTCGGGCTGCCGCAGCGCGAGCAGCGCGCGAGCGGTGTCGAGTGTTCCATCGGGCTCCGGCAGCTGGATGGTGTGCTGCGCGATCGCATCGAGCAACTGCTGCGGCTGGCCGCCCTCGACCCAAACGCGCGCGCGCAACTGGTCGACGCTCGGGCCCTTGGCGCCCGCCGCCATGGCGTGCGTCACTCCGGAGGTCGCGCCAACGAGGTCACCGGCGTCCAGGGATATTCGTGCGAGAAGGAGCCATGCCTGCGCATTGTTGGGCTGCTTCTGCACGACGATCTTGAGATCGACCGCCGCCTCCTGCCATTCTCCCGCCTGGAGCTCCCGCTGGGCGCGCTCGAGCCTGTAGTGGGGCGTGAGCAGCACGCCGCATCCGGCGATGAGCAGCGCTACGGATGCCGCGCAAATCGATCCTGCTCGCGTCAACGACATGCGTACCATTCAGAGCGGCTCTTGAGTTCAGCTCGAGTTCAGCTTGGGGGAAGATCTCGATCTCCCCCGAAATCGGCAACCGGATTCTTATGGGTAATATTACCAGTCCGCGGCGGCGAGCGCGCCGATTGGATGTGGATCGGGGCGCGAAAGCAGCGGCCGGAGCGGGAACTGTGTCGCAGTTCAAAGTCGGCTTCGCGGCCACGAAAACACACTGCCGGAGCCGCTCGCGCGGCTTCCGGCACGATCGTTCCATCACCTTCAGACTGACTGCGATTGCCGACGGCGCCGCGCCATCCAGCCGAGCCCGGCGAGACCCACTGCCATGAGCCCCAAGGTACCCGGCTCCGGCGCATCGACGCTGAAGTACTCCTGGCTGCTCGCGGACCCGGGCGTTGCATCGAGCGGCGTGTAGATATTCACCTTGGAGAAATCGTCCAGCGTGTCGCCGGCGACCGCCGCGACCGCATCGTCATAGTCCGTCACGGCAGCGTTGTAATCCGTCGACGACAGGCCCGTCAGCGCAGCCGAATCGAACACGTACCAGAGCGCATAGCTCTCTTGCTCCGCCGTGAGCTGCCCTGCGGGGAGGCTCTGATTCTGCGCCGCGATCTGCTCCACGAGCCACGCCGCCGCCATGTAGTCCGCCGCCTGCTGCGCCGGAGTCATGTCATGGAACATCACGGTGGTGTTCAGCGAAGTCGTCGACAGCGCACTCATGTTCGTGACCGTCGCCTGCCAGACCTGTCCCGCCGAGACGTCATCGTAGAAGTCGTCGCAATAAATCGTGGCGGGCGCCGAGTTCATGGAGGTGAACTGCGAGGCGCTGGTCAGGCCGGCCGGCCCGATCTGCGCGTTATAAGGATCAGTGTAAACCCCGTTCAGCGACGCACCGCTGAAGCCCGTGAGCTCCATGGAGACGACCGGGTTCGCGTGCGCGGCCAGCGGCGCGAGGCACGCGCCCGTCAAGAGCCATCCCAGCACGGTCAGATTTCTGTTCTTGCGCATCTCTCCACTCTGCGACCCACCGTCGCGTTTGATCCCAGTCACCCGGCTATTGCAAGCGCCATGCACACCCGCAAAAATCTATCCAAAATCAATCAGTTGGAGAGATTACGGGGCTGGGTTACGTAAAGTGACCGGCGACGGTTGTAAGGCTCGTCGACGAGAAGTGCGTCACAACTCTGCGACCCGACGATCTTATGTTTGGTGTGTTATGTCAGGATTTCGTGGCGAGGCTTCCGAGGCGACCGTGAAGGTGACCCTCCTGCGCACCTACTGACGCCGAATGACAACACGCCGGCGTCTCGCGCAAATCACCGTAAAAAGCAGCGATTCGAGACCCTGCGCCGCGTGCGTTGTGGATTCGGCGTCTCTGCGCGCAGACAGACAAAGCTCTTCCGGAGACGCAATATCTCGCCGGCGCCGAGCTAAGTAGCTGAAGAGAAAAGGAAATCCAATTTCGGCACGGCCGTTGCTCTCAGTCCGCAGGCGCCGCCTGACCGGTTTCATCGCTTGCCCGGCCGCGGCGCCAGTTTGACGGAGGGTCATGGTGGGAAACTTACGAGCTCAGCTCGGTCGCGTGATTGGCGCCAGAGGATCGTGGATCGTTTGCTCTTTGCTGCTCGCCTCGAGCCTGCTTGCCGGATGCAATGACTCGAGCACAACGAGTGCTTCGAACGCTGCCGCAAGCGCGGGCAGCGCGATCGGCGCTGTGGCGGCCGACTCGATATCCAGCAGTACTACGGCGACAACAGCGTCGTCCAGCCCTGCATCGACAGCATCGACAGCATCGACAGCATCGACAGCATCGACGTCAACGTCGACGTCGACCCCTGCTGCGACGGACAAGAGCGCCGACGTCTCATGGACGGCGCCGACCAAGAATACCAACGGATCGGCGCTCACCGATCTGGCGGGGTACACCATCTACTACGGAACGAGCGCCAGTGCGCTCACTCAATCGGTCAATGTCCCGAATGCCGACGCCACCGATTATGTCGTCCAGGGTCTGGCCGACGGGACTTGGTACTTCGCGGTAACGGCCTATACCAACACCGGGCTGCAGAGCAACTACTCTAGCGTCGTCAGCAAGACGATCACCTGAGCGGCGCGCAGTAGACCGTCCGCCCATAATGACTGTGCCGGAGCCGCTTGCGCAGCCCCGGCACCATCACTTACGTAGACTTCAGGTAGCCTTCAGACCGACGATTTCGCCTGCCGACGGCGCCGAGCCATGAAGCCCAGCCCGGCAAGGCCTATCGCCATCAGAGCCAGCGAGCCCGGCTCCGGCACCGAACTCATCTGTCCGATGTCGAACTCGAAGGCCGACATGCTGGTCGTGTCCTGGAACGTCAGGGACGTGAACGAGTTCAGGCCCGTGATGTCCACCGCGAAATTGGTCTTGCCGCTGTCAGAGCTCGGCAATCCCGCGGCCGCCAGGATCATCGCCCCGTCGATCATGTTCCCACCGCCGGTGACGACGTTGTAGCCCGCCGCGACGTCAGCGGTGCCCCACTCGAGCAGCAGTGAGGTCTGCGGAGCCTTGAAGGTGATCGTGACTGAGCCGTCGTTCGACTGGGCGACCAGGTAGTTCGCCATGGAGTCACCAGGTGCCCCGGCAGGGAACGGGGTGGTCGCGACGTCAGCGACCGAGCCACCGTAGACGCCCGACGCGTTGGGGGAGCCGCCGCTGAAGGTGATCGAAGCGATGTCGGCAAAGCCCGGGTTCGTGATCGTCGTGCTGTTCTGGAAGCCGGCGGTCGTCGCGGTGCCGAGATTGAGAACCGCGAAGGTAGGTCCGGTGGTGGACGCCGTGATCATCGGGCTCGCCATCGCAGTGCCGGCCAGCACCGATCCTGCGGCAAGCGCGACTGCCAGCGTTCCTGTCTTGAATACGTTCATTTTGATTTCGCTCCAGGTGATGTCCGGCCCAATCTCTGGCCGCGCTGAGGATAAAGCAAAAAGCAGGCCATCAGTGTTTTCTTTATTACAATCATAAAGTTACGGACTTTCTCCAAAGAGCGACATGAGCGTCTGTAAAACCTTTCGACACCTCAGCTCTGCGGCTGGCGCCGGCCGCAGCCTAGGTGTCGGTGCCGTTTACAACTGATGGCGATTTACCGCTCCTTCGGATCATATCTTTCTGAATCATAACGTATCTGCCCAGATGGAGTGATTCTTGCAATCAGTCTAAAGAGCCGCCGATACCATCAACGGCACACAACAAGGCCATAGGCTTCGGGCCCGGGGAGTGATCATGTCAGCTCACAGATGGCAAACCACGCTTGCATTCGTACTTGGCATTGCGGCGACGATCAGCACGTCGGTACCCGCTCATGCGACGGCGCGATCGATCCAAATCGATATGAATCACACTTGGAGCGAAACCTCTCCCCCGCCAGCTTCCTTCCCATTTGCCGGCAATGGCTCATTTGCCGTCGGCTTGACTGCCCCGGGAGACGAGGACCCGTCCATCAGTACGTTGTATGCCAATAACACCATTGATGTCGTCGATTGGTGCGACGACACCAACGACTGCATCCCCACCGAAGGTGATGTGCCCGCGCAGCTGTACGTGTCACCTTCAGCACTGGGTGCCGGCGACGTCGAGATCAATCTCTATTACATCTGTAGCGATTCATTCAGCTTCTCGGTGGATGGAGTGACTCCGGCTATCCCGGCTTCCTGCTCGAGCAGTGCGCCCGTTAACGAGACCTACATCTATGCTGCGAACGGCTCGCTTCTCGAGAACTACGTTCCCGAGCCGGGCACGGGCGCACTGTTCGCGGCGGCCCTCGGTCTCCTCTGTGCCGGGCGCCGGCGCTGGCAGCGCGCGCGGACCTGAGCGCATTTCGCACGGATCCAGGAGCTGTGCGCCCTCGGCCGTGCGGAGCCGGGGGCTGAATTACCGCTCGCGCTCACGCCTGAGGTAGAGTACCGGCTCCGGTAGTGCCAGGTGCAGGATAATAACAATGCGCCAGATAGGGGTGGCCCTGACGGCATTTGTCGCTGCGACCGCACTGGTTGGGTGCGGCGTTCCCGCACGCGTGATCCGGGATCAAAGCATCTCGTACGATGACGCGATCGAGGACACCACCAACCAACTGCTCCTCCTCAACATCCTGCGGGCGAAGGACAAAGCGCCGCTTCATTTCGACACCATACCCTCCATCCACGAATCCCTGCAGGCGAACGCCCAGTTGCAGGCGGCCATACCCTTCGGTCCGCTCAACAAATCGACTACGCGCGACACCGCAACGCCGGAGATCGGAGTTCAGGTCTCGCCCTCGTTCGAGATCGACCACCTCATCACCAAGGACTTCGCGACCGGCATCGCATCGCCGATCGATCCCAAGTTCGTCAAGTACTGGCTGGATCGCGGACTGGATCGCCGGATCGTCCTGCTGCTCTTCTTCTCCCGGGCGGAGATCACTGGACGCGATGATCAGGGGAATCTGCACACCATCACCATCAGAAACTCCCCGGAGGAGGCGTTGGACGCTCTGGATGCGCAGCAGAGCTTCGGGGCCGTCGCAAAAGCGCTGCGCTGCGACACCCAATCGGAATTTCAGCGCTACCTCAAGCTCATCGACTCGCTGACCACCTTCACCGCCCGTTATGTGACCGAGCGGCGCCTGTTGGCGAAGGACCTGGCACTCGACCCCAAGGCGCCGTTCAAGGACCTCGCGACCCTCGCGAGCCTCGATCCCACCAAGTTTCAATGGGTGCGGACCGACAACAGCCATTATTCGATCTACGCGCTCTCCTCGGCGCCAAAGACAGTCCTGTGCTTCGCGAACGAGCCTGTGGCAATGGGCTCGCAGGCGCCGAGCAACCGCAGCGCCTGCCTGCAATCGGTAGTCGAGAGCGCGGCTACTGCGACGGCGCCGAGCGCGACGCCGATTCCGGAGCCTGCAATCCCGGTTTCGGTGCCGACTTCGCCCAGCTCCTACTGCCAGGTGTTCAATGGATTCGTCCAGGCGGCCGACGCCACCCGGCAGCCGCCCGCGGCGGCGAAGAGCGCAAGCTCGATCCGACTGGAAAGCCGCTCCGTCGGCGAGATGATCCAATTTCTCGGCGACCTCGTGGCGTACCAGGAGGCGCTCAAGCAGCGGACACACACGCCGCAGACCCAGTTTCGACTCAACAACCCCGTCACCCTGGGCTACTGCGCCGATGAGCCCGACGCGGTGCGCGAGGCCGGCTGTGCCGATGTCTTCTTCAATCTGAGGCACAGCACCTGCGACACGAGGTTTGGCGTGCATTATCGCGGCGGCCTGTGGGCGGTGCCCAACTACACCCGCCACGCGGGCTCCGACTGTCCCGGCGAGGAAATGGCAACGGACAGCCCCGGGCCCGTAAAGGATCATACGCTGCAGGTGTTCGCGGTCGTGCAGCAGCTCGTGGACCTGCAGCAGTCTGCGACCGACATCCTGCAGACGCCCTACGTACAGGTGCTCCCGTAGTGGAGCCCGTAGCGGCCTCCTCCACGGTCTTCTTCACGGGCCACATGGTGGATCGCCCGGGTCGCGTCCCGCCGCGCTTTCCGCCGGCTCGCGCGGTGGAAATCGGTCGCCGCATTGCCGGCGAGCTCGAGGCTCTCGAGGCCACGGACGGGTTCGCCGCGGCGACCTGCGGCGGCGACATTCTGTTTGTCGAGGCCATGCTCGCGCGGGGCGGCCGGATACACGTCACCCTGCCCTGCGCCGTGGGCGACTTCAGGCGCGACTGCGTGGACCTCATTCCAGGCGCCGACTGGGCCGCCCGCTTTGACCGGATCCTGCAACAGGCAGCCTCGCTGGAGGTCTTGAGTCAGCAGTACGCCTCCGACAACGCCATGGCCAGCGAGTGCTGCAGCCGCGTCATGCTCGGGCTCGCCGCCCGCCAGGCGGCGCTGAAGGCGGAGGAGCCGGTCGTGCTCGCACTGTGGGACGGCCGACCGGGCGATGCCTTCGGCGGAACACAGTCGATCGTCGAATTCTGCATCCGGAATGGCTTCAGGGTGCGCTGGATGACGGATCTGGCCCCGGGCGGTGCGGCGGAAACGCGTGATCTTGCCGCAGCCGCGAACAGCTCTGCGATTCGCCACACAACATTTGCGGCGGAAGCTCCGCAGCAGATCTGTGCGGCGGTGTTCGCCGATGCGGTAGGCTTCAGCAAGTTGCGTGAGCGCGATGTGCCGTTATTCTCCCGCCTTTACCTCACTGCAGCGATGAACGCGCTGCAAGCGCATATGCTGGTGCCCTTGGTGAAGAACACTTGGGGAGACGGCCTGTACTTCGTTTTCGAATCGGTCCGGGACGCAGGTTTGTTTGCGCTCGACTTCCGCGATCGGATCGTGACGATGGACTGGCAGAGGCTGGGGCTATCCGCGGCAATGAGCGTACGGGTCGGCGTGCACGCGGGGCCGCTCTACCGGATCTACGATCCGGTCATCGGCCAGTGGAGCTATACCGGCGCCCACGTCACGCGGGCCGCGAGACTCGAGCCGAGCACCGATCCGGGGAAGGTCTTTGCGACCCTGGCCTTCGTTGCGCTCGCGGCAGCCGAGCGAGCGAGCGAATTCCGCTGTCGCTCCGCCGGCCATCGCGAGCTGGTCAAAGGCGCGGGCGATTTCGAATTGTTCGAGCTCACGCGGGATCAGTGACTCTACCCCCGGTGTCCGCCGGCAGCCGTACGCATACTGCCAGCAGGGCACCGACCGCGCACCCAAGGATGATCGCAGCCATGGGTCGCGCCGTGCCATCGGCAAGCGCGCCGATCAGCGCGCCGGCGAGCGCTCCCGCCCCGTACTGCAGCGTGCTCATCAACGAAGTGACGGTGGCCGCGTGCGCAGCATGCCGCGAAAGCGCGCCCACCTGGGCGTTCGAGGGGATGAAGCTGTAGCCGAAAATAAAGACGACCAGCACCGCGAAGATCGCCGCAGCCGATGTGGCTCTCATCCGGGCAAGTACGCACAGAGCGAGTCCGCTCGAGAGCCAGCCGGCAATCCCGATGGACAGCGCGAACGACACGCCTCTGCGGCGCACCAACCAACCATTGATGCGAAAGAATCCGATCATCAGTAGGCCGAGAAGGGCGAGCAGTGTCGCGAACCCCGACGGACTGACCCCGTACTGCGTCATGAAGACCGTCGGCGCTCCCGCGAGATACGCGAACAGCGCGGCCATCCCGAGAGAACCGATCGCCGCGTGGACCAGGAAGCGTGGCTCCCGCAGGGCCATGCCATAGGATTGGGCCGCCTCGAGAAAGCCGAGCCTGCTGCGACCGTCGGGCGCGAGCGTCTCAGGAAGGTAACGCCAAAGAAGGCCCAGGCATGCGACGCCGTAGAGCGCAGCAACGATGAAGATCGCTCGCCAGTCCGCGATGCGCAGCAGCAGGCTGCCGAGCACGGGCGCGACGACCGGCGCCACCGACATGACGAGGAGCACGTCGGACATCAGGCTGCCGGCTTCCGGACCATCGGCTATGTCTCTCACCATCGCCCGCGGGACCACGACCGAGGCCGCGGCGCCGAAGGCGGCCAGCGCCCGGAACGCACAAAACTCGATGCCGGTCTGCGCACCCGCACACGCCAGCGATGTCAGGGTATACAGGCTCAAGCCGGCGGCCAGCGACGCGCGTCGCCCGAAGCGGTCGGCAAGCAATCCCTGGATCAACTGCCCGACGGCGAATCCGGCGAAGTAGCTGGCGAGCGTCAGTTGCGGCACCCCCGATCCAAAGCGCGCGCCGATTTGCCCGAATGCCGGCAGGTACATGTCGACGGAAACCGGACCAACCGCGATGATGGTCCCAAGCAGGCCGGCGAGCCGGGCATGGCCCGCCGCGCGGACCGCCCGGCTCTGCTTGCTCGTGGGCTCCACCGTCATGCAAGTCAGGTCCGC
>Ga0335075_10004976_pt1 | contig 20694 bp, 16 predicted proteins | sample Lox_Sample_24_FD_206723 | JGI IMG/M metagenome (GOLD analysis project Ga0335075, IMG submission 206723) | Soil microbial communities from Loxahatchee National Wildlife Refuge, Florida, United States - Lox_Sample_2.4 | ecosystem: Environmental > Terrestrial > Soil > Wetlands | place: USA...
CCGGCGGGGGAGAGAATTTCGCCACCGTCTCGTTGGCGACCAGTTCGAAGGGCGGCGGCGAGAAATAGCGCGCATAGCCCACATGCAGCGTGGTGCCGTCGAGAGGTTTCCAGACCGCGTTCACGCGCGGGCTGAGCTGGCTTCCCTCGCTGTAAGCATCGTACCTGTCATACCGCAGTCCGTAGTTGAGCGTCAGATTTGATAGGATATCCCATTCGTCCTGCAGATAGAAACTGTACTCCCACTGCTCGGCCTTGCTGTTGTCGATGATATTTTCCGGGACGTTGTAATTCGGATTGTACGGCGGATTGCTCGTGCTGTAGGGCCCCGTCGCCTGGGGATTACTCGAATAGGGCACGCAAGTGTAGGGATTAGCCGGCGATCCTCCCGCCAGTGTCGGGCTGGGCGTGGTGCAATATTCCGGCAGTACGTTCGAGCTTGTGTTGCTGGTGAGCAGATCCGTTTCGATGATTGCGCCGCCGCGGATCGTGTGGTCGTCGCTTAAATGATAGGCGAATTCCGACTGCTCGCCACCCGCCACGTCGCGCTTGTAGGCGGATTGGGCGATGCCGTTGTAGAGCAGGTCACCGATCTGGTCCGGCGCGAAGTTGAGACTCGAATAACGTCCGAAAACCGAAATCTGGAAGTCCCACGGTCCCTGGCTGCGCAGATAGCTCAGGATGCCATAATGCGTGATCTCGCGCTGAGTCTCGTTCTCGTCCGCGCTGGGATAATACGTGCCGTTGCCGTAGGGATCGTCGATATCCGTGAGGCCGAGCGTCGGCGTGAGGCCCGCCGTGTTCGGAATCTCGAAATGATCGTGCGAGGTTCCGAGGATGGCCGTGATGCTGCTGTCGGAATCGAGAATATCCTCGAGATAGGCGAAACCGTGATACTGCGTTGTCCGGTCGTGGATCGGATTTGAGCTGCCGTCCGGCGATTCGATGCCGAGGGAATCCGTCAGATAATCGCCGGACACGAAATAGTTGAGCGAGCCCTCCGAGCCGCCATAGTCAAAGCTCGGCTGGAGTTCGTTGTGGCTTCCGCCATACATCGAGACCACGCCGCCCTGGTCGAACAGGCCGGTCTTCGGCGTGATGTTGACGACGCCCCCGGTTTCGAGCCCGTACTCTGCGGGTAGCGCGCCGGTGAGCAGTTCGACGGAAGAGGCGAGCCTCGGATCGAGCGTCTGGCCGAACACGCTGATGCCTTCGGGCAGGGTGACGCCATCCAGCCGGTACTGCAGCGCGTTATGCTCGCCGCGGATGTGGAACTGGCCGAAGGAGTCCTGCGCCACGCTTGGCATCTGAAGGATCACCTGGTTGAGGAGCGTGTTGTTGCCGGCGGGCATGTTCTGAATGTCCTGGGCCGTGATCGCGTAGGTCGAAGCGCCGATTTGCGTTTGTATGGATGCACGCGCCTCGCTGAGCCGCTTGGCCGTGACCACGACCGTCTCGACCTGCGGGCTTGAAGACGAAGACGCTTGCGGAGTGGGAGGCGCGTTTTCGGCTTGGGCGAACGCGCTGAATGGTGCCGTCAGCGCGGCCACGGCCGCGGCGGCGAGAAATCTGGAACGCTGCATGATACTGGATACCCCTGCACAGTCCGGCTTGGGCGCGGGCATTGCCGCAACGCGCCGACAGACGGATTTGTTTCGCTGGAATCGCTTTGCGCGGAGCTACAAGGCCCCACGCGTCGCCTGGGATTACGGGGAAAGCGTCAGATCAGGGGCGGCGCGCGACCGAGCCAACTGTGCGAGGCCGTCGCCACGAAAGGTAGCACGCGAACGAGGCGCTGGACCTCGAATGCCACCGACACCGGCATTGGAAGCACGACGGGCGCCGGAATGAGATAGGCGCCGGCGAGAAGATACTCTTGGCAGAGCGGGCAACGCGCCGGATCGTCGGGAATGGGCGCCTTGCCGTGCCCGGCCGGCCCTAGAACGGTATCGCCGGCGTCACCACCTGCTGGAATATGCATGTGGGTCTGGGTGGCATAGCCGGCCATCACAAAGGTCAGAACCGTGAACGCAAGCATGAGCCGGCGCCATGGGTTCGCCCAGCCGCAATCAACACTGGTTTTTCGCGATCGCCCGCCCACTGCCTTCACAAATCCCGCTTGTGCGCCGCAGCATAAGGATCGAGAATGCGCCTGTCACCTGGAACGCGGGACCGGTGCTCGAGCTGGATCGACCGTATGCCCGTTCGCGGGTGGGTACACGTGACGAAGGCGTTCAGCGATTCCAGCCGGTGTGCGTGTCCGTCCTCCATGAGGCGCACAAGTGCCCAATAGACCGCAGGCGGAGCCGATACGCCGCGCGACCATGGCCAGTCCAGAATCTGACACGCCGTCAGTGGTTTTGCGTTTTTTCGCAAAGCGGCGAACACCGGTTCGTAGTTGGGCGTCGGCGGTCCTTTCGTCGGCATTCATGGCCTGCTGGTTGGGGCGCGCGCCGGGTCGGCGGGCAGGAAATTATGTTATACTATAACATGTGGGCAGGCGCCGTCCAGCCCGCTGTTCCGCGGCCTCGGCGCGCGGGAGCGAGATCGCGGCCCGCTGCGCCATTTTGCGCCACGCACGCGCACCCCTGATGTTATATTACCCGGCGTTGCCAAGCTGCAGCATTGACTTCATGGCGCGTCTGAGCCGCAAGATGATGGCATGCGCGATCTGGGGATTTCACCTGTGCATGCGACATTCCGGGCGACGCAGAAACCGGTGTGAAGGGAACGATTCACGTCCGCTGGAACAGCGATGAGCGGCCAGCAGGTTTTGTCCGCTATACAGGCAATTGCGGCTTCCAGGCATCGCCCTTAGCTTGCCCAGCGCAAAGGCGCGGGCGAGTGATGCATTCGGTCCTGAAATCATTGGCCGCGATTGCGGCAACAATCGTGGCGTGCGCCATTGTCATTCCCGTCTATATCTATGTCGCTTCGGAAGCGGTGATCGCGCGGCGTTATCCGCTGCCGGTGATCGGCGAACCTGCGGTGCTTTTGCCGGATAAGGCGGCGCGCGGAAAGCATCTCGCGCGGCTTGCCGGATGCACGGATTGTCACGGCGGCGATCTGGAAGGGCGCCCGGCAAGCGTGGTGGGCGCGCTGCCGCTCTGGTCGTCGAATCTCCGTCTGGCCGCGGCGAAAATGTCAGACGGCGAATTCGAGCGCGCGCTGCGGCACGGAATTGCCCCGGACGCGACAAGCCTCTGGGGCATGCCGTCCCAGGATTATACGTATATGAGCGAAACCGATGTCGCAGCGCTCCTTGCCTGGCTGCGCCGGCTCGGTCCCGCCGGTGCGGCGCGCCCCGGGCCGGCGTGGAACCGGCGTGCGCGGCTGGCGCTGCTCGAAGGCCGCATCGTTCCTTCCGCCTTGCAGTCCCGCGATGCGCCTTCGTCGCTCGACATAGGGCCGCGCTATGACGGTGGCCGTTATCTGGCGCGCGTGGCCTGCAGCGAATGCCACGGTACGGATCTCGATGGCGTACCGGCGCAACGCAGTCCCGACCTTGATGTGATTTCGCTTTACAGCCGCCCGGCATTCTTCGATCTGCTGCGGCGCGGGATCGGCGTTCATGGACGGCACGTTCCGGCGATGCGCCGGCTCGCCGCAATCCGTTTCCATGTGCTCGCCGATTACGAGATCATGGCCCTATATGATTATCTCGATGCGCGCGCTCATGCCCCGCCCGAGCTTATCGCGCGCGCAAAGGCCAACGAAGCGCGGCGGAAGGCCGAAGCCGCCGACAACGAAGATTGAGATGAGCAAACACCCGATCCTGCGTCTGAAGCCGCGTGAGGGGTGGCGCGTCCGTGCCGGCGCGCCCTGGGCGTTCTCAAACGAGATCGTCCTCGATGCCGGAACGCGCAGCCTGCCGCCGGGCGCGCTCGTGGACGTCGAAGGCGATGACGGGCGGAAATTCGGCGTCGGCTATTACAACGCGAACAGCCTGATTGCCGTTCGCCTGTTCGAGGCTCCGCCGGGAACGGATACCGATACTGATTTCTTTGCAGCGCGCTTCCGGCACGCCCTCGCGTTGCGGGAGGCATTGTTCGAGGCGCCGTTTTATCGGCTGGTGCATGCCGAGGGCGACCGCATGCCAGGACTGGCAGTCGATCGGTTCGGCGACAGCTGTACGGTGCAGATCACCACAGCGGGCATGGAGGCATTTGTCGATACGATCGTGGAGGCGCTGGAAGCCGTGATTGCGCCGGCCAGCATCGTCCTCCGCGCGGACGCAGCTGCGCGCGCGCTGGAGGGACTCCCCTCCTATGTACGGGCTGCGTTGGGCGATACGCCGGCGCGGATCGCGCTTGAGGAGAACGGCACGCGTTATTTCGCCGACCTTGCCGGAGGGCAGAAGACCGGCTGGTATTTCGATCAGCGCGACAACCGCGCCTTCATGGCGGCACTGGCGCAGGGCAAATCGGTTCTCGACGTCTATTGTCATACGGGCGGGTTTGCACTTGCCGCCGCACGCGCGGGCGCAAAAGAGGCGAGCGGACTTGACAGTTCTGCTCCGGCACTTGCGCTGGCGGAAGCAACAGCCGCTGCGAATGGTCTGCGCGGTGTCTGTCGCTTCGTCAAAGCCGATGCCATGGAAGAACTGGAACGGCTCGGTGCCGGGCGCGAACGGTTCGATATCGTGATCTGCGACCCGCCGCCCTTTGTGCGTTCCCGCAAGAATCTGGAATCCGGCGCGCGCGCCTATCGCAGGCTGGCGCGGCTTGCGGCACAAGTAACAGCGCCCGGCGGATTTCTGATGCTGGCTTCGTGCTCGCACAACATGCCGCCGGACCGATTCCGTGCGGAATGTGCTGCCGGCCTCGCGCGCGCCGGCAGCCGCGCGCGCCTCATTCGCGACGCCGGCGCAAGCCCCGACCATCCCGTTCACCCGTTGCTGCCCGAAACCGCCTATCTCAAATCCCTGGTCTATGCGGTGGAATAATTTTCTATTTGGCTGCGGAAAGCGCGCTTTGCGCGCAATCATTTCTTCGCGTGTGCCTTCGTGCTCTTTGTGATCCTGGTGCTTAAATAATCAGTCGCTAGAAGCGATCCTTGCGGGCGCGCATTTCGGCGAAGACGGCTGTGTCCGTCGCGTCGGGCATGTTCAGTGTACGGCGGATTTCGGCGGACCCCGGCCGGAGGAAGGGGTTGGTGCGCTTTTCGAGCCCGATAGTGGACGGGATCGTGGGGGAGCCGGCCGCACGCAATGCTTCGACATCCCGCATGCGCGCTGTGAGATTGGCGTTGCCGGGCTCGAGCGTCAGCGCGAAGCGGCCGTTGTTGAGCGTATATTCATGGCCGCAATAGACGCGCATTGAATCGGCGAGAGTCATGAGCTTGGAGAGGCTCTGCCGCATCATCTCCGGCGAGCCTTCGAACAGCCGCCCGCACCCCATCGCGAACAGCGTGTCGCCCGTGAACACTGCGTCGTCGGCCTCAAAGGCGAAAGCGATATGCGCGCGCGTATGGGCGGGGATTTCGAGCACCCGCGCGCGGTGGGAGCCGAGCGCAAAGGAATTGCCCTCTGCTACGCCCTCATCCATCGCCGGAATGCGGGCGCGGTCCTTCTCGGGGCCAATCACCTTCGCGTCGTATTCGGCCTTGAGCGCGGCGTTGCCGCCCGTGTGATCGGGATGATGATGGGTATTGAGGACATGGGTCAGCCGCCAGCCCCGCGCGTCCAGCGCCGCCTTCACCGGCCTGGCTTCGGAGGGGTCGATGACGGCGCAGAAATCCTCCTCCGGGTCGCGCAGGAGATAGGCGTAATTGTCGCTTAGGCAGGGGACGAGTTCGATTTCAAGCCGGGCCATGCAATCCTCCGTCAGGGATATGTTAGCAACCTGGGGCTAACGGTTGAACCCGACATCGGTTGGGTCTAGGCAGATAACATGCAGCCCGGTTCGAAGGACCCACAGTCCTTTTACGAGGAGCCGATCGGGCAGGTCGCGCGGCGGATGATTTTCCGCCGCGTCCGATTGGCATGGCCGAATTTGCGCGGACAGCGTGTCCTCGGCTACGGCTACGCACTGCCCTACCTCCGCCCCTTCGCCGGCGAAGCCGAACGGGTGGCGGCGCTCGTACCCGCGCAGCACGAGCTGACGCTTCCCGATCTGCGCATCGCCGTCCAGGGTGAAGAGGATGCGTGGCCCTTCGTCGATTCGATGTTCGACCGCATTCTTGTCGTGCATGGGCTCGAATGCGCGGAGTCGGTGGGGCTTTTTCTCCGCCAGATCTGGCGCGTGCTAACGCCGGAGGGGCGACTCCTGTGCGTGGTGCCCAACCGCGCAAGTCTTTGGGCGCAGATCGAACGCTCGCCCTTCGCGCATGGCCGTCCCTTCAGCCGGGCACAGCTCGAAAAGCTCATGCGCGATTCGCTGTTCGTGCCGGAGCGGTGGGATTCGGCGCTTTACTTTCCGCCGGTTTCTTCCCGGCGGCTGGTGCGCAGTGGCGCGGGCTGGGAACGCATGGGGCGCGCGCTTTGGCCGCGCCTCGCCGGCGTCCATATCGTCGAAGCAACCAAATCGCTATATGCCATTGCAGCGCCCGAAAAGGTTCACATACGCAAGCGCGTGCTGGCGACGATCGGACGCTGATTTGCACCGTCTGCTATTGACCGACGCCGGCTGTCACGACATGGCAGCCATGCATGCAAATTCTTGTGACAATGCTTTGCATGCGCTCCACGCACCCTACTTGCAATCTGCCGGCCAAGACGCCGGCTTTGCGAAGAGGAGAAGGTGAATGCGTTTTTTGACTCTCACTGTTTCTGCGGCGGCGTTGTGTGGGGGCGTCGCGCTCGGTTCGCTGCCCGCGGCCGCGGATGAGACGGGAACACTTTCGGATTGCACAAGACTTGCCGATCAGGTGAATCAGGCGCTCGACGCCAATCCGCAATCCGCAAATCATGAAGCGGCAGTCAAGGAAAAGCTCTATGGCCGCGGCTTCTGCACGAACGGGTTCTACGGTCTTGGCGCCGCACATTATGAGCAGGCACTGAAGCTGCTCGGCACAAACAAAAGCTGATCGCCGACACCTGAATTCTTGAACGGTACGTGGAGCCGCCGCGACCGACTTCCATCAAATGGATCGCCGTGCCAACGTCGGCTGGCACGGCGACCAAGGCGATAAGGGTGGTTCGCACGCGCATTCCCACCGCTTCAAGCGCGCGAAGGCTCCCAATACCTCCAAGCTGCGCATCCACCAGCGTCACCAGATGATCGAAGCTGCCAAATGTCTTGTCGTAGGCATCCCCGCCATGCCGCCGCTCCACGGAAGCTTCGAATCTCCGCCGCGATATCGGCTTGAGAAGCCTTCCAAAAATGCTATCGCTGTATCGCATGCCCGGCCTTTCTTTCTCAGTCTTGACAACCAGAAAGTAGCCGCTTCACGTGAAACTATCGTACAGATCGTTCCACTCCACCGGCCAATTTCCGCCGCTTACATGCAATTATCCTGATGTCATGGCCCGTGAATGCGGGCCACCCAGGTGAAGTTCGCTCTTCTCTTGCAGAGAATGGAGAACATCGCAAAAGACCGGCATTTTGAAGGTGCCAACTGGGTGGCCCGCATTCGCGGGCCATGACAGAAATTGGATAAGGTTCAATGCGACGGTATTTTCTCGAGGGGCCTGAATGAGATTTGGCGTCCACTCCCGCTGCCCGCGCGGCCCGGGACCCAGATTAGCGCGCGTCCCGCGCGCGGCCAATTTCGGCCGCTTACATGCAATTATCCTGATGTCATGGCCCGCGAATGCGGGCCACCCAGGTGAGTTCGCTCTTCTCTTGCAGAGAATGGAGAACATCGCAAAAGGACCGGCATTTTGCAGGTGGCAACTGGGTGGCCCGCATTCGCGGGCCATGACAGAAATTGGATAAGGTTCAATACGACGGTATTTTCTCGAGGGGCCTGAATGAGATTTGGCGTCCACTCCCGCTGCTATTTCTTGAGCCGCAACGCGCGGCTCAGCCGGGGTGGCCCGCATCCCGCCTGCGGCAAGGCTGCGGCGGACGAATCGTGTCTCTTGACCTGCCGAAGCCAAGCGACGGCGGGCCGTGTCTCCGCGTGCCCATTCTGTTCTGGCGCATCACGCCATGCTTGCCGATTGTGTCGCGACGACGCCGCGCGAGAGACGCGGCGACATATGCCTCCAGCTGCTTTCTCCGGACAGCCATGCGCGAAAGCGGGGAAATGGCGGCGTCGAATTTCTCGGATGAAGCACAAATTTGAACGGCGACGAATGCAATTCCTTTATCGGATTTGATCCTGTCGAAGGCGCAAGCCTGAAATCGTGATATTCTTGTGAGAATGTCACGGCGTGTCGGCATATGGCCGACACGGTGACCGCGGTCGCGTCGTTGCAGTCGCAAGGGCCGGATGAAAGAAAAGGAGCGCAATCATGCAATATCAATCGGGACTGGTGGCCGGCAGGCTTATGCTTGTGTTCACGGCTGCGACCGCGCTCGCGACAATGGACGTCACCTGTGCGCACGCCCAGACGTTCGGGGTCGTCCACAATTTCACCGGCGGCAGCGACGGAGGCAATCCCGTCAACGGCTTGATGAAGGATTCGCGCGGAGCTCTTTTCGGCACTGCCAGTTCCGGCGGCGCCTCCGGCCTTGGAGTCGTGTTCAAGCTTGACGGGAAAAGTGGCGAGACGGTGCTGCACAGCTTCGCCGGCGGCTCGGATGGCGCAACGCCCAACGGTGGCGTGATCGAGGACGCTCATGGCGTTCTCTTCGGCACCACGACCGCCGGCGGCACTTCGGGCCAGGGAACCGTGTTCCGCATAAAGGGCAAGAAGGAAGAGGTGCTCTACAGCTTCGCCGGCGGCGCGGACGGCTCGGATCCCCAGGCCGGGTTGGTCATGGACGCGGCGGGAAATCTGTACGGCACGACCAGCGGGGGCGGATCGGCCGGCAATGGCACTGTCTTCGAACTCGCCGCCCCGACGGGAAAGGGCGGTCAATGGACGGAGACGGTACTCTACAGTTTCGGCACCGGCACGGATGGAGCAACTCCCGTTGGTGGCGTGGACCTCGACGCGGCCGGCAATCTCTATGGCACGACGTCACTGGGTGGCGCCGATGGAGACGGCACGGTCTTCGAGCTTTCGCCCGGAACGTCGTGGACGGAAACCATCCTGCACAGCTTTCAAAATGCGGATGATGGGGCCACGCCCTACGCAGGTTTGATTTCCGACGCGGCCGGCAATCTCTATGGCGCGGCGACCGACGGCGGCACGAATGGCGGCGGAACGGTCTTCGAGCTTTCGCCTTCGAACGGCAGCTGGAATTTCTCCGTCCTGACCAGCCTGCCCGGATGGGGCGTGTCGGGAACCTTCCGCGACCTCATGCTGGACACATCGGGCAACATCTATGGTGCCACGCATTGCGACGGTGCCAATGACGCGGGAACGATCTACGAATTGACGCCGGCCGGCAGCGGCAATTGGACCTATACCCTGCTCTACACATTCACCGGCGGCAGCGACGGCCTCTACTCGATCAGCAACCTCGTCATGAAACACGGCAAGCTTTACGGGACGACAATAAACGGCGGCGCAAACGGCGCCGGAGTCGTGTACGAATTGACGCCGTAGGAAAGATTCGGACAGAACCCGGGGCCACAAAGCGGAAGATAATTACCTGGAAATGTCCGCGGTCGCGAGCATGAAAATCGCACCCTCGGCATGCAGGTTCGGGCCCCATGCGTTGGGGTGCATGCGCCGGGTGCGGCCTCTTTCGTCGATCGAGAAGGCCTGTTCGACATAGCTGCCGCAGGCGCGCGCGAGCGCGAGGAAATCGGCAATCGTGCAGAGATGGATGTTCGGTGTTTCGTACCAGCGATAGCCGAGCGTCCCCGTCTGCGGCATGCGTCCCTGGATCAATAGGGACAGCCGGATGCGCCAATGTCCGAAATTGGGGAAGGAAACAATCACGCGCCGGCCGATCCGCAACAGTTGCGCCAGCACGTCGCGCGGCGCCCGCGTGGCCTGGATTGTCTGGCTGAGAATGACCACGTCGAACACCTGCGAAGGATAATCGGCAAGGTCGGTATCGGCGTCGCCCTGGACGACGGACAGGCCGCGTGCGACGCAGGCATTGACATTGGGTTGCTGGAGTTCGACGCCGCGCCCGTCCACCTGTTTGCGGCTGACCAGATATTCGAGCAGGTCGCCCTCGCCGCAACCCACATCGAGGACGCGCGCGCCGTCCGGGATCAGTGCGGCGATCGCGGCAAGGTCGGGGCGAAGTATCTTCGTCACTATCACTCCACGCCGGCCTGCGCAGCCACGGAATTCACGAAGCCGCGCACCGTGGCGAACATTTCAGGCTCGTCAAGCAGAAAGGCATCATGGCCGCGATCGGTTGCAATTTCTACGAAGCTCACATTCGCGGCGGCAGCATTGAGCGCATGCGCCACGCGCTTGTTCTCCACGGTGGGAAACAGCCAGTCGCTGGTGAACGAGATGATGCAGAACCGCGTATCCGCGCCGCGGAAAGCTTCAGCCAGCACGCCGCCATGATCGGCGGCCAGATCGAAATAATCCATCGCACGGGTGATGTACAAATAGGAATTCGCGTCGAATCGTTCGACGAAGGTGATGCCCTGGTGGTGCAGATAGCTTTCGATTCGGAAATCCGGACCGAAGGCGAAGGAGAAGGAATCGCGGTTCTGCAGGGCGCGGCCAAATTTCCGCTGCAGCGCGGCTTCGGAAAGATAGGTGATATGCGCGGCCATTCTGGCCACGGCCAGGCCTTTCGCCGGCCGCGTTCCATGAAGCGCATAGTCGCCGTTTTTCCATTCCGGATCGGCCATGATCGCCTGGCGGCCCACTTCGTGGAAGGCGATGTTCTGGGCCGAATGCCGTGCGGCGGCGGCAATGGGCACCGCAGAAATCACGCGCTCGGGATAGCTTGCTGCCCATTGCAGCACCTGCATGCCGCCCATCGAGCCGCCCAGCACGCAGAGAATTTTCTCGATGCCCAGTGCGTCGAGCAGCATGGCCTGCGCGCGCACCATGTCGCGGATGGTAATGAGCGGAAAGGAGAGTCCGTAGGGCTTACCCGTCGCGGGATCCGCATCGGCGGGGCCGGTCGAGCCCATGCAGCCGCCGATGACATTGGGACAAATGACAAAGAAGCGGGTGGTATCGATCGGTTTGCCGGGGCCGATCATCATGTCCCACCAGCCCGGCTTGCCGGTCACGGGATGACGGCTCGCTGCAAACTGATCGCCGGTCAGCGCGTGGCAGATAAGCACGCTGTTGGATTTTGCATCGTTCAGCGCGCCATAGGTCTTGTAGGCGGTCGTTAACGGCGCAAGGCTTCGGCCCGAATCCAGGAGCAGCGGCTGGGAATCGGGAAATACCAGCGCCTGGCCGGTGTCGGCCTCAGGCGCCGACAGCGATTGCTGGAATTGCGGTATTCCCAATTCTGCCACTGGCGAATTCCGCCCCCGGTGCGGAGCTGAAACACGTTGCCACATTGCGCCGTTCGCGGACGACTCCGCTTCACGCGATCCCGGCGTCGGAGAATCGTCACTAGGCTGAGCTTGTCGAAGACCGATCCGTTCCCCGCCTCGGCGAGCGTGGTCCGATGACGAAATGTTACATACAGCTTCAGGCCCGCATGTCAACGCGACGAGAGGCGGCCTTTGCTTTCCTCCCGTGGAGCTTTATCAATAGCCCATCGCAGCAGGGCATTTCGAAGACCGGACGCCGAGCGCAGCAATAGTCGAGCAGAGAAACATGCGCCCCGATTTTATCGATGGAACGCGCCGTGAGCTGCAGTCCGTCGATCGCGACATCCACGATCTTCTGATGCGCCGTGCCGGGATTCTGGAAACGCAGACGGGAGCGACGATTGTGCCGGCACCGGCGCGCGCGGCGCAAATGGCACGGGTCCTGCGTGGGCTTCTCGCGCGCCATTGCGGGCCGTTTCCAGTCCGGGCACTGGTGCAAATCTGGTGCGACATTTTTTTCGCCGGCGACAAGCAAACCACGCTGCATGTCTTCGCGGGCGAAGATGGGGCGGGTTTTCGCGACCTTGCGCGAACTTGCTTCGGCTGTACATTGCCCATCGTCAGTCACAATTCGGCAACGGCGGTCGTTCACGCTTGCGCCGACGATCCGCTGGCTATCGGTCTTGTTCCGCCTCCGGAAAGCGTGGAGAACGGCCAGGCGTGGTGGGAGCAGCTTGCGCCGGCGGGCCAGCCCGGGCCGCGCATCAGCCAGAGTCTTCCTTTTGTGCGCAACGATCTCTGTCCCGTTGCTCTGCCGCAAGGTTATGCGATTGGCGCCGTCGAACAGGAATCCACCGGCCGGGATACGTCCATTCTCCGTCTTGAGTGCCATGCGGAAATGAGCCGCGCGCGGCTCCAGGGCGTGATGCGGCAGGCCGGCTTCGTTGCGCAAATTCTTGCGGCAAGCCGGAGCGCCGCGAAATCCGCGGCGAGTCGGTTGCTTGTCGCGAATAAGGGATTCGTCTCCCGCGATGACGAAAGGCTGACCACCATCGCCGGCCTCGCAAGCGATGCGATCGAGCGCGTGACGCTGGTTGGCGGCTTTGCCGATCCGTTCGACGCGGGGCCGGTCGCATGAATCCGCAGCCCAAGCCGGGCATCCTCGAAATTTCGCCTTACGTTGCCGGCCGCGGGCCGGAGCCAGGCGATCCCCCGGCGATCAAACTAAGTTCAAACGAGTCGGCGCTCGGCCCGAGCCCTTTGGCCGTTGCAGCCTATGAAGCGGCAAGCGGGGAGATTTCGACCTATCCCGAAGGGAGCGCGCGACTGCTGCGCGAGGCAATCGCGGATGTTTACGGCCTCGATCCCGGGCGCATCGTTTGCGGCAACGGCTCCGAGGAACTGATAGCCCTGCTCGCGCGCATTTACCTTTCGCCGGGCGACGAGGTCGTGTTCACGAAATACGCCTTTCTCGTCTATCGGATTGCGGCACTGGCAAGCAGCGCACATCCGGTCGTCGTGGCCGAAAACCATCTGCACGCCCATATCGACTGGATTCTGGCGCAAGTCACGCCACGCACGCGGATCGTCTTTCTTGCCAATCCCAACAATCCGACCGGCACCTGTTTGCCCGCGGCGGAGATCCGCCGGCTGCATGCCGGCCTGCCGGATACGGTCCTGCTCGTGCTCGATGCCGCCTACGCCGAATATGTCGAGCGCGGCGACTATGAACCGGGCACGGAACTCGTCAGTCGTTTCGACAATGTCGTGATGACGCGGACATTCTCGAAGATTTACGGGCTCGCGGGTCTGCGCGTGGGTTGGGCGTTCTGCCCGCCGGGTGTGGCCGATGCGCTCAATCGCCTTCGCGGTGCCTTCAATATTTCAGTACCGGGGCAGCGCGCGGCCATCGCCGCATTGCGCGACCGCGATCATGTGGCGCGATCGATTGCGCATAATACGGAATGGAAGAACTGGTTGACGGAGAAACTGCGCGCAGCGGGAATTCGCGTCGGCGAGAGCGAAGGGAATTTTCTGCTGCTTCAGTTCCGCGCTCCGCAACAGGCCGACGGCGCCGATGCGTTTCTCGGCGCGCGCGGATTTATCTTGCGGCCGGTCGCCAATTATCACCTGCCGCATTGCCTGCGGCTGACCGTCGGAACAGCCGAGGCCAATCGTGGCGTGGTCGCGGCGCTCGCCGATTTCATGCGCCGGGATGCATCGTGAGCGCGGACTCCCGGCCCATGTTCGCAAAGGTGGCGCTGATCGGAATCGGCCTGATCGGTTCTTCGCTCGCCCACGCCATGCGTCGCGCCGGGCTTGCCGCCCATATCGCGGGTTTCGCGCGCAACCCGGAGACATTGGACAAGGCGCGCACGCTCGGATTTGCGGACACGCTGCACGACACGCCCGCGCCGGCGGTTCGCGATGCCGATTTCGTCGTTCTGGCCACGCCGGTTGGCGCTTTCGGCGAACTCGCAAAGGAGATGGCACCCTTTCTGAAACCAGGCGCGATCCTCAGCGATGTGGGCTCGGTGAAGACGGCGGTGATACGCGATGTGTCGCCTCACATCCCTGCAGGCGTTCATTTCATTCCGGCCCATCCCATCGCCGGCACGGAACAGTCTGGCCCCGAAGCGGGCTTCGCCGAATTGTTCGACGGGCGCTGGTGCATTCTGACGCCGCCCGAAGGCGCCGACTCCGCGAGTGTCGCGACGTTGAAATCTTTCTGGCTGCGCTGCGGCAGCCAGGTCGAAATCATGGACGCGAAGCATCACGATCTCGTGCTCGCCATCACCAGCCATGTGCCGCATCTGATTGCCTACAATATCGTGGGTACGGCCGACGATCTCGAGACGGTAACGCAGGGCGAAGTGATCAAATACTCCGCCGGCGGTTTCCGCGATTTCACCCGCATAGCGGCTTCCGATCCCGTAATGTGGCGCGATGTATTCCTCAACAACCGGGACGCAGTGCTCGAAATGCTGGGACGCTTCAACGAGGATTTGAGCGCGCTTCAGCGCGCGATCCGCTGGGGCGACGGTGACATGCTGTTCAACCTGTTTACGCGCACCCGCGCCATCCGCCGCTCGATCATCGACGCCGGCCAGGATATCGGCGAACCCAATTTCGGCCGGCCGCGCATCAAATCATAGCGTAACGTCCGGGCGTCGCCGCGTCGCGTGATGTTACTGCTTGCGCGGCGCAGTCTCGTCGTCTTCGCGCCAGATTTCATAATCGGCGAGGCCCGAGCCCATCAACATGCGAAGCGCGGCGAGATCCACCGACTCGTCGTCGGGATGCTGCGTCTTGTGAATGAGGGCGAGTTCACCCTCGCTGTTCAGATACCGGATTTCATAATTGGGCATGGTGTCCCCGGTGCGTTTTGCACACCCCTCACTCCGATGTGTGAACTTAGTAATGCTTCATGGTGGGAATGTGGCGGGTGGCGTTGCAAATTGTCGCAGAAAGTCTTCAGCGCACCGTCCGCACACGGACTTAATAAAGTGGCCCAAGCAAACCGGCATCCTTTGTGATTTGCGGCGTCTTGGTTAACTGCAGATTAACGGTGCCCGAAAATATCCGGATCGAGAATGTTCGTGGCGCGCCATTTGTAACTTTTGTCAATTGCGCAATCGCTCGCGCCAACCGGTCATCCGGCACATCTGCAGCAGGTGCTTTCACCGTGCCGTCTAGATCAAGAGAAATCGCTCCCTGGGGACGGTGATCGCTGTCGAGGCCAAGTCTGCCGCGCGCACGGAGCCGCGCTTCGGTCCATGTCATCTCGAGATCATCAAGACAAAATGCCCCTCCGTCCCGGCGCCACGCCTCCAATGCCTGGTCCCAGCTTTCACGTCCCGCAAAGAGCGCGGCGACCGGCTGAGCCGGAACAAGGCTCGCTGTCATGTTTGCGTGGTGAAGTTCACCTCCGAACCCGGCCCCGAGCGTGGGTGACAGATGGAGTTGATTGGCGCTTGCCACAATGTCGATCGCATCGCGATCCGGCGACTTGCGGAAATGCAGTTGCACGCGCGCTCCCGAAACTTCTCGCGCGCCGATGGCATTGAGATCGAGATCGAAGCGAACGAGCCGTCCGTGCGCCAGGATTGCACTGGCGCGCAGAGAACCCGGAACGAAGGCAAGGCGGTGCACACCGCCTTCGGCGTCCGTCCAGGTAATGGTCTGTGTACCGGCCGCTTCGTAGATTTGCTGTGTGCGGCCGAAAGTCAGTTCATGAATCGCGAATGCGTCTGTGTGCCAGGAACCGGATGTGCGCGCGGACTGGACCGTGAATGTTACATTGCCGAGAACCACGTCCACATTGAACGGGAAACCGCTGACGGATTCCGAGGCGAAATGCAAAGTTACGCCGGGCGCGATTTTGTGTCCATTGTTTTGGCGGAGCCAGGTTTCGAGCCCACCCGCGACCGCCCGCCATTGCAGCCCGGCGGCGACCGCAAGTGCCAGCAGCGCAAACAGCGGCGCGTAGAGAAACAACCGGCTCGAATAGCGCATTATCTCGATGACGTGCGGAAAGCTTGCATCAGCGCCAAGCGTGCTTCGACAGGCTCATGTTTCGACAGGCTCAGCTTGAGGGCTTTTTTACTTGCACAAATTCTGATTGCAATAAAACTCTCCTCATGCCGAGCCTGTCGAAGCACGCATTATGGCGGTCCGGGATTAGCCGCAGCGGGAGAAGCCGCAGGCAATGCAGGTATCGCAGCCTTCCTGGCGGATGAGTGCGGGGCTGCCGCAGCGCGGGCATGTGCGGCCGCGTATTTCGCCCGCCGCCACCGCTACCGCCTGCGTGGTCTGCGATGCCGCAAGCGTTTCGCGCGGCGGCATGAAACCGGTTGCGACCAGATGGCGTTCGATCACTTCGCCGATCGCGGCAAGCAGCGAGGGCACATACTGGCCGTTCATCCATTGGCCGCCGCGCGGATCGAACACAGCCTTCAATTCGTGCACGACGAAGGAAACATCGCCGCCGCGGCGGAACACGGCACTGATCATCCGCGTGAGCGCGAGCGTCCACGCATAGGCCTCCATGTTCTTGGAATTGATGAACACTTCGAAGGGGCGCCGCCGGCCGTCCTGCTCGATATCGTTGATGGTGATGTAGAAGGCGTGGTCGGAATCGGGCCATTTGATCTTGTACGTCTGGCCCAGCAGCACTTCGGGCCGGTCGAGCGGCCTCGTCATATAGACGACGCCGCCGGACTGCTCGAAGGAACGTGTTGCCGCAGGCGGCATCACCAGCGGCAGCGACGGTTCCGCTTCGCGGGCCACAGGCTCTGTCGTGATCATGTCCCCCGGGCCGGCAGATGCAACTTCGAGCACTGCTCCCCGGATATCATTCGGCCGGTAGGTCGTACAGCCCTTGCAGCCCGTTTCATAGGCGCGGATATACACGTCCTTGAAGGCGTCGAAGGAAATGCCGGCCGGGACGTTGATCGTCTTGGAGATCGAGCTGTCGATGTGTTTCTGCGCCGCCGCCTGCACCGCAAGGTGATCGTCGGGAGACAGCGTCTGTGCGGTGACGAAATAATCGGGCAGCGCCGCATCCGCGCCGAACAGCTCGCGGAACTTCGCCCAGGCATAGTCCGCAACCATCTCGTCGCGCCGTGTCCCGTCGGGCATCAGAACCTTGCGGCCGTAGGTGTAGGCGAACACCGGCTCGATGCCGCTTGAAATATTCTCCGCGAATAATGAAATCGTGCCGGTCGGCGCGATGGAAGTGAGGAGTGCGTTGCGGATTCCGTGCGCCGCAATGCCGTCGCGGATCGATTGCGGCAGTTCGCGGATATGAGGCGCTGCGAGATAGGCATCGCGATCGAACAAGGGAAACGCGCCCTTTTCCCTTGCGATGTCCACCGACGCCGCATAGGCGGAATGCGACAGCACCTCGAGCCAGCGATCGATCAATGCAATGCTCTCCGGCCCGCCATAGCGCACGCGGCAGAAGATGAGTGCGTCGGCGAGCCCCGTCACGCCGAGGCCGATGCGCCGTTTGGCCGTCGCCTCCTGCCGCTGTTCGGGCAGCGGAAAGCGCGAAATGTCGATCACATCGTCGAGCAGCCGGATGGCCGCGCCGGTGAGCCGCGCGAGCTCCGCTTCATCGATATGCGCATCAGCGGCGAAGGGATGACGCACCAGCTTGGCAAGGTTGATCGAACCCAGCAAACACGCGCCATAGGGCGGCAGGGGTTGCTCGCCACAGGGATTTGTTGCGCTAATCAGTTCACAGTAGTTCAGGTTGTTATTTTCATTGATGCGGTCGATGAAGATTACACCGGGTTCGGCGTAGTCGTAGGTTGCGCGCATGATGCGGTCCCAGAGCTCGCGCGCGGGCAGGGTACGATAGATCTTGCCGCCGAATTTGAGCGCCCATTCCGCGTCGTTCTTCACCGCGTGCATGAACGGGTCGCTCGCGAGCACGGAGAGGTTGAACATGGTGAGCTGGCCGGGCGTACGCTTGGCGTCGATGAACAGTTCGATGTCCGGATGATCGCAGGCGAGCGTTGCCATCATCGCGCCGCGGCGCGAGCCCGCCGACATGATGGTGCGGCACATTGCGTCCCATACGCCCATGAACGACACGGGACCGGAAGCATCCGCGCCGACCCCCGCGACGGGCGCGCCTTTGGGCCGGAGCGTGGAGAAATCATAACCGATGCCGCCGCCCTGCTGCATGGTGAGCGCGGCTTCGCGCAGATGGGCGAAGATGCTGCCCATGTCGTCGGAGATCGTGCCCATCACGAAGCAGTTGAAGAGCGTGACGCTGCGCGCGGTGCCGGCGCCGGCCAGGATGCGGCCCGCTGGAATGAAGCGATAGCCGGTCAGCGCTTCGCCGAAAGCGTGCGCCCATACTTGGCGCTTCGCAGGATTCTCGGCCTCGGCCGCCGCCAGCGCCACGCGCGCCCAGGTCTCCGGCACGTCACGATCAATCGGCGTGCCGTCCGCCGCCTTGAAGCGGTATTTCATGTCCCAGATCTGGCGGGAAATGTCGTTCATACGCCGTCTGCCGAATGTTCCGGAAGCGAACCACGCGGGTGGTTAACATTTGTCTTGTTCACATATTGTTCTAGTACATTCCCTTTCATGCAGCAAGCCAGAACGCGCCGAAAATGATGCTGAGCAGCGTGAGCGGCGCGCCGACCGTGAAGTAATCCCAAAAGCCGATGTGGATGTCTTTCGCGGCCGCTTTCTGCACCACGATCAGGTTGGCGACGGAACCGAGCACGGTGAAATTGCCGGCCAAAGTCGACGCCATCGCGACGGTGAGCCATGCGGTTTTCGGGTCAGGCAGCGGCTGAATGAATGGACTCATCACGAGAACGGCCGGTACATTGCTCACAATGTTGGAGAGCACCGCCGTGACGCCGCTCAGGACGGCAATCCGCTCAAGGTGCAGACCCCCGACAGCCGTGATCACTGCGGGCGACAGCAGAGTCTTCTCGAAACCGGCCACCACGATGAACAAGCCTGCAAACATCAGCAGAAGTGGCCAGTCGATCTCGAAATAGATCTTCGTGTTCTTGACAATGCGCGTGAGCAGAAGAAGGCCGCCCGCGAGAATCGCGACCTTGGCAGGAGCAATGCCGGCAAAGAACAGGACGACAAGCGCGGCCGTTACGAGAAGCGTCTTGATCATCAACGCTCTGTGATAGGCCACGGGTTCCCGCTCTCCCTCAAGCCTCACACGCGTCCAGAATTCGCGCGGATGAAAAAGCGCGATCAGCGCGATGGTGAGCAGCAGACCTGCAAGCGCAATGGGCGAAAGCGTTGCGGCGAAACTGCCATAGGGAATTCGCGACAGGCTTCCGATTGCGATGTTCTGCGGATTGCCGGTGATGGTGGCGGTGCTGCCGCAATTCGACGCCATGGCCACCGCGAGCAGATAAGGAACGGGATTGCGCCTCAACCGGGTCACGACATCGAACACCAAAGGTGCCAGCGCGAGGCACACAGTGTCGTTGACGAGAACCGCCGAGAAAACTCCCGACGCCAAGACGATCGCAATCAGAAGGATCAATGGGTGCCGCGCGTGCTGTGCAACCCAGTTGGTCGCCAGCCGGAAGAAACCCGAGAGCTTCAGATTGGCGACGACGATCATCATGCCGAGCAAAAGCGCGATGGTGTCGCCGTCGATGGCATGGAAGGCTGCCTCGGGCGTAAGCGCACCGCAGGCAACCATGAGACTCGCGCCAAGCAGTGCAGCGCCGGTACGATCCAGCCGGAATCCCGGCAGCTTGCCGATCGCGAGCACCAGATAGGTGCCCGCAAAAATCACTCCGGCCGCGATCGGAGCGAACGCGGCCGGCATTACTCGCTCTCCCCACGTCCCGCAGGGCCGCAGCGACGCAAACCAATCTTACCCCCAAGCACACAAAGAGCACGAAGGGTGGGGGCATGCTCAGCGCACATGACGTCTTTGTGTGCTTGGTGTACTTTGAGGTTCAATACATTTTCTCCGCGTCTTCCGCGGTGGGAGCGAAGGGATTGCCGGCGAGCAGCATGCGGCCTTCGCGGACGAGGTTCGCGGTTGCACCCTCGATGCTGTCTTCGAGCGCTCGCATGAAGTCCTGGCGGGCGAGGCCGGGGGCAATAGGCGGCAGGAATTGCAGGACGATGCGCCCGCGTTTCTTCAGAAAGCCGGCCGGCCCGGTCCAGAACAGGCCGGAATTAAGCGCCACTGGAACACAGGGCCGGTCGAGGCGCTGATAAAGCGCGGCCACTCCTGGTTTGTAATCGGCGGGAGCGTCAATCTTCTTGCGTGTGCCTTCGGGGAAGATCACGACACCCAGGCCGGTCGTAAGCGCACGCCGCGCCGCTATCGTCATGTCACGCAGCGCCCGCCCGCCCGCCTGGCGATCGACGGCGATCATTCCGACCCGGCGCGCGTACCAGCCATAAAGCGGAACATTCAGCAATTCGCGCTTGAGCACAAACACCGGGTCTCCCAGCACGTAGAATAACGCCACCGTGTCCCACATGGTCATATGCTTGGAGGCAATGAGAGTGGGCGTGCGCGGAATTTCTCCCCTCACCTCATAGTCCAGACGGGCGATGACCCTCAGCCCCCACAGGATGCCCGCGCACCAGCAGCGTGCCGCGGCTACGGCGCCGCGCCGCGGCAGAAAAAGCGCCGGCAGAAACACGACATGGACGACGACGCTCATTGCCGCGAACCAGAGAAGAAAAACGGCGGAACGCAACCAGTTCATGA